>FRDC01002216.1_pt1 | contig 148451 bp, 123 predicted proteins | sample 1106171 | NCBI WGS metagenome assembly FRDC01 (sample SAMEA3930566, study PRJEB13176) | freshwater metagenome | biome: Drinking water system; feature: drinking water; material: water | place: Singapore | collected 2014-12-20 | reverse complement strand
GGAAACAACTTCCAACCACATTTCGAACGGAAACAAAACAGCGAATCTCGCGAACTTCGGGATGGTTGCAATTGTTCTTTTGACTCAGTTTCTTTTAACTGAGGTCTCCTTTGGAGAGGAGAAGTGTCCCAAGGGTTTTGAAACGCAAGTGAATGTCCAAGTGACAGGCGCAGAGTACAAAATGGAAAACCATCACGACCCAGTCTGCATGCTGACGGTGAAGGTCTTGGGAGTTTGGCCTCACGGGTTTTGCGCCGTCTTGCCTGGCGATTTGGGTGAAGAGCCATGGGTGCTTCCGGTCACTTATCGCCTTACTGAGGATGAGTGCGCCACCTTTGGTAAGACCATAACGTCTACGGCGGCCTTGCTCCAGCGACCGAATGAATTTGGTTCAAGGGTCACCATTTTTCCTCTTCCGCCTGGAGAATGATCCTTTTAGTGTTTAAGGTGATGTGAACCGAAGTTCGGGACTTTTGGGGTCAAGATTTTCGAGTTGTGCAACGAGCTGTTCCCAGAATAGAGTCTTAGGCCGCGTAGCCAACTAGGTCGGGGAGAGTTAAAGTTGCTTCAAGTTTCAACGCTGTCAGCTCGTGAGGCTGAGTGCAAAAACCCATCGTGTGGTCGTTGTCCGATTGTGAAACAAAGCGTGTTCAGCAATCTCAAACCCGAGGAGCTTGCAACTCTTAATGTTCAAAATGTAAGTCGCACGTTCGCAAAGGGTGAAACCATCATTGATTTTGACCAGGAGCCATCGGGCGTGTTTTGCGTTCTGTCTGGGGTAGTTAAAATCACACGACCTTTGTCCTCCGGTGAGAAAGTGCTTGTGCAGCTCGGGAGCCGGGGTGACACGCTCGGTTCCAAAGCACTTCTGCGAGGAACCACAAATCGGATTGCAGCTCATGCCGCAACTCCCGTTGAGGCTTGCTTTCTTCCGGCCTCGTACTTTATGCAAACCCTTAAAGATCAATCGAAGGTGAGCTTCACGTTGATGTCCAAACTCTGTGGTGTGATTGAAACTGCAGAGGAAAACCTCGCTCGGATGGCAAGTCTCAACGTGAAGGGGCGAGTGGCGCAGGTGCTGTCGGATCTAGCAAAGCGCTTTGGTCGCGAAACTCCTTCGGGTGTGCAGCTTGAGGTACCCTTGTCGAGGCAAGAGCTGGCTCAACTTGCTGGAACCGTCGTTGAGTCGGTTGTACGTCAATTGGGCGAGTTCAAAAAAGAAGGCCTGATCGAGGTCACGGGTCGGCACATCATGATCCTGAAACCTACCGAGTTGGCTGCCATCACTTGAAGGCCTCTGCGCTTCGCTTTTGTAGTGCGTTTTTGATACCGTTAAATTCCCCCACGGGCTGGCAGCACCTGGAGTATCGCGGAATTCCTTCAAATCAAGTCAAGTTTAGTCAAAAAGGTCTCGAAATCCAGGTCAAAAATTCGGCTTCCCCTTTGGTCTATGCTTTGAAGTCTCCCATGAGTGTTTCAAAACTCAAGGTGAAGGCCCAGGTTCGAGGACAGCTGACACTTCCAGAAAATTTAAGGGATGGGTCTGCAAGTGGTGATGTGAAGACCGACGACTCCCCACTGAGAATTGGCCTTGTGCGCGAGGGCGATCGTAAACTGGGTTGGCTCGAAAAGCTGAGTGCTCCGAAGTGGGTGAAGGCGCTTTTTGATCTTGGCTCTCAGTACAATGGAATTGAGGACATTGAGTTTTTCACGGTGGTCCAGCGCGCGGCCCCAAAAGATGGAGCCGCAGTTTGGACTGCGCAAGCGGGTTGGTCCACGAGTGAGGCGAGCCCAAGAGCTTTTCGGACTCATCCGAAAAGTAAACTGATCCGTGAACGGGTCGCTCGCATATGGACCCCGAGCGAAGGTCATGAAGTAGGTTTTGAGGTTCCGGTCGAGCCGAGCGCGAAATATTTGGCAGTTTGGATCAGTGTGGATGGAGACGACACAAAAAGCGTTTATGATGTGACCATTTCAGATTTAGAGCTGGAGTCGGCAACTCCGAAGTGAGAGCTTTTGGAATTTTCGACCCCTGCCGGGAAAGTTATTCTAAACTCAGTTCCGCGGCCTAATTGGGAATCCAGTTCGATTTTGATGCTGAAAAGATCAGCCACTTGCTTTGCAACGGCCAGTCCTATTCCAGACCCACCATGGACGCGGTGTTGAGCGCGAAAAAAGCGTTCGAAAATTCGAGCTTGGTCTTCTTTGGAGATCCCGGGTCCGTGGTCTCGTATGACGAGTCGACTTTGCCCGAGGCGAACTTCTTCAAGATGGACTTCGAGGGGGTGTTGAGCGGGTGAGTACTTGATTCCGTTGTCCAGAATGTTAAAGACCAACGCCCCAACCAACTCTTCGTCGCCAAAAGTACTTAAGGCAACATTGGACTCGGCCAAGCGAGGGTCCAGAGTAATCCTAAGTTGAACGCCTCGCTGCTGGGCCAGAGGCTTAAGCCTCTCAACCTGGGTCCACAGGATTTCGTCTAAGCGCACGACCTTGCGTTCCATACTGTCCAGTCCGGCGTCGATACGCGCGAGTAACAAGAGATCTTCCGTAAGCCTTGAGAGATGTAAGGCCTCGGACTTTGCAAAATCAAGACGGGACCGGGTTTCTGCCGAAAGCGCCTCACGCGAGATTGAGTCCAATTCCGCAAGCAAAAGCGCGAGCGGCGTCTTGAGCTGATGCGAGGCATCGGCAACAAACCGCTCCTGGCTTTTGAAGGCTTGCTCTAACCTTTCCAGGAGGCGGTTGAGAGACTGACTGAGCTGAAACACTTCGTCTTGTGACCCAGGAATTGGGAGTCTGGCGGCTAGGTTCGAAGCCGAGATCGACTCCGTTTTTTTGACCAAAGCTGAAACCGGAGCCAGAGCGCGACCCGCGAAATAATTTCCGACAAAGGCCGACACCAAAATCATCAGAGGCACAACCCACAACATGTACTGAACCAGCGCTTTCGATTCGGCCTCAAGAAAAGTCATGGGGGCCGCGACCTGCAAGATAAGGTGGCTGGGCCAATTCGGCCGCTGTTGTACTTGAGTCAGTATCCGGTAACTGGTTTTACCAAGTTGAGGCGAGGTGCTCCAGCCCCGCTGTAGCGTTCGTAGACTCTCGACGCCGCGCTCGATGGTGTTGAAATCTGAGGTGTCGAGCGGCAGGCTCGACGGACCCAGCTGAGCCGACCGTGCAACCGTGCGCCCCCCAGGATCTCGGATTTGAATCAACGCTTTGCCTAGCGAAAATGGAAGGAGTTTGCGGCTGGATTCTTCGTCGATGACTTGCTCGTCGACAGATAGGTCTCCAAAGAAATCAAAATCCAGACCGGACGTAAGATCGACTGCATAATTGTGGAGCGCATTATCAAATTCTGTTTGTTGGATACTCTGGAATTGCCTATAGATGGAGTAGCTGAACAAGCTGATTAAAGCGCCGAACAAAATGGAGTAAAGCCCAGTGAGCCGTATGCGTAGCGGTATCACGACCTAGTCTTCCGTTTCCTTAAGCACGTAGCCGTATCCGATCACCGTGTGAATCAGCTTTCGCGAAAATGGCGTATCTACTTTTTTACGGAGCAAATTGATGTAGACGTCAATGACATTGGATTCCGATTCGAACTCGGAGTTCCAAACGTGTTCTGACAGTTCGAGCCTGGTCAAAGGACGCCTCGGGTTTCTGAGAAAGTACTCGAGCATGGTGAACTCCTTTTGGGTCAGCTCGACCTTGTGACCGTCTCGGCGCACGCTGCGTTGGACCAAATCCATTTCGAGGTCCGCAAAGGTGAGTCGGGTGATGGACTCTTCGGCGCGTCGTCTCATGAGAGCTCGGATTCGGGCCAACAGTTCTTCAAACTCAAATGGTTTAGTCAGATAGTCGTCCGCGCCAGCATCTAAACCCTTGACTTTGTCTTTTGTCGTGTTGAGAGCCGTGAGCATCAGTATGGGTCGTGAGAATCCGTCTTGGCGCAACTCACGGGCCACTTCAAGTCCCGAGCCGTCGGGGAGATGTAAATCTAGAATGACAAGGTCATAGTCATGGTCGGCCGCGCAAACCCTCGCCGCCTGCGCCGACTCGGCGACATCTGAGACGTACCCTGCGGCTTTTAGACCTTGCCGGAGGAGCTCCACCATTCGAGGTTGGTCTTCGACTATCAGGATACGCATAGCTCGACCGTCTCCTTTGCTACGGGCGTCTTCTTTTTAACGCCGGAGGTTCACCGATGACAACTCCGACATGGGGTTGCTGAAAGGTGCGCCGGAGGGATGGTCTCTATCGTGCGAGGTGCGGCATTGAATGTTGGACCTTGACCAGAGCAAAGGCCACGAAGTAGCCCTGCAGTGATGCTACGAAGGCATTTTTTGTTGTGGGGAGGGGTTATGCTCTTGGGTGTTTTTTCTTTCGTTCTTTATCTTGTTTCAGGCGTGAGTGGATTGACGCAGGCTCAGCCAAATTCAGACATCACGGTGCGGTCCTGCATGGCGCCGGAACGGTCCGTGGGACCTGCCGGAACTGACGCGGTGGCTTTTCAGGTTGTGGCTCAAGGGTTGACGGTTCCCTGGTCGCTGGCATTTTTGCCGACCGGAGAGTGGCTCGTGACAGAACGCCCAGGGCGCTTGAGAGTTCTTCGTTTTGAGAGCGGACGTTCGAGCCCAACTATTTCTGAGCCGATCTTGCGTTTACCTGTCGTTCAGGATGGCGAGGGCGGCATGCTGGGTTTGGTGATTGATCCCAATTTCGCCACGAATCGATTTGTTTACCTCTATGTCACGATCGAAATTCAGATGCCCAACTCCACCGAGGATCGAGTCAATCGGGTTTTACGGTATCGCCTCTCGGAAGATCTCACGCGTTTGACCGATGAGAAGGTGATCGTGGACAACATTCCAGCTGCTGGCGTTCACAACGGCGGGCGTTTGAGATTTGGTCCAGATGGAAAACTATATGTTGGAACCGGAGATACTTGGGAAGCCAATTTGTCTCAGGATGTGAGTTCCTTAGCGGGGAAGATCCTTCGCTACAATTCAGATGGTTCAATCCCGAGCGACAACCCTTTCCCCGGTAAGGCCGCCTACATTATCGGGATTCGTAACACTCAGGGATTCGACTGGGTGTCGAACTCTTCGAACACGCCACTGCTTGCGGTCGCGGATCATGGGCCTAGCGGAGAATTTGGAAGAACGGGTCACGACGAGGTTAACATCGCAACTCCAGGAGCAAATCTGGGCTGGCCCACAACGTATGCTTGTCAGGCGTCCCCAGGCCTGACCGCACCTATTTTGACTTGGGTGTCCGCCCAAGCTCCTGGTGGTCTCAGTGTTTACCGAGGTAACTTGCTACCGAATTGGCGAGGCGACATTGTCGTGGGAATGTTGCGCAGCCAGCGGATACATCGCATTAAACTTGGGTTTGAGAGCAGGTCCGTTGGCATTCTCAGCCATGAGAGCTACTTTTCGGGGCGCCCTGATGAGTCCACCGGAGCATCTACCTTTGGGCGCATCCGCGAAGTGATCACGGGCCCTGACAACGAGCTCTATGTGACGACGAGCAATTGCGATGGCCGAGGGCGTTGCCCGTCCACTACACGGGACATGATTTTGAAGCTAGTTCCTAGGTGAGGGTTAACTTTGGGCGGGTCTTGCAGTCTTGAAGGCTGCCCAGCGGGTCATCCCTGTTGAAGTGAGAAGGGCCGAGCAAATCACACCTTGCGAGGCCTCCTCTTGCTTGGTGATTTTAGCTTCCCTTGAGAGATCAAATATCCGGTGTCGATCGGAGTGAGGGAAAAAGAGCTCCACTTCCTTAGTGAGGGCTAACAGCTGGCGAGTCATCTCGCTCTTCAAGTTGGTTATTCCTTCCCCGGTTTTTGCTGAAATAAATACGCGTGGCGATTCGTGCACCTTAAATTTACGGTCGGGCGGAGCTTGATCAATTTTGTTGAAAACATGAACCATGGGCTTTTGAGTCCAGCCCAACTCCTCGATGAGGTTTTTAACGACCTCAAGGTGGAGCCGCCAATGCTCACTTGAAATGTCAGTCACCTGGAGAAGCACATCCGCTCCCTCGGACTCTTCCAGCGTTGCCTTAAAGGCCTCAATCAGTAAGGTGGGAAGCTTTCTGATAAAGCCAACCGTATCGGTGACCACGGCTTGCGGCATGTCTTCGAGGTAAACTTTTCTGGTTGTGGGGTCCAGAGTGGCAAAGACTTGATCCTCCACAAAAGTTTGAGATTTGGTGAGTCGATTGAGGAGGGTGCTTTTTCCGGCATTGGTGTAACCAATAAGAGCAAAGCTTGGGATTTCCAGCTGCTTGCGATGAGTGCGGTGAAGGGCTCGATGTTTGCGAACTTCCTCGAGATCCCGTCGAATTCTGGTGATTCGGTCGCGAATAACACGGCGGTCGGTTTCGATGGCCTTTTCGCCGGGTCCCCGGGTACCAATACCGCCACCCTGCCGAGACAGCGATCCTAACCAGCCACCCACCATGCGACTGCTTCGGTCTAAGAGCTGTGCCAATTCCACCTGTAGCTTTCCCTCGTGGGTGCGCGCTCGTTGAGCGAAAATATCCAGGATGACTTGGGTCCGATCGACCACGTCCACGCCTAAAGCTTCATTCAGATTTCGCTGCTGCACTCCTGAAAGACCATGATCGACGGCCACTAAAGTGGCCCCCGTGGATTGCACCATCTCTCGAACTTCCTGAACCTTTCCTTCTCCAAAAAGTGTGGCCGGGTTCCATCGTTCTAAAATTTGGACCGTGGTGCCCACGGTTGTCGCGCCTGAAGCGCAGATTAACTCGTCGAGCTCACCCAAGCTTTCACGCACTTGGCCCGAAGTTTCGGGCTTAAGCCCTACGCCGACCAAGATTGCGCGTTCCTGTGAACCTGTTGCGTTCAATGAAACTTGTCTCCCTAACCGCGTTTTTGTGCTCGGAGCTCGCGTACCGCGTGAACATGAAGTGCCGCTAAAGCCGCGGTGTTGACAATGTCATTGACCGTAGCGGCTCGCTGGAGCACGTGGGCGGGCCGCCTGATACCCATTAAGAAAGGTCCCAGCACTTCGATTTCGCCAAGTTGCTGAAGGAGTTTGTAAGCAATGTTACTTGCGTCGAGGCTAGGGAACACCAAAATGTTGGCCCCCTTGGGCAATTCGCAAAAGGCAAAGAAGTCCTTAATCACTTGTTTATTAACGGCCGTGTCGGCTTGCATCTCGCCATCCACCTTGAGATCGGGCCGTAAAGACTTCACCATTTCGGCCGCCATACGCATCTTACGAGGCGATGGGTGTTTTCCAACAAAATTTGAAAAGCTCAACATCGCGATGCTCGGGTCCATCTGAAAAAAACGGGCGACCTCAGAGGCCTGGATCGCGATGGTCGCAACTTCTTCCGCGGTAGGTTCGATGTTGACGGTTGTATCAGTAAAAAAGAGCACGCGGTCCTTGGCTAGAACCACGGAAATTCCGGCTGCGATGCCTTTTTTGGGAGTGCCGATGATCTCCAAAATGGGTCGAACGGAATCGGCATAGTTTTGAGTGACGCCATTCACCATCGCATCGGCCTCATCCAAGTTGACCATCATGGCGCCAAAATAATTGGGATCCGCCATTAGTCGGCGGGCCTCCTGAAGTTGGACCCCTTTGCGCTTGCGCATTTCAAACAGTGCTTGGGAATATCGTTCAAAATGGGCGCTCTGCGAGGCGTGGATGATTTTGGCCTTAAAGAGTTGGTCGAGTTCAAGGTTTTGGATGTGAGATTCGATGACCTCGGGGTAGCCCAGCAGAATGGGCTCCGCGATGCCTTCCTCCGCAATCACTTGCGCGGCTCTCAACACCTTTTCGCTGGTTGCCTCAGGGAAGACTAGTCTTGGTTTTTCTTCGGGATGGCTGCGAACTCGACTTTTGACGCGGTTAATGGCGTTTCGAATAAAAGTTTTCGAAGGGCCAAACATCGACTCCAGTTGATCTCGATAGGCTTGAAAATCGGTGATGGGGCGTTGAGCGACTCCGGATTCCACAGCCGCTTTTGCGACGGCGGGCGCGACACTCAATAGGACTCGGGGATCAAAGGGTTTTGGAATCATGTACTCAGGTCCAAACTTAAACGTGCGACCTCCATAGGCTCGAGAAACACTCTCGGGGACTTCTTCCCGAGCCAGATTGGCGATCGCGTGCACAGCCGCAAGCTTCATGGCCTCGTTGATCGAAGTGGCGCGCACATCAAGCGCACCGCGAAAAATAAACGGAAAACCCAAAACGTTGTTCACTTGGTTAGGATAGTCGCTCCGACCGGTTGCCATGAGGGCATCGGGACGAATTTCCTTTGCATCCTCGGGCATGATTTCGGGGACTGGGTTTGCCATCGCAAAAATGATGGGTTTACTGGCCATGCGAGCCACCATGTCTTTGGTCACGGCACCTGCGGCACTGAGTCCCACAAAGACGTCAGCCCCTTCAAATGCATCCGCAAGTGTGCGGGCCTTGGTCGCATTGGCGAATTCAGACTTGTACTGGTTCATTCCTGATGTACGTCCCTTGTAAATTACACCTTGTGAGTCGCACATCAGGATGTTTTCAAGCTTAACGCCAAGCGATAAAAATAATTTAGCGCAGGCAATGGACGAGGCCCCCGCACCATTCATTACGATTCGGACTTGGTCCAATTTTTTTCCAGCGATTGCAACCGCGTTGATCAACGCAGCCCCCGTAATGATTGCGGTACCATGTTGATCGTCGTGAAAGACGGGGATTTTCATCTCTCGGCGCAAGGCTTCCTCGATCACGAAGCACTCGGGCGCCTTGATGTCTTCAAGATTAATTCCGCCAAAGGTCGGCTCTAAACGTTTAACGGTTTCAATGAACTGCTGCGGATCTTTACAATCCAGCTCAATATCAAACACATCGATATTGGCAAATTTCTTAAAGAGAACGCCTTTGCCTTCCATCACAGGCTTCGCGGCGAATGGACCAATGTCCCCCAATCCCAGAACTGCCGTTCCATTGGAGATGACCGCCACCAAATTTCCCCGAGAAGTGTAGTCGAAAACTTTGCCCTGTTCTCGAGCAATGTGAATGCAGGGAAAGGCAACACCCGGCGAGTAAGCCAGACTGAGGTCGCGGTCCGTGTCGCAGGCCTTACTGGGTACGACTTCCACTTTTCCAGGTTTGGGTTGCCGGTGATATTCGAGCGAGTCTTGTTCTAGTGCCATTCGAGAAGATTCGCACTGCCTTAAGAGGGTGTCAAAGAGCTTGATTTGACACTCTTGCAGAGGACCGGCCTAATGAACTCTCAAAGTGCGGAGGAGTTATGGGAAATCCTAGAGACGTTGTGATTGTAGATGGTGTTCGCACCCCCTTTGCCAAGGCTGGCACAAAATTGAAAGATGTTCATGCAGCTGAGCTTGGCCGGGCCGCGGTTCGCGAGTTGATCGCTCGAACCGAGCTTGATGTGAGCAGCGTGGATGAAGTCATCATCGGCAACACGGGGACTCCTTCCGATGCGGTAAACATCTCGCGAGTGATCGCACTCAATGCGGGAATTCCCAAGTCTGTTTCGGCTCACTCGGTACACCGCAATTGCGCGTCTGCGATGGAGAGCATTTCTGAGGGCTTTGACAAAATCAAGGCGGGTGTTGCCGATGTGGTGATCGCGGGTGGTACAGAGAGCATGTCGAATCTTCCGCTCCTTCACACCAAAGAATTTGCAGAAATTTTTGGCGAATTTGCGATGGCAAAGACCTTTGGTGCGAGGCTCAGCGCTCTTCGAAAGCTCAAGTTAACCCATCTGAAACCTCGAATCGCGGTAGTGGAGGGCCTCACTGATCCTTTTGTTGGAATGAATATGGGACAGACTGCAGAAGTCTTAGCCCGAGAGTTTCAGATCAGTCGAACCGAGCAAGACCAGTTCGCAGTGGAGAGTCACAAAAAGGCGGTGGCAGCTCAAAAAAACGGAACACTAGGGCAAGAGATTGTGCCGTTCCCGCTCCCCCCTCAATTCAAAGAGACCGTGACCGCCGATGTGGGCCCGCGCGACGGTCAGAGCATGGAGCAGCTTGGAAAGCTCAAACCCTATTTTGATCGCAAGTACGGCACGGTAACGGTCGGCAATGCCTGTCCGATTACAGATGGCGCGGGCGCAGTTCTGCTCATGAGCCGAGAGCGTGCCACTCAACTTGGTTACAAACCCTTAGCTCAAATTAGATCCTACGCATTTGCCGGACTGGAACCTGAGCGTATGGGACTTGGGCCAGTCTATGCGACACCCAAAGCGCTTAAGCGAGCCGGTCTTGAAATGAAAGACATTGGCCTTGTGGAATTGAATGAAGCCTTCGCAGCACAGGTATTGGCCTGCGTGAAAGCCGCAAGTTCTGAACAATTTGGTCGAGACAAATTGGGGCTTTCGGGAGCGCTCGGGGAGATCCGCATGGACACGCTAAACGTCAATGGCGGTGCTATCGCTCTGGGGCACCCGGTTGGCACAACAGGAACGCGTCTTGTGATTACGCTGATGAAGGAAATGAAACGGCGACACGTTCAATTCGGACTTGCCACCTTGTGCATTGGTGGAGGCCAGGGTGGAGCCATGATTTTGGAGAGTGAGGCCTAAGATGAGCGTGCAAGAGTCACTACGAATTGTCGAGAAGAGCAAAGAGATCGCCTTTGTGGAGTTCGACCTGATTGGCGAGAAGGTCAACAAACTCTCAACTCCCGTCATGCGCCGGCTAGAAGAGGTGATCAAGGAGCTTAAGAGTTCCTCCTACAAAGCCGTCGTGTTTATTTCGAGAAAGCCTCGCATTTTTATCGCGGGTGCGGACATTGAGGAGATCAAATCGATTCGGGAACTTGATCAGGCTAAGCGCGGGGCGAGCGAGGGACAGCGTATTTTTAATATGATTGAGGATCTCCCGATGCCAGTTGTCGCGGCTGTAAATGGAGCTTGTTTGGGGGGCGGCTGCGAGTTCGTCATCTCCTGTGACTACCGAATCTGTACCAACGACGCGAGTACCCGAATTGGCCTTCCTGAGACGAAACTTGGAATTATCCCGGGTTTTGGGGGATGCGTGCGCCTCCCTCGATTGATAGGTCTTCAGGCGGCTTTAGATATCATCCTGCAGGGTAAGTCGGTCGACGGTCGCAAGGCTGAAAAGCTAGGCCTTGTCGATAAATGTGTTCCGACCGAGCTTTTAGACGAGCAGGCCTTCGCGATGGCTCGAGAGCTCGTTCAAGCGGGCTCAAAAAAGCGAAAAAAGGCGTTTGAGTCCAAGGGACTGTTGGCCATGCTTCTTGAGAGCTCTTTGGGGCGACCGATCGTCCTCTCGAAGGCTCGAGACCAGGTCATGAAGGCCACTTACGGCAACTATCCGGCTCCGCTTAAGGCCATCGAAGTGATTCGGGAAACCTTTGGCATGCGAAATCGCGGAGAAGCGCTTGAGATCGAAGCCAAGGGATTTGCGGAAATGGCCATCACCGATGTGAGCAAGAGTTTGATTCACATCTTCTTTATGACCGAGGCCATCAAAAAGCAGACGGGAGTCAGGAATTCTCAGGTTCAACCCCGAAAGGTCGGCCACATGGCGGTGTTGGGCGCCGGCACCATGGGTGGAGGAATTGCTCAGTTGGGAGCCGACAAGGGCATTGATGTGCGCATGAAGGACATCAACTTTGAGGCGATTTCTCGTGGCCTTCAGCACGCCTATCGACTTTGGGAAAAGGCTCTTAAAAAGAAGCGGATCGATCGATTTGAGTTGGGTCGAAAAATGGCTTTGATTTCGGGAGGGACCGACTACGCGGGTTTCAAGTCGGTCGACGTCGTGGTGGAAGCGATCGTCGAGGATATGGAAATCAAAAAGAAGGTCATCCGTGAGACCTTTGAAAATTCCCGTGCTGATGTGATCATTGCGACGAACACGTCATCGTTGAGTGTTACCGCGATGTCGGCGGGACACCCAAGACCAGAGAACTTTGTGGGCATGCACTTCTTCAACCCGGTTGATAAAATGCCTTTGATCGAAGTGATCCGCGGAGAAAAAACAACCGATGAGGTGGTCGCAACGATATTTGATCTCAGCAAAAAGATGGGGAAAATGCCGGTGGTCGTAAAAGATGGACCCGGATTTATCGTCAATCGCCTGCTCTTACCCTATTTGAACGAAGCTGTTTATCTGATTGGCGAAGGCATGTCCGTTGAAGCCCTGGATAAGGCTTATCTTAAGTTTGGGATGCCGATGGGGCCTTGTAATTTGATCGATGAAATCGGAATTGATGTGGCCGTCAAGGTTGCTAAAATTTTTCACAAATCCTTTGGCCCTCGAGCTGAGACATCGCCGCTGATGGACAAGATTGCTCAGTCGGGGCAACTGGGTAAAAAGAACGGCAAGGGGTTTTATCTCTATGACGACAGAGGGAAGAGGCTCTCGGTTAATCCAGAAGTCTACAAAAGTTTGGGTTTAGGGGCTCCTACCGACAAGCTCAACCCAGATGAATGTGTGCGGCGCGGCATATTTGCCATGGTGAACGAAGCGGCTCTGGCTTTGCTCGAGGATCGAGTGGTTGAGACGGCCGACGATGTGGATTTGGCGATGATCATGGGAACGGGCTTTCCTCCCTTTCGGGGTGGTCTACTGAAATACGCGGATTCGGTGGGTTCTGCCGTGATTGCCGACGAACTCGAACTGTTTGCAGGCAAGTATGGTCAGCGTTTTAAGCCCTCAAATCCACTTAAACAAATGGCCAAGACCCAGAGGCGATTTTACAGCTGAGCCAAGCCTCAACAGACGAGATTTGTTGGGGTAGTTAGGTCTTCGGACTTTCTTTTTGACACGACGCAATGCGCGCTGGATTCACCTTCCTTCAAACCGCTTTGGGCTCTTGCGAACGCCGATCGAACGTCGTTAGGATTTTGTTAGGGACGAAAGTCTTGTTGAAGGCGATCTCGCTCAACAAGCACTATCGCGAGGGGAAATTCAAATTGGCGGTGTCAGCTTGTGGGGGAGTAAATGAGCTCAGGGGAACTCGTTAAAATTTTATTCGCATTGGTATTGGCGTCTGTTTGCTCGCTTGGGTTTGCGGAAGAACCTACGGCTGTCAATCCGCCCCGAGACTGCCGCGCTCTGCCCGCTGGGTCTTTGCGGGACTCTGGGGTCAATTTTGAGCTCGCGGCGGGACCATCCGAAATTAAGCTCATGCAGTACAATGTCGAAAATCTCTTTGATGCGGTTCATGATCCCGGAAAGGAAGACTACGAGTTTCTACCCCTCACAGATCCAGAAAAACGAGAGTGCGCTCGAGTCGCGAATCCAAATTTTCGTCGCAGCTGCGAGCGCACGGATTGGACCGATGCCAAGTTCCAAATGAAACTCAATCAAATTAAGCGCGCAGTTGCAACCCAAGGCACGCTTCCCGATGTCCTCGCACTTGAAGAAGTCGAGAACCCCGGAGTCGTTCAGAGGCTTGCCTCCGTTTTAGGCTATTCGAATTTTGTGGTGGGCGACAGTCGTGACCTTCGGGGCATTCGCGTTGCGCTGATGTGGCGTCCCCAGAGACTGACTTACCTCAGTCAACGTTCGATTGTAGTTGGTCCCAATAACCCAGATCTTCAGGCCAGACCCACTCGCGACATTTTGGCTGTGTACTTCGCGCCGGTGGAGGTGCGGTCCGCGAGGCCTTTACCTGGCGATAAACGGAGCATTCTCGATGAGCCCGTGGCACCGACGCCTCAGGGTAATTCAATCGTTGCCGTGTATGTGAACCACTGGCCGTCTCAGGGCAACCCGTCTCCGAAGCGCATTTTAGCGGCGGAAGCTTTGAAGGGGGCCATCAACGAAGATGTGGTGAGATATGGCGCGGATCTGCACGTTTTAGCGTTAGGCGATTTCAACACCATACCCTCAGATTCTCCGCATCCATTTTCCTCAGTTTTGCAGAATAGGACTTGGCGGAACGCCCTGTTAGATGCCCAGACTTTGTATGAGACCACCGGGCACGCGCGCGACTCTCAGCAGATGTTGCGTCGAATGGCGCCTGGGACTTATTTCTTCAAGCGGGACTTCAACTGGAACCGTTTAGATCGCATTTTTGTTTCTTCGAATCTGACCGACGGTCAAGGTTTAGAACTGGTTTCGGATTCGTTTCGAGTGGTGAGTCCGGACTTGATATCGACTCCCGCGAGGAGCGCTGCAGGTTGCCCCGAGTTTTTAGTGCCGAAATCATACGATCACAATGCCGATAACCCAGAACAGGCTGGTTTTTCGGATCATTACCCGGTCGTGGTGAAGGTCAGGCTGCGCTGAACTTGTGGTTTAAAGCAGCCAGGCCAAGCCTGCCGTAATCCCGATGACAGACGTTTTGACGTCATTCGAGGACGGGAAAAAGCGATATTGAAATTGGACTGGAATGTAGAGGGAGTCGCTGAGATAAAAATCGTAGCCGGCTCCCACGCCAAAAACCATGATGGTGGTGATGGATGAGGCGTCGAGTGCGTTCGTGGAATAGCTTGATGGGAACCACACCCCAGCGCCGAGCATGCCGTGAAGTTTGCCCGGACCGAGCTCCATTCCAGCTCTCGCCCAGATATCACCAATAAAAAAACTGATCTCCGTGTTGCACTTGTTGCTTGTAAAGTTACTACACGGAGTGGCATTCGAAGGGCCACCCGCTGCCGCAAAACGTTGTAGGCCGAGGTTGGCTCGAAGACTTAACCAATCAGACAGGTAGTAGTCACCCATTAGACCCAGAACATATCCTGTTCCACTGATCTCGTAACTGATTGCATTTCCGCTACTTGGGCGAGAAGTAAGGGACATGGAGTTCATGGTCAACCCCACTAAACCGCCAAGGGCAAGCGTACCGTCTTTAGGGCCTTTGGCAGAACTATCCGAGTCGTCGCGCCTTTGTTTTCGAGAGGAAGCTCGACTTTCGCTTTCACCCTCTTGTGGCACGCTGGCCTTCGCCCCTCGGCGCCGAAGTGCCATCCCCTCGACCGCTTTCCCCTTCGTGATGGTACCTATGGCTTGTGCGCCCTTGACCTTTTTAATCTCGATAATGGCTTTTTTCTTTCCCTCGTCGTTAAGAGCGAAAAAAGAATCCCCTGGAGCGACTGACGCGTCTTCATCAAGTTGGATAAGAGCCGAAGTTCCCTTTATTTTTTTGATCGTGTTGGCCGACGCGACTGAAATTTGAAATGCCATGATCAGAAATAAGCCAAATCTAAGGACGTTCCCCATGATGCGTTCCCCCGGCTGCAACGATTCGAGCTGACTGTCTCAAGATGAGATTATCGTCTGATGCGACATATAAGAAGCTTCGAGATGCAAGACTTGGCTAAAGTTTGGGTCAAAATCTCCGAATGAGAATAAGTGGGGTGGTGAGTGCGTCGTTGGACCCGAAATTTACTCATGCTTATCAGTGGCTGGGCATTAGTCTCTTCTCAGAACTGCACCCTGCATCAGAGCGAGGGGCGTCGCTACTTGGAGTCCGTCGGATTGAGCTCAGGCGGGTCGGTTGCAACATCCTGTTTACCGCTCTTGTCGGCGAATTCGCTCAACAGTACTTTTGGTTCGACCTCCCCGGACATGACTCTGATTGCAGGGCTCGCGCAGCTCTCGCCTCAGGGCATGACAGAGGAGTTGGCTGACACCTGCGTTGTCACCGGAAAGGGCTCCAGCGGAGAACTTGACAGCATGAGATGTTCCCTGCGCCAAGCTCCCGCCTATCAGGAAGTCTCTGGGCAAAGCATTGCGCCCGCAAATGTTCCGAATTGGTCAGGCAAAGTGCAATGGCGAAGTTTTTCTCGAGACAATTCAAATTTTGTTCGTATTGAGGCTCAGCGCACGGGCTTTACCAACGTTTGGGCCCAGTGCGAGTTTACCCTGTCGTCTCCCTTTTCGGGAGTAGGAGATGAGCGCTTTGTCACGGCCGCCAATCGAGGCGGATCCGGTGTTTTAGGAATCCTTTTAAATCTGAAATAAATAGAAGCGCCTTGACCTATCAAAGGACTCTTGCAACAAATAACTCGAAAGCGGAGGCGATCATGTCGGGAGTCAACAAGGTTATTATTGTGGGACGTCTGGGAGCAGATCCTGAGGTTAAATTCACTGCGGGCAACCAGGCTGTTGCTCGGCTCAGTGTCGCCACAAGTGAGTCCTGGACAGACAAGGCGAGTGGTCAAAAGCAAGAGCGCACAGAATGGCATCGAGTCGTGGTCTGGGGCAAACTCGGCGAACTTTGCGGTAAGTACCTCGCAAAAGGGCGTCAGGTTTATGTGGAAGGACGACTACAAACGCGTTCTTGGGAAGATAATCAGGGCCAAAAAAAATACACCACTGAGGTGGTCGCCAATAATGTTCAATTCCTAGGCGCCGGTGGCGGAGCCGAGACCTCTCGAGGTGAGGGTGCCTTTCCGGCGTCCGATACACCTCAGGCCTTTGCAGCCGAGCCGAACTTTAACGTCGATGAAGAGATACCCTTTTAAGGAGACGCGTTTTGAGTTGTGTCAGGCCGTCTTTCTGGCGACTACAGCGGCGCAAGTGACGGAGGGGACTGAAGATTTTGACTTGAAATACGAAACGCGTAGTCCGAGAAGCCGCTCCCTGAGCGTTTGTACCTTTCGACAAATCCCAAAAGCAGTCCCGCTTCTCTCTCAAACTCGGGTTTTGCCTTGAGCTTGATAGCCAAGTTGTATCCGCCCGGCATCAATTGAACACCGCTGGGACTGGGGTTAAACCTAAGTTCCACTTGTCCTGAAATCGTGCCGCTCACAACGTCAGATTTACTTCCGCCAATCTCTCCCCGGGAAATAATCAAACGACCTTGATTTAGATTCCCCTCCAAACGGATTTGACTGATCTTAACCCTTGGTAATGGGAAGGCCCCCATCGGTGTCGGAATTTGCGCTCCATCCAGATTGAGATCTTGTGTTGAAAGCTCCAGTTGCCCCTCAGGTTGATCGGCAAAGGAGAAGTCGACGGTTGAAGTGCCTTCGGCTGAAATTGAACCTTTGATCTGAAGATTGGCCTTTAGCATTTCAAGAACCTGTTCGAGGTTGAGTTTTTGCGCGTTCAGAGACAAAACCTGTTTACGAACGCCGTTCTTGTTGTACTCGCCGCCCCTTGTCGAAAAGGCGAGATTACCTCCAGCCAGACCCTCTGCTATCGCGGCGATTCCTGGGCGAAAAGTGATAAGGCCCAAAATTGATGTCGACACAAAAAGTTGACTCATTTCCACCCCTGGCAGGGCCGAGGTTTCGAGTCGCACGTCTGTCATCTTGAGTCCGGGTTGTGGCACAACCGCTAAGTCCAATCGCTCAAAGGAAACATAAACTTGATTTTGAGTGGCCTGGCTGATCTGTGCCGTAACAAGGTCTCCGATGTCGCCGAATGGAAAAAGCATGGCGATGAAAAACAAGGCTGCGACCAAAAATGTGATGATTTTGAGTTTGTGAAATCGAAAGAGTGAAATGAAAGGGGAGAAAAGAGTTCCCACTTACTTTTTCCCCGTGCTAGCTGGTGGTTGAAACGCCACGAGCCGAAGCATCACATCGAGATAGTGAGGGTCAGGGCTCGCGGCTTTGATATCCAGAGCTGTGACTTTGACGAGTTCTGAAATCGATTGCAGTCGGAAGGTCAACTCTGCGACCTGCTTGAGATTGAGCTTCTCCACGGTGACCACGACGCCACTTTGTACGACATGGGTTGGGATTTCGCTCCCGCGCTCCGATTGAAACGTGTTGATTTCAACACTTTTTATTTGTTCGGGGAGCAGTTGGAGCGACTGAATAACTCCATCGGCCTGAGTTTTGAGATCAGTGGCAGACGGAGCAAATGGGAGTTGAGGGCCCTGTTGACTCTCCCGGCGCAGATGCAAGAGGTCTCGCGTGAGAGACCTCTTCGCGTCGAAGTCTGTCATGAAATTATTTGCAGAGTCTAACCAGGTGAGAGGAGTGGCTAACAGCAGAAGGCCAATCACCAGGGCGCATGCGATCTTGAAAAGCTGTTGGCCAACACCGGGGAGCTCCTCGTACCTTTCTTTAAACTGAAGGTAGGCCGAACTCTCCTGAATCTCGTTCCACCGTTGGGTGAGACCTTCGATAAATCTGATTTTGAGTTCTTCAAAATTCATAGCTTGGCCTTCGTTCCGTCGAGGCGGCTCACGTTGATTTCAAAGGCAAAACCCACGCGCCCGGGGCTAATCGTGGAGGGTGTGAGCTCCCGAACCTTTCGGTCCGAAGCCATCGTTCGCAAAGAGTCTCTCAAAAAGCCCACATCCTCACGCCGGTTGACCGCGCCCTCGATACTCAATTTATTTTCGAGTAGAAAAAAACGTCGGATGTCGATGGTGGATCGATCCGCACCGGGAGCATTCTGAGAGAGGGTTTGGAGGAGATCGAGTCCACCCTTGTAGTCCTTGAGCTTCGCTAACGTTTGCCGATCCCGAATTTCTTTGCGCTTTTCTCGGATAAACTTTTCAATTCCCGAAATATTAAGCTGGCTCCCCTTGAGGCCACTGTCTTTGGCTTGCTGGACCATGACATCCTGAGCCTGTTCATCCGCTAACATTGCAAAATCCGCTTTGAGGTAGGAGTAAACATAAAAGGACGCAAGACACGCGGCTGCCAACTGGACGGTTTTTTTCCAGCGCTCCCAAAGCATTGCAGGGGATTCACTTTCCCTGGCAAACTCTTGCCTTCTGAGATTGATGGCGGGATGTCGCGCTTTGCGGAGTCCTTCGAGGGCCAAGCCAAACGCGACCAAGGCCCGGCGCTCCGCCTGCTCGCCGACCGCGAACTCCAGACGCGAAAAGTTTGCGACGGGATTCGCAAGAGTGGCTGCGATCTCGAGGCGACCGCTAAAGTAAGGTGCAAGATTAATCAATTGGCTGACGCCACCTAACAGTTGAATCTGCTCGACGCGAATTCCATTTTGACTTCGGAGATCGAGTATCGAGAGCCTCAGATCGTCAATCAACCGCTGCAGAGTTCCGGTCAAAGTCTCGGAAAAAACCTTTTGGTCTTGTGTTGCATTTTCAGTGGAAGTGAGAACAAACCCCCGTTCCTCAAGAGCCTTGACGGCTTCATGATAGGGAAGATCGTATCGTTTACGGATGGACTCGATGAGGTCTTGCCCGCCAAAGTAAAAGGATCGCGCGAGAATGACATTGCCCTCATGGACCACAAGGCAAAGAGTTCTTGCGTGCCCAATGTCTAAAACCAGCGAGGCTGGGATGGGAGAGCCCTCTTCTCGGGTGGTCGCCTCCTCTGAGAGAGTTTCTGCGGGTCCCTCTTCAGGGGAAGAACTCCATTTTTGTAGCAAGTTAGATGCAGCCAGCCCTTCCACTGAGATGATGTCGGGATCCAGGTTGGAATCTAAACAGAGTTGGAGAAGTTCCTGGATGGGCGGCTTGGGAGCGACCACCGCAAGAACCTCGGAAGCTTTTCCTCGGTAGCGAACTGTGCGAACGTCAAACACCGCGTCTGTCGGGTCAAAGGGTACTTCGTCCTCAAGTTCAAAGGGGACACTTCGCAAAAGCTTGTGGCGCTCACGAAACGGAAAAATTTTATGGCGAAGGCTTACGAACTCCTGTCGCAAGCCAACCACCATTTTTGCTGTGCCAGGCGGGTAACGATTGAGAACACTCCTCAGGGCCTCGAGCCGTGCAATTGTGGCGTCCTGGCCGGGTTGAGGGTTTAGGGGTACTTCGAAGTACTGAGTGAGAGCTACCGCTTTAGTGTGACTTTCAACCTCGGCGACCTTGATTCGGTAGTGGCCGATGTCGATCCCCACGCTCCTCATCGTGAGCTCCTGTTAATTTTCGATCCAATAGACGACCGGTGGCCTACCCGTTGAAGTTTGGGGAGCCGTGCTGCCGGGTGTAGGAGTGGGGGTTGGTTGCGTTGGATTGGAACCTCCACCGACCGCAGCGCCGCCACCGGCTCCAGGGGTAGGTGTGGGCGGCACGACCAAAGGCGCGATCGTGCTTTTTACTCTATCAAAGTCATAAACGATCGCAACGATTTCACGGGAAGCTCGACCAAACTGGCCTCGACTTTTGACTCTGAAGAACTGCTCTCCATCAAAATTCAGAGGTGGCCAGTTAGCCCTATTCCTTTCGACGTTGACCCCTCGACTTGTAAGAAACGCCTCAAAAGCGGCTCGATCGGGAAAGGGTCCTACATTAGGTCTGTTGCGATTTTCGATGATTTCATCGGCCAGACGAACGTCAATCGCAGGGTCAATCGCCATCAAAATTTCTCGATTAGCTTGGTTCACGTTCACCGCTTTGCTCCCGTAGACAGTACAATGACTCATCAGAAAATCGTAAAACTGATCAGTCATCCCGGCGACCAGGTGAAGTTCCTCGGCCGTTTTAAAGGGCTCATTTGGTGGGATCAGGTTGGATTTAAACTTCTGTTGATAGAGCCCATTTTCATTGGACCCGTTTCGCCCATTGGTATCGAGATCAACCCAATCCGCGATGTTGTTGAGAACCTCTTCAAATCGAAAGTCTCGAAAGCGTTCCTGAAACGCCTGATCCGTTTGCATCTTTTGAGTCCAGATGAGTCGCAATTGTTGAGCGGCAAATCGTGCCAGGGCCTCGGAAGGAGAGCCCAAGTCGTTAATGTCGATTTTAGAGCCTTCGCTTAAGATCGTGGTCTGAAAGCGCGCATCCATTTTGGAAGCCTTTACGGTTTTTTTTAGCTGTGACGCATCGACTGAAGACAGCGCACCGGTGAGCATCTCGTCTGGCGGCCAGCTGAAGGGGAACTGCCATATCAAGTCCAACATCGTGCCCATCGGGCCAAGTTGTTTACGGACGCCGCTGGCTTCCACTTGCTGAAAAATCTTAATCCGCAACAGACTTAATTCCATTCCCGATTTTGCGGCATAGTAAGCTTTGACGTTGTTGATTTCGTTAACCGCGGAGAGGTATTCGACGCTTGTATCTTTTGTGACCTCAGTTGCGATGTAGGTCATGATCAACAAAAACACGAGGGCCATCAAAATCGCGACACCTCGTTCCTGTCGTCTCCTCTTAACGGCCAAAGGTTCCTCCCGTGGGCAAGTTGGCAGGAGGTGATCCGTTGTTAAGGCCCGGATTTGCGGGGTCGACGCCGACGGGATTGTTCGAAAATCTTAAATGCGCGACCGTAGTTAGAGTGAGTTCCTTACCATTCTTTTTTGTCACCACCGAGATCTCCACGGCCTCTGGAAATCTACCCTGCGAGAGCGCATCGGTGCCGTTATCCGTTCGCCATGTGGTTAACCACTCATCGCGCCCAATGCCGTAATATCGAAACCTCAGTCGTTCAAGGCCATCGAGGATTACGGTCTCAATATGGTTACCGTTGTTTTCCTCATCGTAGATCCAGTTTGAAGTTTTACGAATCAGGCAGCGGCCTTCGCGCTTTTTTCCGCCGATTGCAATTGGGCGATCAGGGCAGTTGTCCATGCGGTAAGAGACCCAGAGTTGATCACTGACGGGGCTGTCCACGATGGTCCTAAAATTCGAAAGCGAGGCGAAAGTCACTTTATCTTCGAGTCCAAGGAACTGAGTGGGGCGAGGGTAGGGCGGGAGCGGCATCGGAGTTGGGCCTTGGGGGGCGGCGGGTTGACCCGTGCCGCCTGGAGGTTGAGTTTGCGGGTTAGGCGGTTGGGGGGCGGCGCCTGGATTTTGTTGTTGTTGCTGGGCCTGAGCGATCATCCCCTGCATGGCGGCCACAATTCGCCAGGACTCTCCTCGATAATGGAACGCCAAAGTGAGGTCGCGCTCCATCAACCGAAGAGCGCTCCGTACCTGCGCTCGCTGATCCACGTCTTTTTGTAACTTACCTTTGTACTGTGAGCTTCGCCGCAAGCTTTGAGCCGTAAACACGGACACAAACGCGAGAATGGTAACAGAAATCACGACTTCAAGGAGAGTAAAGCCCGATCGATTCATCGTGGGCTTCCCCCGGCTCCGACCGTAACTCCCGCGTAGTTCACGCTGTAGGAAGTGACCGAATACTCAAGCTCCCGTCGACCGATTTTTGCGTAAACCACAAGCGTCATCTCTCGCACGTTGCGAGAGAGTTGATCGGAAAGTTGCCGAAGGGTTGAGATCAGGATTTCGGGTGTGCCTTCAGCTCGACTTGATACTAGAGCTGCGGAAAGATCGGGAAATTCAACTTGTTTACTCATGAGCTTCCAACGGAAGTCTTTGTAGTCGCTTCCGAAATCGCCCTCCTCGGCTTCAGGAGGGAGAAGCCCTGTTTCGGGGCGGTACTTCACTTCGAGTTCGGTCATTTTTCTCTTGAGAAGATAAGCGACGGTTGTCAGCGTTTGCGATTTTCGAAACGCCATCAGGCTACCTGACCAACTGCTGGAAAGCATGACCAGTGCCCCAGCCAGGATCATCACGGCGACGAGAACCTCAAGGAGACTAAAGCCTGTTGTTCCTAAAAATCGCCCTTTGATATTCCCCTCGCCTGATATTCCTCTCACCAGCCTAGCGACTGCGGAGATCCTTGAGTGAAATCTCGCGGTCGTAGATCTCAGTCTGCCCCGTGACCGGATCAACGACAAGAGTCCAACGGGCGGTGTTACTAATGGAAAGCTGGATGACCGCCTCTTCCGCCAATCCCACACTGAAGAAATGAACATAGGCTAAACCACTTGTGATGGGCTCTGCATCATTTGGAGTTTGTACCGAAAGAACCTTCACCTCGCTTGGCAACTGACGCGGCTCTTTAAAAAAATTCCCGTCTATCGCAAAGGAAGAGGCCGCGGGTTTTGCGTCGGCTGCTCGAGTATTTCGAGCTTCCTCCTCCTTTTGCTCCGCAGTCTTGACCAAAGTCCTGTCGCCTGAGCTCTCAACCCAGTAGCTTGCGGGCCCTGGCTTTTCCAGCGGGGGCATCCTGATCGCGAGTCGAAACGTGCGATTTTGGAGCCGAGCGGATTGAGTCAACTCCCTTGAAACTGCCGAAAGCTTTCTCAGAACTTCTTGTGTTTGGAATTTCTGACGCTGTAGACGGGGCACCACCATGGTGATGACGGCCCCAAGAATGATAAGAACCACCAAAATCTCAACCAGAGAAAAACCACGAGAACGATGTTGTCTCGGCGGAACTCTCAACAACCTCTTACTCCTTAGAGGTCACGTCTTGATTAACACCGGTTCCACCTTCTCGTTTATCGGCTCCAAATGTTTTGATTTCAAATTCTGAGCCGTTCAGCTCGTAGATGAACTCTTGATTCCATGGATCCTTTAGAAGATTGGGGCGGGCGTAAGGGTTCGGTCCCCAGTTTTTGCAGTCGGCCGGCGCTTCGATCAGGGCGCGGAGCCCCTCATCCGACGAGGGGTAGCGCTGACAGTCGGTATAGAACATTTCGACGGACTTTATAAGTTCCCCGATTTGAACTCGGGCCTGAGCGGTCTGGGCCTTTTTTCGGTTTTCAAAAACCTGTCTTCCGATCAAAGTTACAATACTTCCCAAAATCACAAGTACAATCATGATTTCAATCAGCGACATGCCCTTTTGGGACTGCCGGCAGACTCGCGCCGATTTGACAAGCAAAGGCTTTAGCCACCCACGAAAAATTGACGCGAACATTTGGAATCTCCTTGTTCTCTGAGTGTTGAACAATAGACCATAAGACATGCCACATCAACTGCTGACTTCGCTTGAAGGCTTGGCAGACTTACTGAAATCGCGCCAAAGGAGTCCACGTTATGACAAATGCGGTCGAAGCGGAATTGGCCCTCACGTTTGACGACATCCTGCTTGTCCCTCAGTACTCGGAAGTGGTGCCCAGCGAAATCAATGCGACCACTCACTTTGCCCGAGGTATCCGGTTACACGCGCCTTTAATTTCGGCCGCGATGGATACGGTCACCGAAAACAAAATGGCGCGAGTGATGGCTCAGCACGGAGGGCTTGGGATCATTCATAAAAATCTTTCGATTGAGGAACAGGCTTTCGAGGTCGAGAAAGTTAAAAAGTACGAGAGCGGTATGATCATGGACCCAATAACACTTTCGCCCGAGGCCAGTGTGAGAGAAGCGCTCCAGCTCATGAAGAGATATTCGATTAGCGGTGTGCCGATCACTCGAGATGGGCATTTAGTGGGAATCCTCACCAACCGCGACTTACGGTTTGAGCGAAATTTGGATCAGCCCGTTTCTCAGCGCATGACGAAAGACAACCTGGTGACCGCGCGAATCGGCACAACACTTTCGCAGGCACGGGAGATTCTTCAGGAGCATCGGATTGAAAAACTTCCGGTCGTGGATGGAAAGGGAGTCCTCAAGGGACTTATCACCATCAAGGATATCGAAAAGTCCCAGGCTTTTCCTCTTGCGACCAAGGATTCAATGGGTCGCCTATTGGTGGGCGCTGCGGTCGGAACAGGTGCTGAGTCTTTAGATCGAGCTTCTGCACTTGTTGGGGCGGGGGTTGACATCCTGGTGATCGACACGGCTCATGGGCACTCTAAGAATGTCCTTCAGGTCGTCGAAGAGCTTGCTTCTCGGTACAAGGATGTCGTGTTGGTTGCAGGCAACGTCGCGACTGCAGGAGCAACTGAAGCGTTAATCAAAAAGGGTGCTGATGTCGTAAAAGTTGGCATTGGCTCTGGGAGTATTTGCACGACTCGCATCATCGCAGGAATTGGCGTTCCTCAGATCTCGGCTGTAGTTGATTGCGCGCGGGCTGCCAAGCGTTTGGGGAAAACCATCGTCGCAGACGGGGGGATTAGATACTCCGGTGACATCACAAAAGCGCTAGCTCTCGGCGCCAATGCGTGCATGGTGGGCAATATGCTAGCGGGTTGCGACGAGAGCCCTGGTGAAACCGTGCTCTATCAGGGTCGCACTTACAAAGTATATCGGGGAATGGGAAGCCTGGGAGCAATGAAACTCGGCTCTAAAGATCGATATTTTCAGGACAATGTGGATCACGACGATAAACTTGTTCCCGAGGGAGTTGAGGGACGAGTGCCCTACAAGGGTTCCGCGAGTGCAATCCTTCATCAACAGCTGGGTGGACTTAAAAGCGGCATGGGTTACCTTGGAGCCCACGATATCAGCGAGCTTCAGGCTCGAGCAAATTTTGTGAGGATCACACCTCACGGTCTAAAGGAGTCCCATGTTCACGATGTCACCATCACCAAAGAATCGCCAAACTATCGTTTAGAATGATGACGATTAGGAGTTGTAAATTGACATGGGAGCAGCTGTGAAGGGCGGTTTCGCAATTCTTGATTTTGGCTCGCAATTCACACAGCTGATTGCGCGGAGATTTCGGGAGATGGGGGTCTACTCTGAAATTTTCCCCTTTGATGTCGCAGTGGACGTGCTCAAAAACATGGAACCTAAGGGGATAGTTTTAAGTGGAGGCCCGAGCTCGGTTTATGACTCCGAGGCTCCGCGGCGATCGACTCAAGAGCTCCTTGAAGTGGCCCCCGTCCTTGGCATTTGCTACGGAATGCAGCTTTTAGCGCGTGACCATGGCGGCGTGGTCAAGGCCTCGAGCAAGCGTGAGTACGGCCGCCATACGGTAAATTGGAATTCGCCCCTAACCGGAACGCCGGGGACTCAATCCGTTTGGATGAGCCATGGCGATGTGGTGGAAGTCCCGCCCGTCGGCTTTGAGGTGATCGGGCGCTCTGAAACGGGGCTTGTCGCGGCCATTAAGGGGCCTCGGTGTTGGGGTATCCAGTTCCATCCCGAAGTAACTCACACTGATCGGGGACTCGAACTCCTTAAGGCTTTCGCGTTTGAATTTTGTGGAGCCGAAGCGACTTGGAATTCAGCGTGGATCCTTCAACATCTCCTTGAGGACATTCAATCCAAAGTTCCTGCGGGCGAGAATGTGCTCTGCGCTCTCAGCGGCGGAGTCGACTCGACGGTCGTGGCCACCCTTCTCACAAAGGCGTTGGGGCCCAGTCGTGTGCAATGCATTTTTGTTGATAACGGATTGTTAAGAAAAAATGAATCCAAACAGGTTTTGACTACCTACAAACAAATGGGCCTCAACGTGAGGGGAATCGACGCGTCCAGCCATTTCCTCAGTGAGTTGGCAGGAGTGGCGGATCCGGAGCACAAGCGGAAAATTATTGGCCGGGTATTTTTGGAGGTCTTCGAAGCCGCTGTCGACCTCTCGCAAGTGCAGTGGCTCGCGCAGGGAACTCTTTATCCGGATGTCATCGAGAGTGTTTCGTTGCGGGGCACGTCCGTGACGATAAAGTCTCATCACAACGTGGGAGGACTCCCCGCAAAGATGAACCTTAAGTTGATCGAGCCCTTGCGCGAACTTTTTAAAGATGAAGTGCGAGCCATAGGAGAGCAGCTTGGACTGCCGCGAGAGTCGGTGTGGAGACATCCCTTTCCGGGGCCAGGGCTTGCCATTCGGGTGCTCGGGGAAGTGAACAGGGGCGATCTCGATCTTTTGCGCGAGTGCGACGAAATTTATTTAGAGGAACTCAAGCGGTCCGGTCTTTATGAAAGCATTTGGCAGGCTTTTTGTGTGCTACTGCCGATTAGAAGCGTTGGGGTGCAGGGGGACTCTCGATCCTATGACCGAGTTCTGGCCCTAAGGGCAGTTACGGCAACGGACGGCATGACAGCGGATTGGTTTCCTTTTGAAGCAAAGTTTCTGCGCCATGTATCAAATCGCATTACGAATGAAGTTCGTGGAGTAAATCGGGTTGTTTATGACGTTTCCAGCAAACCGCCAGCCACCATCGAGTGGGAGTAGGGAGCTCTGGTCTTCAGTCGAGTATCTTGAGCTGCATCAATTTTTGACCGAAAACTGAAATTATGGAGTCGGCGTGACTGCGCAGCGCAAAAAGATAGGGGCATCCCTCGAGATCCCCGTCATTTTTTTCGGTTCGCCTTACGTACCCGTTGAGGCACTCAGGAGAAAATTAAAACTCGAACGCGACGCGGTTTTTACACAAGGTCGAGATCCGATCAAAATTGCGAGAACGCTACTTGAAAAGGGCAAGGGCGTTTTACTAGTCCATGTCCATTCGGAAATGGACTTCAAACAGACAAGGGAGCTTTTATCCCAGCTGATGCCGGCCATCGCGGCTCAGAACATTGGCTGTTTAGTTATCACGAAGACCTACACTGAGCAGATGCAGTCCCTAGCCCAAGGACTTCCACTAATCGATATCCTTCCGACCCTGTCGGAGGGGCACGATCTATTTCGAAACGTTCAAGAACTCCTGCATACGGTGAAGGACCCAGAAGCAAAGAGGGGGATCGCCAAGATTTCGGTAGTTGCGGAACCCCCAAAAGACTTTGAAAACCAACAGTTGTTTTCTTTGGTTGGAAGTGCCGAGGAAAGGGTCGCAGTTTTGTCCGAGGCCCTAGAGGCTCACAGCCAGATCATGGTCTCGGCCCTCGATCTCTCATTTCGGGGACATGGGACAATGGAAAGCCTTCAATTGGCGGACGGTAACTTTGTACTTAGGTCTTCGGACTTGCCTCAAGATCCTCAGCTGTATGCAGAGGTCGTGCTTGTCAGTTTTGGACTCAAGCGTTCACGGATATTTTTTAAGTGTGAAATGGAATATGTCGGTGATAAACGCTTTCGGGGAAAAATTCCCGATCGTGTGTTTGAGGTTCAGCGGCGAACACACATGCGACTCTACCTCAGTGAGGTGCTCACTTGGCAGGGAACCATTCGAACGGGAGTGGAGTCCAAGCGGGTTGTTTCCCAAATCCTGGATGTGAGCGCGGGAGGCGTGGCCATCGCCGTTGCTCCCGAGCATATGTCGGGATTTCAGATTGGTGACCAAATCGGAAACATTAAATTTCAAATTGGAAAGCGCGATATTTTTGTCACCAGTGCTGAAGTCCGGCACTTCACTCAGATCCAAAAACCTGGAGACATTTGGGACGGTTATTTTCAAGTAGGGCTTATGTTTAAAAAAATTCTACCCCGAGACGCCGCCTTTTTGGGAATTTACGTCTTTCGCCACAGCCTTGATTACATTAACAAGATGTTGGGATGATTTGACGCGGCCCATAATGTGTTTGGAGAGGCTTCGACTCCACTTGCCAAGATTCCAAGTTCCGGTCATTTTCGGCCCCTTGGGAGATGTTATGAAGATTGCGTTAATTGGAGCTCAAGGTGTAGGGAAGACGACCCTCAGTCGAAGACTCAACGAAGCCATTCCGCGTTCTCATATCGTTAAAGAAACGGTGCGTGAATGCCCTTACGCCTTAGATGCTAAGGCCGATTTTAAAACTGAGTGGTGGGTGCTTTCGCACTCCATTTTGGCCGAGCAAGAGGCTCGCGAGGCTCAGCACGATTTGATCATCACGGACCGCTGTTTACTCGATATCGCCGTGTATTCAAAACTGATCAACGAGATGGGCGATGGAAGAATCACGGACAAGCAACGGTCGTTAATCGAGACTTCCATACTGCACTGGTTTGACGAGGATCCCTATGACGCGATCTTTTTTGTGAAAGTGAACCCAGAAGTTTGGTCCACTCGGGATCTAGACGACGGGTTCCGCAGTGTGGATCTAGGTTGGTATAAAACCCTGAATCGGGAATTTGAAGTGGCCATCGAGCGCCTTGAAATTTACAAGCGAACTCAACTTCATGTCATTCAGAACGACGGGCGCTTTGAAAGCACCTATGACAAAGTGCTGGACACGATGATTTCGCTAGCACGCGGGGCTTCGACCTTGCGGGAATCACTGGATTCAGCTCGCTTGCGCGGCGGCTCCCCCGCGCAGCACTAAGCGTCGTCTAAAATGAGTTTGAAGACATACTAAGGGGTTTGTCGTACCGTCGTTGAGATATGGAACAGGCCTTCGCTCATCTTCATGTGCACTCGCAGTATTCGTTGCTCGAAGCCACATGCGAAATCAAAAAGCTCGCCAGCCGGGCCGCAAGCTTGGGTATGAAGGCGCTGGCACTTACAGATAATGGGAATTTGTTTGGCAGTATGGAGTTTTATTTTGCTGCAAAAGAGCAAGGTTTGAACCCCGTGATTGGCCTTGATGCTTATCTCGCCCCTCGTGGAAGACTCATCAAAGGGGAGGGGCGCGAGTCGGCTCTTCCCAACCGGCGGCTGGTACTCCTTGCCACCAATCGAGCGGGTTACACCAATCTATGCAAGCTCTCGAGTATCGGTTACCAGGAGGGCTTTTATTACAAGCCTCGAATTGATTGGGAAGTCTTAAAGTCTCACTCGAGCGATCTGATTGCGTTGTCAGGAGACCATCGGGGAGAAGTTGGGATGGTGTTTTCCGAGCAAGGGGCAGATGCCGCGCTGGAAAAGATCAGATCCTATCGGGACTTGTTTGGGGATCGGTTCTACCTCGAGATGTGCCGTATGGGCCTTTCCGATCAGCTCGAATACGAAAAGTTTTTGATCGAAGCCTCGCGTATTACCGGAGCGCAATTGTTGGCAACCAACAATGTTCACTACCTGGATCGCGACGATTCACTCGCGCAGGAGGTTTTGATTTGCATTGGTTCCAATCGAACACTCTCGGATGAATCGCGTTTTAAGTTTGGTTCCAGCGAATACCATTTTAAGTCCGCCGATCAAATGGCTCGACTCTTTCGGGACTTGCCCGAGGCGTGCTCAAGAACTTTGGAAGTTGCGGATCGTTGTCGTGTTGAGTTTAAACTCAAAGATTCGAGCGGAAGACCCATTTACTTTCTCCCCACTTTTCCAACTGAGGCCGGTCGGAGTCTCAAAGAAGAAATCAAGCGCCTCTCTCTCGAGGGGCTAGACGCAAGGTGGCTTGAGGCCGAGCGCCGAGGAGAGGAGATTTCGCAGAGCTTGCGAGATGTCTACTCCCGCCGGCTTGAGTTTGAACTTGATGTGATCGACCGCATGGAGTTCAACGGTTACTTTTTGATAGTCCAAGACTTTATCATGTGGGCGAAACAGCGAGGCATTCCAGTCGGGCCCGGACGCGGTTCCGGTGCTGGAAGTTTGGTTGCGTACTGCTTGCGAATCACCGATCTTGATCCGGTAAACTACAACTTGATTTTCGAACGATTTCTCAATCCGGAGCGGATTAGCATGCCCGACTTTGACGTCGACTTTTGTCAAGATCGTCGAGGAGAAGTCATTCAATACGTTGTAGAGAAGTATGGTGCGGAGTCGGTCGCCCAAATCATCACTTTTGGTAAGCTTCAGGCGAAGGCGGCTCTTCGAGATGTGGGTCGCGTGTTAGGAATGACCTTTGGAGAAGTCGATGCGATTGCAAAGCTCATCCCCGAAAAGCTGGGAATCAATTTATCTGAGGCCTTGGAGCAAGAGCCTCGCCTTCAGGAACTTCGTGAAGAGAGTCCCAAAATTAACAACCTTTTCGAGTTGGCGCTGAAGGTTGAAGGGCTCAATCGGCACGCGGGAATTCACGCAGCAGGGGTGATCATTTCCGACAAGCCCTTGGTGGAGCACTGTGGTTTATATAAGTCCGAAGAGGGGCTAAATGTTATTCAGTTAGATATGAAGCACGCCGAAAAGGTGGGGCTTATCAAGTTCGATTTTTTAGGGCTTAAGACTCTGACCCTGATTGACGACGCACTCAAGCTGATCGAGCGAAACCGAGGTAAGAAGATTTCAACGTCCGACATTTCGCTTCGTGACCCCAAAATTTACGAAATCATGAGCTCGGGCGACACCGCCGGAATCTTTCAGTTCGAAGGAGACGGAATATCGGACTTGATTCGAAAGGTAAAGCCCACGTGCTTTGAAGATATCACCGCAATCAATGCGCTCTATCGACCGGGCCCCATGCAAATGCTGGATGAGTACATCGGTCGAAAGCACGGAAAAATTCAGGTGCAATATCCCTTTAAGGAGCTCGAAGATATTTTGAAAGAAACCTATGGTATTATTGTTTATCAAGAGCAGGTACAGCTCATCGCTGCAAAAATTGCGAGCTATTCTTTGGGTGAAGCCGATATGCTTCGTCGAGCCATGGGGAAAAAAATCCCGGAGGAAATGGCCAAACAGAGATCGCGCTTTTTGCAGGGTGCCCTAAAGAATGGCTTTGACTCTCAAAAGTCCGAAGAGGTCTTTGACCTGATGGCCAAGTTTGCGGAATACGGGTTTAACAAATCTCATGCGGCCGCGTACTGCGTGGTCGCGGCACAAACCGCGTGGCTCAAGGCCTATTATCCCGTGGAATTTTATGCCGCGATGTTGTCCACGGAGATGGCGGATACCGATAAAATTGTTTGGTACACGCAAGATGCGCGCGGTAAAGGCATCGAGGTCCGTGCCCCGCATGTTAACTTTTCTACATATAAGTTTGCAGTTACTGGGGAGTCGGTATTTTTTGGATTGGGTGGAATCAAGGGCGTAGGAGAGAGCGCCGTTGAGGCCATTCTTGAAGCGAGAGACCAGCAGGCGAAAAAGAAGTTTGAAAGCCTAGAAGACTTCTTTGGATCCGTGGACTTGAGGCGCATCAACAAGAAGGTGGTGGAGTGTCTGATTCGAGCGGGCGCTCTGGATGGATTTGGTGTGAGCAGGGCTCAACTGATCGCCGGTTACCCTCAGTATCTGGAGCGCGCGGAATTGGCCAAGGAAGAGCGCGAGTTTGGGCAGACGAGCTTGTTTTCTTTAGCTGATCCGTCTGAAAACTTGCAGAGGGTGACGCTGCCTGAAGTGGAACCGTGGACCAAAAGAGAGACGCTGGCATTTGAAAAAGACGTACTCGGATTTTACCTCAGTGATCATCCCTTGAGCGGCATGGATGGTCTTATGAGACCGTTTGTAACGCAGGCGGTGCTGGAGGTTCAAAAACCCGAGTTTCATAAACGCGAAGTGGTTTTAGGTGGTTTGATTTCCTCTTACCGCGATCTTTTGACCCAAAAGGGCACGCGTATGGCATTTTGCACATTAGAGGATCGGACGGGATCGCTTGAGATGGTGATTTTCCCGAAGGCCTTTGCAAAACTTGAGGCGCATTTGAAGTCGACTGATCCGCTTCTTGTTCGTGGAACGGTTGAACATGAAAATGGCGCCTATCAACTCATCGTGGAAAATGTCGAGTTTTTAGAATCAAAAATGCGTGAGACGCAGAAGGTGATATTTCATCTCGACGAAGAGCTTGTAGAAAGGCTTGGCGACTTAAGAGAGGTGCTGGCGAGGTACGAGGGCGACTCCGACATCTTGTTTGAAGTGCCGGTCCCAAATCTTGAAAGGAAAGCTTGGCTTCGGTCCACCGAACCAGGTGGAGTTAAGGCTTCGCAGCAGCTCTTTCAGAACATCGAGAAAAAGCTGGGACGCATTGACTTCATCGAACTTCGCGGGGTCTGATGATGAGACGGAGCACGTGTATGAAGATCTTGTGTGTGGCCATGACGCTTTTATTGTTCAGAACTCAAGCTGTAGTGGCTCAAAACGTGGAGGTGATCGAGGTTTCGGATTCTGCTGAAATTGCAGGACAGAATCCGAGTGTTGTTCGCCAGAAACTCATTAAGGATTTAATAAATAAATCCGCATGGAAGATCATCGAAGACTACTTGGGTAAACCTAAGTCCGACGCTTTGAGAAACTCGATTCAACGAAAGGTCGTGGACAACTCATCAAAGTACGTTTTGACAACCAAAAATGCCGAAGACAGCGGTAAGGGTGATCTCGTGGGTGTCTCGGCGTTGATTTCGGTTTCGAACTTGAGGGACATGCTCGAGGATCAGGGTTTTGTTCAGTCGACCGAAGGCCCGGCAAGTGTTTTACCCGTAATTGCATTTGTGGATCGGGTCGGAGGAGTGGAAGAACGTTGGTGGGCGCCGGCAACCGATGATCGGGTTGGGATTGCGCGCGGTCTCAGTCAGCCCCTTCTTGATGAGCTTCAAAAGAGTTTGCTTCGCAGCGGTTTTTATCTCGAGAGGCCTGAGGAGTGGCGATTGCATTTACTATTACCCCCGGAACTCCGGAAAGAAAGCCTGTCGACCTCCGATTACCCTCGTCTTCAGGAGAGGCTCGGAGCTCAGGTGGTCGTCAAAGGTCAGGTGCTTTTAGAGCAGGGGCGTGTGGGCGGGGTGAAGCTCAGCGTACAGCTTTCCGCGATCAATGCGGCAAGTGGGCGAGTGGTTGCAGAAGTTTCGCAGGCTTCGGAGTTGAGTGGAGTGCCAGCAAGTTCGGCTGCGGACCGCGAGCGCTACAGCCGTGACGTGCGATCGGCAGCGCAGGAGCTTGCTTCTCAGCTTTCAGATGCATGGGCCAAGGGGTCATTTAGTACGAGAAGCCTTTTGCTCGTGATCCGGGGAAAGTTGAACCCCAACCAACTTGAAAAGGTGAAGCAAGCTCTCTCCCGGGTTCGGAGCATTCGCAACTTGCGGGAGCGATTTTTCGAACGTGAGAGTTTTGGATTTGAAATGGACGCCAGTGCCGCACCTGAGACCTTTGTAGAGCAGTTAAAGGGCGTACAGGGCGATGGGTTTTCTCTCAAGCTTGTCGAATCGTCGGCAACCGGATTCGTTCTGGATGCGCAAGTCATTCGCTGACGATTTCACAGAGGTCAGCGCAGAGTAGGTGAGCTTGTTATGCGACTTTGCTTAAGTCCAGGCCAAGGGTTTCGGTATAAGCACCAAAGGCTAGTTGTTGTGTCGTTGGGCGAGCAGCCTGGTAACCTTAAGAGGAAAGCTAGGTTCAACCTATGGCGGGCGTCGCATTTCATGACTAGAGCTTTAAATCTCATCACCCTTGCGATTTCGACGCTATCCCTGCTTTGTTCTTGTGCGACTTCCTCTCCTCAGAGGGACGGGCAATCGTTTGCAGTTAAGGACGTGCCGTTTTCCGCTCGAAGTACACCCGAACCACGTAAGCGGATCATGGTTCTCCCGTTTTTGGATACGGGGGACGCTCGAAGCCCGCAGCTGCTAGAGGAAGTACGGTTGGCGCTGCTGCGCTTTCTTAAACAAACGGATCAGTTTGTTTTACTTTCCCCCAGCGATCTTCCCAAGGACGTACTTCAGTTCAAGACTCAAGAGGGCTACAAATTGGCTGAACTTGCGCCCCTGGCTTTGGCGGTTGGTGCGGTGGCCCTGGTCGAGGTGAAGGTCGTTGAAGTGCGCGCGAAGCGGATTGGAGATCAAGTCGGTTTGTTTAGAGATATTAAGGCCCGAGTTGATGGCACGGTTCGCTTTCGAGTTTATGCGCCCAAGAGCAATCGCGAACTCGTGAATGAGCTTCGGTCGGCGACCGTCGAAAGTACAACAACTCGTTTTGCCGAGAGTTCACAGTCGGATCGAATGCTTCAAGACGACCCGAAGTTAACTGAGGACGTGCTCGTTCGAGCGGTTCAAGGCGTTGTGCCCGTCATTCAAGCTGCGACCCGAAAGTTGTCGTGGGAGGGCCGGATTGCCATGGTATCTGGCGATAGACTCTATGTGAACGCGGGGCGACTCTCGGGCTTACAAGTGGGTGACATCCTGAAAGTCATGGACGCGGGTGAAGAGGTTTTCGACCCTGACAGCGGAGATCTGATTGGGCGCGCGCCAGGGCGAGTTAAAGGGACGATCGAAGTGGTTGCCTATTTTGGAAAAGACGGGGCAATTGCGGTCGTACACTCGGGTGCCGGTTTTAAAGAGGCGGACCAAGTCGAACTTTATTAAGTTGGAGCCTCACGACCTGCTAAGGTATAAAGCTCTCAATATGTCGAATGTCTCCCGGGCGCTGAACAAGGTTTTTGATTTCTTTGCGTCACTGAAGCTTGCGGTTTTTGTCGTTTTAATGTTGGCCGCGATTTCGTCTGTCGGAACTTTTGTTGAATCTCGTTATGATGCTTTGACCGCCAAAAAACTTGTCTATGAGTCTTGGTGGATGGTCGCGAATATGGCGCTGCTCGTGATTAACCTTGTCTTCTCCGCGGTTGACCGTTTGCCTTGGAAGAAAAAGCACATTCCCTTTTTGTGCGCTCACGTTGGGATCATCGTGATCATTATCGGATCCTACATCACCCAAAGGCACGGTGTGGATGGTTCGATGGTCTTTGGTATTGGACAGACCGAGCGTTTGGTTTCGGTGCAGGAGACCGACCTTGTCGTCTACGCCTCAGAGGACGGCGATAACTTTGCTAAACTCTTCGAAGAGCAGGTGGACTTTCTGAAGACTCCTCCCTCCGCTGAGGATCCCATGATTCTGGATGTTCCTGGAAAGCGAATCGTGGTTGACGAGTTCTGGCCCTATGCAAAACGAGATCTGCGATTTGTTTCAAGCCCTTTTCCTAAAGATGGACCGGCGGTTCAGTTTCAACTTACAAACGGTCGAGCCAATGTTTTGGAATGGGTTATTCAAGAGCGCTCCTCTCAGCCCGGTGTTTTTGATATGGGGCCCGCGCAGGTGGTGGTCTCTCAGTCCGAGTATTTTGGTTCCGGAAAAAATGAGATTATTGTCACCAAGACCGACAAACCTGATATCGCACAAGTGATGATTTTCCGGAAAGACCAGGCGACCCCGTTTAAAAAGCTCAAAATGAAAGCTGGGGATGAACTCGAAACGCCATGGATGGGACTAAAGTTCAAAATGCTGAACTACATTCCGCAGGCCGAAATCGAATCGACCTACAAAAAGGTCGAGTTCCCGACTCCCCTGACAACTTCGGCAATCAGGGTGAGTTTTGATGGCACTTCGAAATGGGTGGGCCTTAACTCGTACATTAAGATTTTTGGAGAGACGACCGGGTACGTGGTGAGCTACGGAAACCGTAGGTTAGACACCGGCTTTGACATGCAACTTGTAAGATTCGAAGTGGGGCGCTACCCCGGCACGCAGATGGCCAAAACTTACGAGAGTCGAGTGTATGTCCCCAGTCTCGGTGAACAGCCGATCACCATGAATGAACCTCTTAAACACAATGGATTTACATTTTATCAGGCAAGCTTTCAGGAAAATCAAATGGGTGAACCGGTGGCCTCGGTTCTCTCCGTGAACCGAGATCCGGGGCGGTGGATAAAGTACGTGGGCTGTTCGATTTTGGTTTTTGGAATTATTTTACTTTTTTATTTCAAACGCGATTTTTTGAGGGGGTCAAGTTGAAGACATCCTACAGGAACCCGAAAGTATTCAAGACGGTCGTGTCGGTTGCAACACTTGCGCTAGCACTGGTTTTTAGTTTTTTCACCGAGAGAGCTCATTCGGCATCGATCGCCGATGCTTTGGGGACGATCCCCATTCAAAACGGGGGACGAGTTAAGCCACTGGATACCTTCGCTCGCGAAAGCCTTCAGCTCATATATGGAAAGACAAAATTTAATGGCAAACCGGCCATTGAGATCTTGATGACCTGGTACCTCATCCCGGAGAGTTGGGATTCGATCGAAATCATCAAAATCTCTCGCAATGACTTGAAAGAAACTCTGGGGTTGGAAACCGGTCGGTCCTTGTTTAGTCCGGCCGATTTGCAGGAAAAAATGGATCGCCTGCAGTTATTGTTGGTGGAGCTTGAGTCCAAACGTAAAGCTCAGGAAAAGCTTGATCCCTACTTTCAGGCCATTGCCACGCTCGAAAATCAATACTTCACGTTTCAAGCCATTAGGGTGGGCAAGGCTCTGACGGTTGTCCCCCCTGTCGAAGGCAATTCTTGGACTTCGCTCGATGTCGCGCCTGAAGAAGTTCAGAAGAGCTTTCAACAGGTGGCTCAAGCTTTTGTGGGAAGCCTCAAGGAGGGAAAAACCGAGGAGCTCAAGCAAGCTGTTGAGGCCTTTAAGGCCCTGTTGCGAGCGCGACAGCCTAGCGAGTATCCATCGGACCAAAGGCTTGCGGTCGAAGTGCATTACAATAACCTGCATCCCTTTTTGATCGCTTGGGGCCTATATCTTCTAGCATCATTGTTGTTTGGTGCTCACTTGCTTTCGTCGCCCGCAAAATCGTCAAGTGACTCTGGTTCTGCTCAGCCGAGCAGATTGCGGCAGGCCTCAGGTTGGATGGTTTTGTTGGCGTTTTTGGTTCACACCTATGGCTTTGGACTGCGCATATTTTTAACGGAGCGGCCGCCTGTTTCCAACATGTACGAGACCGTCATTTGGATTCCATGGGGTGCGGTTGTGTTTGGCTTCTTGGTTTCGAGGGCCGTAAAAAACTTTTCCTCCATTTTTGCGGGCGCAATTGTAAACTCAATGTGTTTGATTCTCGCGGATTTTGCTCCGACGGTTTTAGATGCAAGCATCCAACCTCTTCAGCCGGTTTTAAGGAGCAACATGTGGCTCACGATACATGTGCTCACCATCACGCTCAGCTATGCGGCGTTTTTTGTTGCCTTTGTTTTGGGCGATTTCGGCCTTGTTTATGTGCTCCGAGGCGAAACCAAGTTTTCAGCTCCGGTGAAACAGTTGTCTCAGTCTGCTTATCGCTGCGTTCAGATTGGAGTCGTGCTGTTGGCTGCAGGTACGATCTTGGGCGGAGTTTGGGCCGACTACTCTTGGGGGCGATTTTGGGGATGGGACCCTAAAGAGACTTGGGCCTTGATTGCGCTGCTCGGGTACATTGCGGTTCTCCACGGCCGATTGGCCGGTTGGCTACGCGATGTGGGTTTTTTGGTCGGTTCCGTGGTCGCCTTTTCACTTGTGATCATGGCGTGGTACGGCGTGAACTATGTGCTGGGCGCGGGTCTTCATTCCTACGGCTTTGGTGGCGGAGGTGTCGCGCAAGTTTCGGCCTTTGTGGGCGCCCATATTTTATTTGTTGTGTTCGTTTTACTCTCACGAAGGCGCGTTGAGGCCTAATGTGTCTTCAAAAAAACTTGAGGATCGAGATTGCTCGCGTTGTGTATCGAGACAGCCAAAAGTTGAATGGGAATTGAAGCGGCGCTGGCCTTCGGGCGTCGCATGAATACTTCGGGCCTTTGCTGGGGTTCGGAAAGCCCTGTCCTGAGGAGCCGTTCTACAGCGTAGACATGCATATTGCCCATAAGGGCCCAAACTTTCGCTCGCCTGTGGACACAAATTTGTTCGACGATGTTTCGAGCAAACTCGATGTCTCTCCACATGATTGCCGTGAGCCAAAGCTGCGGAGAATCCGCGAGCTCTCCCCTGGGTGCTAGGGCAAGGAACTCCTGGATCAGTTCTTTTGCCACCAAGTTGCGTGGTCCCTCAGTGCGCCCATTCCGAATGCCTTGTAGCACCGATGAAACAACGCGGGGATAGAGCGCCGAGATAATCGTGACCGCGGCCCTTCGGTTTCCCGCGGTGTCTGCAACGCTCACCGTACTCGATTTCAAGGGCGAGTTCAGAGGAGCGATTCGCGATTGTTCCTTTGATCGAAGCTCGTAAGCCCGAAGGAGCTCGGCACCCAGCTGGCTCGAGCGGTTCAGATCGATGCCCGTGAGAGCCTGACGCGAATAGGAAATAGCAGAAGCAAAGGTCGCGATGGGGTTGATCACCCGCTGCGTGAGATCCGCGACACCACCCGTAAATGGTTCGAGGTAAGCGGGAATAAGCTGCGACAGCGCCCAAGGTGCGTCACTCTCGAGTCCATCGATCGACGGATTAGTCAAGGCTTCCGAAATTCCCATGGGCTCAAGATAGTTAACTCGAACTCCATCAGCCTGACCCTTCACCGCTCCTTCGAGCAAAAGCACAGTGTCCCGGTTTGGGCTTCGTCGAAAGTGGTCCACAAGCTGCTGGCGAGTTTGAAATGCTCGAGTGTTTTCTCCCAAGTGGAACTCGCCCACAATATGGACTTGTGCCCGAGTCAATCGCGAGAGCTGCTCCTGGGTTTTGCAACTCTCGAAAATTGGATCGTCAGAATGGAATTTGAAGTCATGGACGTAGCTAAGTTTGAACGAAAGGGGCATGAGCTCAGAGGCATGTCGAACGAGATTGAGTTCCTGATGGGGTAGGTTGTCCAGTCGTGTGAAGGGACCGGCCACTTCGGTTTGACGTTGCGTTGCCTTTGGCCTTTGCACGTCGGAGCGACTTTCCGTTGGTCGCATCACCGCGCCGACGACGACAACGAAAGCGAACCAGCTCAGCCCTCCCACTAGGAGTCTCATTAGGGCTTCCAGCGTTCTTTTTCTAAACAGACCTTGTCAATCTCCATCAGATAGTTCGATGTTCTAAACAAAAGTGGATCGCCGTACGTCGACTTTTCGCTCCCGGGATGAATCACTTCAACCGATGCAGCCCACTGAGCGAGGGCAGAAACGTCGGCCCTTGAAGGATCAAGCACACGAGCTTCCGAAAGAGTCGCAACCAGCTCAGTTTGTAGCGATTGCAAATGTCGATGTCGGAATTCGCCCGGATTGAGGGTGACAACGCCGCCTTGATCGACTCCTTTTAAGAACGGAAACTTTGCTACGAGCGAGTCGTAGATGTAAGGCTTAAAGACTTGAAAGCGAACCTCATGTTCGTGAAGTCTTGCGGCGTTAAAGGCCTCTCGAGGGCCAACATAGTTGCCCAAAATTTCCTGAATCTGAAACGCTCTCTCGATGAGGAGATCAGTTCGTGCCTTTCGAGTGACTTCGGGATTTAAATCCGAGTTCACCTTTTTAAGTATTTCCAAAGTCGTTTCCAAGCTCTTCTTGTGAAGAGCTCGCTGTGTTGGGTTTTCGAACTCTTTGATGGTAAACTCTAAGGCCTGAGTCGCGATATTGACCTGTGCGATAAGGGTAGAAAGCTCAGCCGCACTGAGCAAGGTCCCCTTCGACTGGGACTGGGCAAAGGCGGACCCTGTGGCAGTGAGCCACCCAACCGCAAGTAAGCCAAAAAATGCACGACGGGTGAAGCTGGTGGGTCTCATCGGCGAGGTCTCGGTTCTGAGTCGTCGATAAGCCGCGAGCTCACGTCAAATCTAATTCCGTCGGTCAGAAGGGTGTAACTTTTGTCCCCACCGCGGGTATTGCGCTGCTCTTGATCGGGAATAGCAAAGGTACCGTTAGGATTTTTTCCAACCAGCATCGTTCTACAAATCATAAAGTGAAACTTGTAGCGATCCTTAGGGAGTGCCTTGCACTCGATACGATCCGCAACTTCCGGACTGAGAGGGGCGTTTGGGATAATATTAGGGGTATACAAGGCCTCCCCTCCAGGCAGTTGTGCTTTCAAATAGAGTTCGGACCAATGAAAAACAAGGCTGTTCAATGACGGCACAACGCCCGCAATTTGAACCGGCAGTTTTCGGATCCCCACACTTCCTCGACCAGCTGAAGACGTGTCAACGAATCGGATATATCCCTGAAAGTCATATCGAAGACTACCTTCTGCCGCGGGTCTTTGAGGGTCGCAAGCAAAGCGATTTTGAAGTTGAAAACCGTAAACAAGCTGAGCCCGTGCCTTCACCTCATCGAACGATTCAAGCTTATTTTGATCATCTACGGTGGAATAGCTTCCAAGGGCTCTCACGTCATTAAAGCTACCGAATTCATACCAGAGGACGGGCTGCCGGGGTTGGGTCGGAGGCTCATTGGACATGTCGACTAGGAGATCGCAAGTGGGTGCCGTAACAAAGCTCGACTCGTAGATGGCCTCGAGGCGGCTTTGGGAAAAATCGCGGAAAATTTGAGCGACATCCCTTTTAAAATCCTCGGCGTCCTGGCGATTTTGGGTGGCCACTCGAGTGCGTTCTGCGTCAAGCTCTTTTGCGAGTCGTTCTCTTCGATCCCACTCGTCTTCGATTGGATTGGAAGTGCTGCGGTCAGTAGACTGTGCAGAGCTAGGAGCGCCACGCTGAGCTGGGGGAGGGGTTGCCGGACGCGAGGGTTTCGGTTTTGGTACCGGTGGGGCTTCAATCTCAGACGGATTCTGTGGAGGCGTTCGAGGTGACGGTTTTTGAGCTATGGCCGGCGTTAGAACAAGCAACAATGAGGGGGCACCCACCCATGCCAGCCACAAAAAAGTTTTGCGGATTTCTAAATTTATTCGCGATTTTCTCATAAGACTTTAATCCTCCTCAACACTCGCTTCGATGGTTTATTCCTATTCCGAAGTTTTCCCCGGCTTAAATTTAATTTTGGCTCCAAAAATTTCCTGTAAATGAGCAAGCTTTATGTCTTTTTTAATGCTCATGCCGGGGAACTCACATTCAAGCTCGCCGATAACTGCAGCCGACGGGCTTTGTCTTTCCGCATCTTCAATGGTCAGCTTTAGAACTTGTGTCGGTTGCTCTTTGAGCGCCACGTTATTTGCTGATAGGTCGATGCTTCGAAGCGCTTTGTCGACCGTCACCATGCCCTGAACATCAACGATCACCGTGCGCATGGCCATTGTGGAAATCTTAAATTGAGTGCTCTTCCAGGTGCAAAAATTTCCGTCGGGGACCTTGTCGGAAGCCACAACTTCACCTCGATAGAGTTTCACGTTGGGCACGGTATCGAGCATTTTTTGCTCAGCTCCGTTAAAGGAGTGAATGGCTCTATATCGAAATACACCAGCCCGAAACAATGTAGGACCTTCATACGACGGAGTGGTCGAGGGCCGTGGAGTGGTCGACAACCCGGGCTGTTGCGGGTCCGGTTCAAAGGGTCGAGGGCTTTTTCTTGGCGCGGGTTGCGAAGCGGGCTCAGCCTTCTCTGGTGCTTTGGTTTGGGTCTTCGGGGGTTCTACTTTTTTAGGAGGCTCGGGGGGCAATACTGGAACTTCAGACAATTTTAAGAAAAGGAGATCTTGCGTGTCTTCAGGCTTTTGGTTGGGAAGGGCCTGATAAGTGAAGGTGCCATCTTCGCCCTCTTTATAAACAGGATACACAATACAATGCAGAATTTGTGTCAGGTTGGCTCGGTCGGCAACCTTCGGTGCTCGACAGAATAATCTTGCCGCACGATTCGGAATTGGTTCTTGGTCGGGTCCATGGGCATGCTGCAAGGTCCACGGTGGAGTTGGTGCGTTTCGATCCAATGTAGGTTTGGCAGGGGGCTTTACGCCCGCTGTTTTGTTCGCACTTGTTTTTGCTGGTGTTACGGGCTTCGCCGGCGCTGCAGGTTTTGCGGGGGGTGCTGCGGTCGTGTAGATGAAAGGAATATGAAAAAAGAACCCTCCGTGTTTTGCAGAAATCTGGCCCTTATCCTGTGGAAGTGGATTGTAGCCAAACATTACGCTTTGACCATTTGAGTTTTTTCCGAGTATGGGTGCTATCGTCTCAACCAAAATGGGTTCGGCAGTTGCGGGACAAGCGCTAGTCGCACTAAACCGAATTCGGGTTTTTCGAAGGCGATAGGGATTTTTTAGAAACTCCAAAGCCCACTCCTTAGTGGGTTTGAAATCCGGCACCAGCGTCCAAACGCCCGAGCCGGAGTCTTCTTTTTTGGTTAGCGCTTCACACGTGGGAGCTTTATCCAGGGTTGCAAACGCGTCGCGCGCCTCGAGCTTTTCCCCCATGGCTGGATTCTGTTTAGACTTGGATTCAGACTCGCTGACAAGGCGGCTGGTTTCGTCGATGAGCGCGACAAAATCTTTTTTCAGTTGAGTAACATAATGATTGGCGTCCTTCTCGGTCGGCCTCTGATAGGCATCGAGAATCACTTGTTTGTAACTTTTAATTTGTTCAGCCGAAGCCTTTTGTTGCTCCATAAAGACAAGAGTGGCTTTCACCTCGTCTGAGAGACCCGCATACGGGTCTGTAGCGGATTGTTCGGTTGCGGGAGTTTGTCCTAAGGCAATGGGGTAGGAGAGAAAAGGAGTCGCAAAAAGAAACCCCATCGCCGCGCTTTGGCTTAAAACTCCAATTGTTCTATCGATTACCTGCCGCATAGATTTCCCTCAACTTTTGAAGCTAAAAAACCATTCATCCGCGAATCATCAAAACACGAGATTAAAGCGAACCTCGATCGAGGCACGACAATCAGTCGCCATGGGTGCAAACGTCCAACGTAGGACTGCGTTCTCTGCCTGTTCACTAAGGCCATAAGGCGCCTGAGTGGTAGCCTGCGCTGTTTTGACGCGTCCATCGGCTCCAATGATCGCCTTAACCATCACATCACCGCGAAACTTAGCGAGACGAGCGGCGTCGGTGTATGTAGGTTCCACTTTTGTGCGGAGTACAGGCTTACAACCTCCTCCGCGTGCTCCGCCACCAAATCCACCTCCGCTCCCGGGACCGTAGCCTCCTCCGTCACCACTTCCTACACCACCACCTTTTCCGGTGCCGATCCCCGCGCCAGATCCGCTTCCATTCGAAGCGACCGTTGATGTGGCCTTAGGGTCGCCCCACTGGGTGCTGTCCGTCTTGATCGGAATGTCTTCATCCGCGAGGATCGTGGGATTTACTGCCAGTTTAGGTTTTTCAACGATTTCAACGGATGGAGGCGTAATCACTTCTTGTGCGGCCTTCGGCAGCTGTCCTTTGCTAGGCGGAATTGGAGCTCTTGCTCCGCCACCACCGCCACCGCCACCAGGCGCCTTTAAGGCAACTCGTGGTCGCATGTCCAAAATGACGGGATCATGTTTTTTGGGCGGCTCGGGCTCAGTTTCGGTTTTTTTACATTTGCTCCAGGGTAAGTAGCATTCCAAGCCGTCCACACTGACAAGAATTCCAAACGCTCCCAGAAACACAACCCCAGCGCGCCTCAAGCCCTGCTGAAATTCTGCCGAACGTGTGGCATCCGCGATCTGCTGTTTGATCACGGGATCTGCGGAGTTTTTTAAAGTCGGTAAAATATCGGGATCAACATTCCAAACCGTTTTGAATGACGCGGAGGATTTCTCTCCTGCTGTTTTCACTAAAAGTTTAGTGACCTTTGCCATGGCCGCAACACCTTCCTCGCCAAACTCCTTTCGAATGAGTTGAGTCGTGGTCATGTCTGGCAGGGCCCCGGTCTCGGTAGCCGTAGCATTTCGCATGACGGTGGCGGTGTTTCTCTGCAGAAATGCGTGCATCGCAAAATACATGAGAAGCTCATCTGGGCTTACCATCATGTTTTGTCGAACGTTTTCTGGGTTAGGTAAAAGAACGCCGAACGCCTTGTCCATAAATATTTTCACTGACATTTCCAATAGGGCCTGCAGGCCCACGCCCGCGCCAACGCCGATCGCCCAAACCAATCGCCCTTGGTTGCGAGCCATAGAATAAAGTTGTTGAGCCTCTTGAGTCAGTGCAGCGCTGTCGGCCAGTCGCGCTTCGACCGCTGCCAATTTACCTTCGAGTTCCGTTACCCTTGTTGCAGTACTGGTACCTCCGGCTCTTGCTGCTTGGATGGCTTCGGCTAACCCTCGTTTAATCTCCGCGAAGTAGGCGGACTTTTGAACTTCAGTGGCAGCATTTAAGGCGCGACCTTCGAGAAGCGCCCCGGCTCTCTTCAGTATTTCGCTCGGGATTGGGATGCCACTTAAAATTCCTTGGCGCCCTCTTGAAATAGCGCCGGCAAGGCCCTCAGGCAGGCTGGTTTGCAGAATTTTTTTGAAGGCGAGAGCTCCTTCGACACCAGCCCCTTCCATAAAAAACTTAACGAACGCGGCGGATTGAACAATTCCATTGGCTACCAAGGCCGATCCAATCGCCTCAAAGACTTTTTTAAGAGCCTCTTGCTGCTCAAGGTCGCACTGGGCCTGAGCCATGGGGTTTAAAATTATACATTCTCCGTGGGTTTTGATAGCGACTTCGACCGTAGAATGAAGAGCGCTGCCAATCGCAAGACTGGCAGCCTCTTTTGCCGTAACTGAAAATAAAGCTCGGGCCGCTGCGCGTGCCAAGCCTTGACTCCAAGGGCTTGAAGCATTCCGAATCACGTTTCTCACGTATGCTCGCATAGCTCCCCGAGCCGCCGAAGGTGGCACCGACCTTCCCACGCCTTTAGACGCGACCACCATGCTAGCAAACCATCCCACGCCCGACCCGACGGCATCGGTGAAGAACAAGGCTTCATGAAAGGGCTTGACGTATGCAGCAATTTTTTCAGGATGGCCAAAGTTTCGCTCGAAAACTCCCCAAGAGACTCGAGGGCGAGAGACTCGACCGCCGTTCCCGGCTCTAAAGGCCAATCCGTTGATGAGCGACTCCATGTAATCGGTTTTGGAAGGGGCGTGCACATCACGATACGAATACTCAACGTTGTACTCGTAAGCCAGGACGTCTGGATCGCGTGTCAACGTTGCAAAGAGGTGATCAAAATACTCAGGATATCCATGGGACCAGAGTCGGATGTTAGTCATTTCACAAGAGACTTCGTACTTTCGCTTTTGCATTTCAGGAGTGATGGTTTCGCCAACTTTGGGCCATCTCTCCCAATCCAAAAAGGTGTCGTGATCGCCAAGATCCAGCGAGAGGAGTGGCGGAAAGCCTGCGCGAGTTGGCAAAAGAGGTTCCACCAGCTCTATCGGCGGAACGCGTACCGGTTTACCAATCACCTCCGACATCCTTTGAGCGTACTTTGGCAATTCTCCGAGTAAAAAACCTTCGACCGCTTTACTGGTCGCTTCAAGAGTGACAAAGCACTTGTCCTCACCCTTGAAAGTCTCTCGCGTGATAAATTGACTGATGGGAATGTCAAAACTGCGAGTCGTTGAACTGAAGTCGTTTTCTTTTTTGACTCGACTGTAGGACACTTCAGAGCCATTCAATTTTGTTCTTCCCGTGCGTCGCGCCGCGGTCTCTCGGATAAAACGATCAACGCTTGCGGGAGTTTGATGGCCGTCGGTACACGAGAGGATAAAAGTTCGGTTTCCGATAGCAAAGGAGGAACCCTCACCTTCGACCGCCGACTCTGCTAAATTTCGGCAGGCCTCCGTCTTTTCAGGTTCCGGTGGCATCGCCACAACCTTGGGAGGAGCTGGAGGTGTGGGGAGTGGCTTTCCCTCCGCCTTGGCTTTTTCACTGTCTAGGTTGTGCTGTTGAAGTAGCCTTGCGTAGTAAGCATTCTCCGACTCTTGTTCCTGACGCTTCTTCTCGTAAAGTGTCAATCGCTTGTAACAGGACTCTTTGGACTCATAAGGTACGACCGCTCCATCACGGCTCACAAACATGGTCGCCAAAAGTTTTGACTCCGGAACCATCGCAGCGCCCTTTTTGGGGAACACGACGTCAAATGCGGTATCACGTTTGGCATCTTTGGGGCGAAATCGAAAGTGAAGCCGACTTTTGGCATCGTTCCCGGTCTCAAGCTTGGCCGAAACCAAGTAGCCCATCCAACGCTGTTCCATCGCATTGAAGCCATTGACTTCGGCGCAGACGGGTTCAGGTCCCTTACCCTTAAGGTTTGCAACATCTGTATCTTGGGGGTTGCAAGTCTTTCGGGGTTTTACGGCTTCGAATTCCGTAATCGACGAAGGGAGAAAGTTTACAGTTCCAGTAGTAGGCGAAGTATTAACGCCCGGTCGGCCTGTACGAACCGTCAGGATGGCCTCTTCACTTGGGCCCTTTTCGTAAAGGTTGCAAGTGAACATGTCGTTAAGAGCAATTTGAGTTTCGTCAGCGGGCTTGGTTTTGGTTTGCACATGAGCGTTTTGTGCATGCACTTGAATAAGAGAGACCAGAGAGACAATCGTAAAAGTTCTACCTAGGCTCAGCAACGTTCTGGCTTTCATCTTTTTTGTTCCTTCTTGTTGGTTCATGAGTAAGGTCGCGCGGGACTACTACTAAGGTAAGTTCCCCTTGGTCTGAAAGAGATTCTGACAACGCTAGAAAAACAAATAAAAGTGTCGAGACCGTGAACACTTCCATTTTGCACTGTGAGTTTTAACCGCGCCGAGCTCGACAATGACAAAAAGCAATTCTCGATACGGCTCTGTCAAACTTCTTTACGAAGCTAGAGATTGCGGATGGCTCGCAAGAATTAATGGCCAATCGATCTGAGAATTTTTATGACGTTCCTCCAAGAAGGCCATTCCCCAAACAGAGGAGATGCAGATGACAGCTGGTGCAAAAGAGAAAAATCACTCCGAAATGCAGAGTCAGTCCCGAAGCTTTCTCGACAAACTAATTTGTCTTTTGGTTGTGTTCTCATTTGTAGGTGCGTCAGCTCAAGTCCCAAGTACAGCCACCGATGACGACGAACTTCCGATAAAGAAGAAGCCCGTTAACACTGCACCAGCAAAGCCGAATTCGCCTGCGACTCCAGCAACTCCCGCTTCGCCTTCAGTTTCCGAGAAGACCGACGCCGATGGCAATACTGTGATCTCCGTTGATGTGAAGGAGGTCCTCCTCAGTGCGATTGTTCGCAATAACGGCCGAATCGTGGGTCAGTTGCCTGCGAGCGCTTTTCGAGTTGTCGACGAAGGCGTAACCAAAACGGCTCATCTCCTTGAAGCGGAAAAAATTCCGGGCATGGTCGGATATGTGTTTGACCTGAGCCCTTCGATGGATGGTCTCAACTGGAGCATGTTGCAGAATGCGAGTGTCAGGTTCGCAAAAACGTTGCTTCGTAAGTATCACTACGAAGACGCTCAGTACGCCTATGGTTTTGCCGCGACCACTCAGCGACTGATGAATGCGACTTACAATGTCAATCAACTTATTCGCCTGATCACTCAGTACATCAGTCCGGGATCGCTTGGAGGGGGAACCGCGATTCGCGATGGTGTGTTTGGTGCGCTGACCTATATTTCACCAAGGTATAATCCCCGCGGCATGACGGGAAGCGAGGCCGAACACCATCTCTCTCTGGAAACTCCGCCTCGGAGTCTACAGGGGAGCGGCAGTTCAGGATCAGTCAATGCCCCAACAGCTTCCGGTGCGGCTTGGGATCCCGATCAAGAAGCTCAACAGACGGCCAAGGGAGCTCCTACAAACTCCACGGTCGATCCTCAAACCGGTGAGACGGTGTTCACCGTGGATGTTGTGCACAAGCCCAGACGTTACTACATCGTGGTGTTCTCAGACGGCGACGACAATATGAGTGGTGTTTCTTACGCCCAGCTTGAGCAGCTCGCTCGCGAGCAAGAGGCCATGATCTTTTCGATTCAAATTGGTGACAGCTCTTCAGGTGGACTGCTTTCGGGCGGTGGTGGAGGTGGCGTTGGCTCAAGCACTGCACAGGGAGCGATTTTGGGCGGCGCCATAGGAGGACCAATTGGCGCAGGGGTAGGCGCGGCTATTGGAGGAGTTGTGGGCTTAAAAAGAAAACGCTCGCAACAGAATGGTAGTGCCGGCAATGCTGGTGGAACGTCGGGAACAGCGGGTGGAGTTCCTGCTCCGAATGGGGGCACCGGCGGAGGCAGCAGCGGCGGTGGCGGCGTCTTGGGGAAGATCTTTAGAAACGAAGATGTTCTCGGGAACCTTGCCAACCTTACGGGAGGATCTTATCAAAAGGTTAAGTCGCCACAGGATCTAGATCAGGCCGTGCAGGACGTGGCGAATGCGATGAACAGTCATTACACGCTCTCCTTTGCCGGAGAGAGTGCGGGGGCATCGGCTGGTTCCGGCGGAAAATCAAAAAAGAATTTTAGAAGAGTTCAAGTGCAAGTGGATCAGTGGGCCGTCGACCGGGCGCTGGCAGGCGAAACCGTGACCGACGAAATTTTAGCCAATCGAACCTTCACGGCCTGTCGGACTTGCTCGGTCTCCCATCGACAGTCTTACCTGGTGCGATGATGTCGAAGCTCGTTTTTGGTAAACATATATTAATTATATTTGCGCTCTCGGCGCTGAGTGTTCTTCGGAGCTCTGCCCAAACTCCAGGCTCCGTGGTCGCAGACGAATTTCCGGTTGTACTCGAAGGGCGCTCGGCGGCAGGCTTGCAAATTCTCGTATCAATGGTGATTCCTGATTTATCCAAGGGCCCATTTGTGTTTCAAGATGGAAACCTTTTGGAGTCTGGATTTTCAGATTCTCAGTTTGCTCCTCAATTACCATTTTGTGTGTTTGAGGGTTCTGAGAACGTCACTTCTCAACCGCTTGCTGCGGGGCGGATTTTCCCGCTGCTTCCGCTCCCGGCGTTTCAGCGCAAAACAAATGTAGGTGAGCATGTCTTTGAAGGTCAAATCGCCTCGTGGACACTAGATGGATTTACGGAAAAGCTTTGGCTGTGGTGCGGAATTCCAAAATCCAATGCGACCAAGACCGCCAGTGCGGGCTCGAACGCTCCAACCGTTAAGGCCCGAGTTTTCAAAAAGGCGCTGAGTGGCTTTTTTGCTTTTGAACACGAAGTCGTGAAAAGTCAAAGTTCTGAGGTGGCTGATTTTACGGTGAACTCGCTTTTACACCTATTTCAGGTTCTGGTTTTAGATGAAAAGTCGGGTAAACCTCGAGATGACTTGGAAAAAGAAGATTTTCTAATCTACGAGGACTGCCTTCCCGAGTCGAACCCCAGTTGCCGGCCGACCCCAATTGATAAAATCGAGCTCAGTCGAGATAGCCAGTCACCCGTAGACTTCGCAATTGCGGTGGACCTGAGCGGTTCGACCTCAGGGGTGCGAGGCCTCATGGAGGATGCTGTTCGAAGCTTGTTGTCCGCAACCTCAGAAAACCATCAAGCGGCGCTACTGACCTATTCTGACTCGTCCATGGTCTGCGCGAAGCTTGGGAACCCCAGGATCTTAGCAAAATCTTCCATAAGCTTTTCGAGATGTGAAACGGGTTACGGGAATTCATGTGGGTTGTGTGGTCTTGGCGAATCCATCGAATACCTAAAAAAGCACGGGCGCCCTGGGGCTAGAAAGGTCGTGATACTCGTGACGGACGGGATTTATCAGATGGATCCTCCAACCGAAATTTCTCTCGCTCAACGCTCAGGTGTGACCGTCTTTAGCGTTGATGTGGGCCGTGGTGGCGACTGGGCGTCAGCCAATTTAAGGGCTGTGGCTGAGGGCACTGGGGGAATGTACTTTTTGGCTGCCGGCTATCAGGACCTTGGGCTAAAGCTGCTGGAGCTGCTTCAGATGTGGTCAACCTACTACATTGTGGACATGTACGGAAGCGTGAGACCTGACGGGACTCTCCCATCCCAGGAGATTCGAATTCAGTCCAAAGACCCAGTCCGCGTTTACATCAATGGTGGAGTCAACGGGCCCCAGGTTGCGGGTCGAATGAAGGGGGCAGCTGAAGGAGATCGAAAAAAAGTAGAGGAAGAGTTAAAGCGAAAAAGCGAGGCAAAAAAACGACTAATGGAAGACAACACTCATCTGGCAAGCACCGCTCAGAGCTATTCCGACCTGATCGGGGTTTTGCCCAAAGTTAAGGACGCTCCAGAAGCTCACTTTGCAATTTCAAGGTTAATTGACCACATCACGGGTAAAGACCAAGTTGTACAACTTTTATCTGGAACTCCCTGTGAGAAAAATCAAGCTTGCCTTCAAGAGCTTAAAAAAATGCTGGGCGGAAACGGCGCCATCTTTGGACGATTGGGGTTTAAGCCCGAAGAACTTATCGAGATGATCGAGCTGAATAAGGTCTCTTTCGAGTTAGGTTTTAAGATTTTTTGTGACATCGCCCGCAATCCGCGTGAACTCCAGACGGCGAGTGCGCTTTTGTCCAGAAATCCAACCCACGCTCAAGAGTTTCGAGCGATGGAACTCGGTTGCGTCAATCAGTTGATCAAACTTAAAAACCCTTCGCCCGAATACGCCGGTTTTGCAAAGTGGATCCAGGAACCACTCCTGCGTGTTAAGTTTTTGCGAACCTTAGTCGTTGATCACTTTAAAAAAATTGAAAACGAGACTTTGGCGGCTTTACAGAATGGAGTAGATAAATCGAATTTACCTTTCGTTGCTCACGAGCTCGTCCACCTTGGACGATCCGTTGATGAGAAGGTCTACGTCCTCCGTTTGAGTTCCCGGCTTGCGGGTGGAGGACTGGAAAGCGCGGGGGTACCAGAGCTACTGCTGTCTCTCGCGCACGAGTTTAAGGCCTTGAAGTTGGAGACGAGCGATCTGCGCAACTTGCTTGAATTCTTTCCGATTCGAAATGAGTTTTTTGCATTCGCTAAACAAGTTTGTGCGACCACTCATTGCGCGATTGCCCTCGAACCTTTGGTTGAAAGTCGTGATCAGGCGCTAGGTGTGTTTCAGCTTGCAAGCGAGCTCGCCAAGGGAAGCCAAGATATTGCGGTGTTCGCAAGTGCTTTTTCAAAAGTTCACGTACCCCAGGAAGATCAGGTCTTTGCCATCACGTTTAGGTCTTTATTGGGGCGAGCTCACGAGCTTTCGTTCCAAATTTGTGGTGTTCGCGATGCCCTGCAAGTGAAGGGTCTCCCGGAAGTTCTTCACGCCCAACTTGTGAAAACCTTGCGTGATCAATTCGTGTCGCATTTTAAAAGTGGGAAGACAAAAGCCAATTTCGCCGCCCACACCGAAGAGAATGAGTGTCAAAAACAGGTCGAGAGAATTTTGAAAATTGTGAATTGAAAAGAAAGCGGAGGAGTCGAATGAAAAAGTTAACGGTGTGTTTGTTAGTGACGTTGATAGGCGGCTCCGCAAGCGCGGGTCGGCGGATCACATTTGATCAGAAGAACTTTAATCGAGCTTTCATCGAAATCGACACCGTGGTGGCGTGTAATGGGCAAAAGACCTGCGAAGTCGAAGTGGTGAGAGGCCAAAAAGTAAAAATTGTGGCGGGTGACGACAAGCTCAATTCATTTTCCGAAAAGGACGAATTTACGGCAGAAGGTCTGATATCAGACACACTTGGCGACGCCACGTTGCCCTCGAACCCCTGTATCTATGCCCCCGCCACCATAAGCGCGATTTACTGGAAGCCCAACTTTGAAAGCAAGGGGTGGGCCCCCTCGAATTGGGATTCCGCAACTCAAACATTTAAAGATTTTGAAGAGGTCGACAACGACTTTGGAGTTCGAGAACTCCCTGAAAAGACCAGCAAAGTTTGTTTCGCTCCCAAGAAGCGTAAGGTTCGTCAAAAGGCAGGAGCAAAAAAGGTTGAAATGGAACCGGGCTTTTCGGTGATGTGGCTTCGCCTGGATATGGACTTGTCGCTAGAAAAACAAGATGTGTCGTTCTCTAACCAGATGCGGTTTTCAACCCAGACCATTTACGACCGCACTGAAGAGGCGATCAACAACGTCGGCCTGATCCTCGAAGATGAGGAGTTGGTCAAAAACAGCGATGAGCTCGGTCTTTTAGATCAAGCCTTAAGGGGACTTAGGGCTGCGGTCAGGCCCCGTGGCGGTGGGCTACTTGACTACCCCTCGGCAGCTTCTGATCGGGTGAGAAGAGCTGCGCATGTGGTTCTCCAGGCGTGGTCTTTTGTGGGCCCCAAAATTCAGGAGCAACTTGCCCAGGATTTGGCGTCAGAAAAGCGGGCCACAAAAAAGCAGGTGAACAGTGACTCGGCTGCAGCGAACGCCATGATGTCGTCTAACATCATCAATCAGCATATTCGTTTGTTGGTGACCGACATCGAATCACTTCGAAAAATTTACGGCGATCCCGCTTCCGGCGATTTTGGGCAGTCCAAGTTCGTCGCTTCCGTCGCGGATCTGCTGCTTGTGCAGGCCCATCACATGTCGAGTGCCGAGATGCTTGCGAAAGTCGAAAGTCTACCGCGCGCAACCCTAAAGGAATGGCTGATCCGATTTAAAGACAGGGTGCTTGCCATTAAAAACGCCTCCCTACAAAATGGCGACCAATCTGACGCGGTTTCAAAAGCCGTCGCGGGGCTTGTCGCCTTTTGGAATTTACCTCCGAGCCAAAAGGTCATTTTAGCAATTGGAAATGACCCTGACTCTCGAGAGGAGCTCAGAGTTATTTTGGCCTTCAGCAAATCACTTCAAAACATTGATCCTGCGTCAAAAATTGCGCTTAACTTGCCTGAATTTGACGTCATTACAGATTCAGTTGCGGGCAATGGTGGAGCTGTGAAGTGTTCCATGGATGCCTTGGGTAATGACTACTGCCTTGTGGACCTCTTGCACCAGTGCAAGGACCGAACGGCTTGTTCGACAAAACTCAGCTTTAACGGTCACTGGGTTGCTGCCACTTCAAAAACAGGACTCTTTCCGCTCCGAAAGGCAGGGTACGGGTTTGTGTATGCGAATAGCGCGCGTCGTGCGCTCCCTGAGGGGAATAAGCTTCCGGCCAATACGGAGGTCTGCTCGGACCTTAAGATCACCCATGTGAAGTATCAGGAAAAGAGCGAAGGCACCCGTTGGACTATGATTGATGGCGAGATCCTCAAGGGTAAAACGAAAGACCAGAAAACTCTTTCGACGACCTTCCCCGATCCCAGCGTTCGAGACCCAAAGTTGATCAATTCCAAATGCATTAGGTTTCAAGCGGACTTATCAGAGCCCGAGTATGCGATCACGGCGGTTCGACTCAAAGTTGATTTGGATCGTGACCGAGGATCGCTTCTCCCGAATGTCATGACAACGGCTGGTTTGCGGCTCAAGCAGGATCTTGAATACACCAAGCGCGAAGTTTCTGATCGCGTGCAGGCCATGTATCCCGAGTTCAAGTCTGTCTTTCGGGATTTTGACCTCACGATTGGGGAGTTGATCTCGTCCATTGACACCTCAAAGTTTGATTTTAAAAAGGTGAATGTTCCCATCACCCAGCCCATGGTTCGAGTTCACGCCGCGAGGTTGTACGGCCGAACTGAACTTTTAAGAGCCGCAATCCGAGGCATGGAAACAGGCATGGCTGGCCAGAGTCGGTATCTCGATGACCTTGCTCTACAGTTAAGGCTGGGCTTTGGCTTCGACAATGGAAGAAGCGAAGAAGAAATGTCGACTCCAAATGTCACTAAAACTTTGGATGAGATTCGAAGTATTTTCTCTACGGCCCGTTCTTCATTTGCGGGCTGGGAGTTTTTGAGGGATCACAAGACGCCAGCGGGCTACGAGTATCGAGCTGTTAGCACTGTGTTTTTTGAAAATCTCTCGCTTGCCGCGGCGACTCTTATTGATACCAAGGGAGATGCCAGGGGATTCGGCGTGTACTCGCCTCAAACCGTACAGGCGGTCCGAACCATCTTGATTTCGGGTAAGGGTCTGATGGCCTTGGTGGGACGCTACCAAAAGTATGCCGAGTTGGTCCAAAAACTTAAAGAGTTTAGAGAGCAAGTGCTGTCGGCCTTTGCGTTCTCCGAGGCTGATAGCCAGGCGGTTATCAAAGGAAGCTATAAGGCCGAGCCCCTTTTGGAAGCTCTGCACTTTGCCTTTGCCGAGCTGACGGCTGTCCTTGGAATGCGCTGGGGCGAAAGCGAAAGCGAAGCCGTGGACTCGATCCTCAATTACCTGAGGGAGAGGATGATCCCAGAAGCTGTGAAGTCCGGTGACGAGGCGCTAAAGGCACAGCTGCCTGGCCTTGCGAAACTCTGGAAGAAACCCGCAGTCGCGGTTTTATTTGAAGACCTCAAGCAATACCAGGGCTCGACTGTTCGTGATTATCAAGTTCGGCAAATGAGCAACGTGATCAGTGAGACGCTGGCAAAACTGGCCGAGGTTTTAAAATCAGATCTTCAAGCCGCAGGAATTCATGGCCCTGCTCAGATTGCGAGGTAACGTTTTATGAGAAGCTTTTTTCACGTCGTAATTTCAGTCGTTCTGGCTTGGCCTTCCCAATGGGGATGGGCGGCACCTTTTCCCACGTCGGTGCGTGACCACCAGATTAGGCTGCATCAAGGTAAGCTCCTTTTGGATATTGCGGGGCGTTTCAGCGATTCCAGCAAAGAAGTCAGTCTCTCGTGTGACCCGGTCTTAAGCCTTCATAAGCAAAAATTTGACGGTGTGAACGACCTTAAGTTTCCGACACGTGGTGGTCCTTTGGGCGGCGGTCGCGAGAGCGCCTATGCAGTCGGATTTTCGCTTTTAGTGCCTCCGTTTGTCACTCCTGAGGGTGGCGTAAAGTGCGAGCTTAAAATAGTCGACCTTATGCCTGAAACAGAGGAGCTTAAAAAACGGACCCACGTTTTTGAAATTACTTTGGACACGAGCAAGATCGCAGGGGTGACCGAGGCCCTGGCCAAGGCTGAAGAGCAGGAGGCCGAGACGACGTTTGCCGTGACATCAACGGTGGACGTCATCAATGCCACGGTCACCACGATCTCTCGCTCTCCCAAGGCTGCATTTTTGGAACAGGGCTACGATGATCTTCAGGCCGATGCCGCAGCAAAAAGAGAGCCCGTGTTTGCTCCAACCATTGTGGAGCGCCTGTCACGGGAGTCATTCCAAGCGGAAGCCCATGGTGGTGGGCAAACGATTCCGCTCAGGATTGATCCAGAGGACTTCAGGAACCTCGAAGTCCCTTTGAGTGTCGGCGTTTTGTTGGACATGAGTGGCAGTATGAAGGAGCTCGTTTACGGCGCAACAAGCGAGGTCAAGACCACTAAACGCAAATTGGCGGAAGAGGCTGGCCGCATCTTAATCCAAAATTTGATGGGGCTTTCGTTTAAAGACAAAAACACTGGAAGAGACCGCAAGAACAACGCATTTGTCTTAAACTTCAACGAACTTCGTTTCTCCCTCAATGGGAACCTTCTTCCTTTAGATGAAAAAGAGTCGCTGAAGCTAGTAAATCCCGCTAACTTGCTTGAGGCGCAGAGTCAGCTGGTGAACCTTCTGACCAACGACCCCAATCTTCAAAGGGCAGGTGGCACGCGGCTACTGGACGCGATCTACCGCGGGGCTCAAGAGTTGGCGATGGGTAAACAGCTTGAGGTACAAAATCCGCCAGCGAACGTGGCAGCTCAAATCAAGGCCATCGACGATCGTGTACTTCAAGAAAAGCGCAGCTACACAAAGGAGGAGCTTGAACAGCAGCGAGACCTTCGCGAGTCTCATTTGAGAGTCAATAACAAAGCGGTCTTGTTCGTCGCCTCAGATGGGTTAGAGAATGGATCGCAGGCTGACCTCAAAGACCTGATCCGCTACCTGGTGTCCCAGAATGTGTTGGTCTATGGCGTGTCATTCACTGACAGCAAAGCAGAGAATCCGGTGATTGAACTAGCAAAAGCCACTGGTGGGCAGGCGATTAGCATTCCTTCAACTCTCACGGCCGAAGAGAGTTCGAAAAGGATGGCAGATTTCGCGTGGTCGATGGTGAACCAGCTGCGTAGACAGTATCAGTTTACATTTGATGCAGAATCCAACGCCAAGATCCGAGAAGGTTGTTGGGAGCTTCGGATGCGAGCTTTTGACACCCGAGCCATTCGGACCGAATGGGAAACGCTTGATCGAAACTACAAGTTTTCAACTTGCCAAGAACTTCCTGAGGAATTGACCAATGCGGGAGTGGTGGCGACGTCCAGTTCAAGCTCAAGCTCAAGCCGCGCACCTGGTTACGAGAGTGAAAAGTCGTGCGGAGCTCGTCCAACTTGTGAGGAACAGGAGGAGAACTTCACGGTCGCGCAGGGATTTGAGCAAACGACCAAAGCACAGGCCGAACTTAATTCGTGTCGCTCGAGCCTCGAGACGCGAATCAGCGCTTACGAGGCATGTCGCAAACAGAATCTCGAGATCAAGCGTCGCAATGCTCAGCGCGATTCACAGGGCGCAGCTCAGAGCTCGGCTGGATCATCCAGTGCTCCGAACCGAGACAGCTCTGATCCCGGCGCAAAAAGCGCGGTAAGATCGGTGTTTGATCAACAGGCCCGCAATGCTCAAAAGGATAACTGCAACGGCATCCCCAACTGTCGTGATTTGGGAAATGGCATGAGAGCTTATGGCCAACCTGCAAACGAGCCCCCCGTCATGCAGCAACCCAATGCTCCCAAGAAGCCCGCTTGTAAACCGGACCCTCGGGCGCAAAAGCCGCCAACTTGGCAAGACTATTTGAACACGAGGCTCGCCGGCAGCAACCCGCCCTTTTTGAGGATCGCGCACAAGGCCGTGCTCGGAGATAAGTGTTCAGCGGCTGAGATTAAGCGAATCACGCAAGCTCGTGACGCGAGATTTGCGACTCAAGTTGCTGAATTTCAAAAGGCAGATGAGGAGCGTGCAAAGCAAGTGGGCAAAAATTCGCGTCGAGCCGGCGCCGTGATCGACCAGTTCAAGAAGGCGCGCTCAAAGGAGCAGGAGGACTTAAGGAAACTTGAGGAAAAAGAGCGCGAAAGAGCAAAGGAAAAGGAAAAAGAACAGGACAGAGAAAAGGAGCGAGAAAAAGAAAGAGGAAAAACTTTAGAGCAGCTCAGGAATGGCACGGGTTCATCTGCGCCTTCGAATCCGGAACAAGCTGCCCCAAGTAAAGATGGCTGGCGCCGGTTTGGTCAAAAAAAGTAGGAGTGAGTTTATGTCTCGATATGTTGTTTCGTGTGTGAAACCGATTCTTGCGATGATCGCGGGAGTGCAACTGTTACCATCCTTATCTTTAGGCTCTCCCGGAGAGGCCTCGGTCCAAAATCCAACGGTCTGTGTACCAGAGTCGTCGGATTTCATGGGCTATGATTCGATTTCACTTAATTCTGACGGCAGTGTTTTTGTGCAAAGACCTACTAGGAAGTATGCCGGTCGGAAGATGGGCTTCTCCGCCGATGCGGTGGGGTACGGAGTGATTTGCCGAGCTTTAGGGCTTGAACTCAGCCAAAATCGCAAGTTCCCCAAAACAGAAATGCGCTGGTCGTTGAAGTTTGATTCGAAGGGGCAAATCGCCGAGTACGGTGTTGCCGAAGCCTATAAGAATGTCACCTGTGAGCTTCCGGCCGGTTACACTTCAAGTTCGAGCAAGGGGCAAACCTGCTCCAAGGCGAAGAGTCCCGTTAAGTTCGAGCGACAGTCGGTGAATTCCGACGGCAGTGTCACGTTCTTCCGGCCCCAAATTTGGTATGCCGATCGTTACCGCTTTTTCGCCGTACCCTATTTTGAACCCACAAAAGATGAGGACTTGGATTTCGTCTGTAGCATCCTGGGGCAAACCGCTCATGTTGGCCCGATTCAAGTGGCCCCGGCCTTGCGTGTCTCTGGATTGGGATTGCTTGGCGATGGTCGTGAGCCTTCGGTGCTGATTCAAAACAAATTTGCCATCACTTACTCTGACGACAGTAGGCAAGGTGATGGAGTTATTTCGGATATGGGAAAGCACTTTCCCACCAACGTTCGCGTTTTAACTGAAATTACTTGTCGAAGATGATCCTCAAGGACGAATTGAAAAAAGTTAAGCGTTTTATTTTGGAGGTAAGCGGTGAGGTCGGAAAAATATAAAGCGGTTCTGTTGCTACCATATTTAATCGGACAGTTGTGTCTTGCCCAGACGGGAACGGGTGCCGCGAACCAAAACAGCCCGGCCCCTGTTCCCACTATTTGTGTACCCAATAATTCAACGGTCACTTACTCCGCGATTGCCCTCAATGCGGATGACACTCTGTTCGTACTCAATCCGAGAATGAAATTTGAAGGGAAAGTGCGAGGGTTTGCGGCCAGTCGTGACGCCGTCCAATTTATCTGCCGTGAGCTTGGACTCGCCCCAGCAGGACTTGAAGCCTATCCGACATCTCGGTCTGAGCGATGGGTCTCGATCACCAATCAAGTCGTAAGTGGCCACGATGCGCGGGATGAACGACCCCGGTCAATTTTACAAAGTGTTGTTTGCGGAGACGGGACTCTGACCTCTAGTCCCGTAAGCCGAAATGAACAAGGTGTTGATTGTGTTAAAGGAGCCACCGAAATTGTTGGGGAGCGCAAGCGAAGTTTTGATCCCGAAAATCGCCTTGTAAAACTTCAGAAACCCAAGGTGCGCTATGCGGGTTTGATGCGCCAATGGGGCGTTGAAGTCCCCCGGTACGTCAAGTCCAATCATGGTGAGGGCCTAAGAGCGCTGCCATCAACTCAAATGTTCCCCATTGTTTCAACAGATTTTCCCGAGGTGGCCAGAAGCTTAGACGTCGTTTGTCGACTTAATCTTAACGATGTCAACGCCAAGAGTGTAGCGGCAAATCTCGAGCTTCCGGAGCGGTATCGCGAAGGTTTGCTGGACAAGTTTAAAGATTCCACTTTTGACGATCGCGGGCGGTTTGATCAGGTGCCGACTCTTGTTGTTCGAGATGGGGCTCGAATTTCTTACTTCTCTCGAAGTCGAGGTGAGGGTGAAATCTTGGAGCCTCGCCTTTGGAGGCAACCGACTTCTGTGAGCTCCCAAGGACAAGAAGATACGTCTGAGTCAGCCGCCTCTACACTTGTAAAGGTGATGGTGATTGAAGAAGTGGTTTGCGAATTGGGCACGTGACCCAGTAGGGACCAACGGCTAGGTGACCGCCGGAATTCATGTTGCTTTACATTGCTACGCGACATCGGGTTTGGTGTCTGCGGACGGCAACTTTCGCACGTGTTTCAGCTAGGCCTTGCCTGAAGCTGCGCTCCAGATTGGTGTGGATAAACCGACACAGACACGCCGAGTCCAAGTGGCCGAAGCCCTTGAAAACTCCCAAGAATCCTCATTGCCACCCCGTTTTCATCTCGTTATCAATGAAGAGGTCAATCTAAAGGGGAATCTCGCATGACGACATCGACCAAGCTCTTTTTGGGAGTGGTTTTGCTCGCGCTCGTAGGGGGAGTAGGGTGGTTTGCTAAGCCCCCCATCGGATACAACAACGACTACGCTCCGGATCAGCCGATCCCGTACAGTCACGCGCTTCATGCCGGGAAATATCAAATTCCCTGCCAGTATTGTCATAGCAACGTCGAAAAGAGCAAGCACGCGACCGTTCCGGCGCTGAGTGTTTGTATGAACTGCCACCAGATTGGGATTCGACAAGTTGCAGGTAAACAAAGTCCGTGGCTAGAAAAACTCAACCAAGCTTACGAAGCTGGCGAGAGTATTCCGTGGGTAAAGGTTCACATGCTCCCGGATCACGCGCACTTCAATCACAAGCGTCACGTCGGAGCGGGAGTCTCCTGCCAAGAGTGCCACGGAAAAATTCAAGAGGCTGCCGTTGTGAAACAGGTTCAGGACCTTTCCATGGGCTGGTGTGTGAACTGCCACCGCAAGCCCGAGAACAACGCATCGATCAACTGCTCGACCTGCCACTACTAGTTCGCGAGGAGAACCTATGGAGTCTATGGAAACAAAATCGGAAGTAACCCCTTCGAAGACTCGACATTGGAAGAGTCTGGAAGAGTTTCACAATGACCCCCATCTTGCGAAAACTTTCGAAAACGAATTCATGTCGACTCCGGCAGCGGATGATCCCGATGCCAACGGCGGAGTGGCTCGGCGCGACTTTTTAAAACTCATGAGCGCAGCTCTCGCCATGACTTCGACCGCCTGCATTCGAAGACCCGTGCAGCGAATCGTGCCTTACTCGAAGGCGCCCCCCGAAATCGTTCCGGGTGTCGCCAACTATTATTCTTCGAGCTACGCCTATGCCGGAGAAGGGTTTGGGCTTGTCGTTAAAACTCGCGAGGGGCGGCCATTGAAACTCGAGGGGAATACCTCTCACCCCTTGAACCAAGGTGGCCTCACGGCTCGCGCACATGCGCATCTCTTGGGAGTCTACGACCCGGATCGCGCGTCTCACCCGCTTAAAGTCGCCCGTCAGGGCGAGGCCAGCAAAACCAGTTGGGAAACCTTGGATAAGGCCGTGGTTGAAAAACTCACTGAGGGTGGAGTGGTGCTTTTGACCTCTTCGCTTTCGTCCCCTTCCACCGCCGCGGTTGTGGGGGATTTTGTCCAGGCCTTTGGCGCTCGGCACGTTTCATACGATGCGGTAGGCGCTGACGATGTGATTGCCGGCCAGAGTGCGAGTTATGGAACCGCGGTTCTGCCGCGTTACCGTTTTGATCAAGCTAAACTGATTGTGTCTATCGAGGGAGACTTTTTAGGAACTTGGCTTCAGCCCGCGGCATTTGCAAAACAGTTTTCAAAAACTCGTAAGCCCGGTTCAGAGATGTCGCGGTTAGTGACGTTTGAGAGTCTCATGAGTTTGACCGGGGCGAACAGCGACATTCGGTTGCGGATACTCCCTGGGCAAGCTGCAGGTGTGGCGATGGGGCTTGCGCACGAGATCGTGGTGAAGCAAGGGAAGTCCAGATACGCCGGTGATGGAGCCGTCAAATCTGCTCTTTCGGGATTTGCCGATGTGGCTCAACAGATTGGGGCCGAGCCCGCTCTCTTTTCCGAAATTGCAAAAGATCTTTGGGAGGCCAGAGGGGCTTCTCTGGTTCTCGGAGGAGGAATTTCCTCTAGGACGTCACAAGGACTGTCCTTGCAGATTGCCGTAAACTTTTTAAACTCCGTGCTCGAAAACGACGGCAAGACAATCGACAGCTCGACACCTCTCCGCTCGCACTCGGGATCCTATCGGGCCATGGCCGAGCTCATTGCCGACATGAAAGCGGGCAAGGTCAAAACCCTCATCCTACATCGAACAAATCCCGTTTACACTTTGCCAAGCGACTCTGGATTTACCGAGGCGTTAGCCAAGGTGGGCACTGTCGTTTCTTTAAATGATCGAGTCGACGAGACGTCTGTCTTGGCCGATTGGCTTGCGCCAGATCACCATGATGTCGAGAACTGGGACGACCACGAATTGATCGAAGGCGTCTACAGCATTCAGCAACCGACCATTCGGCCTTTGGGTAACACGAGGGCTATGCAGCAATCCCTGATGTCTTGGGCCCAGCAGGCTAAAAAGGGACCTGCCAGATTGCTGGGGCAGGAGAGCTGGTACGGATACCTCAAGGAGCAGTGGAAGGGATTGCATTCGCGGTCGGGCAAGGGCGGCGGCTTTGAAAAATTTTGGGTCGCATCGCTTCACGAAGGGGTGCTGGACCTCTCGCAGAGCAAAAGGTCGAACGCAACGGGCGCTCGTGGCTTTCGAGTGACCGCACTACAAGAAGTGAGCGTCGCCGACTTCAAGAAAGCCAATGGTTCTGGCGCGTTACACTTGGTTCTTTATCCAACTGTTCAAATGGGCGATGGGCACCTCTCCAATGTGGCGTGGCTCCAGGAACTTCCGGATCCTATCACAAAATGTGTTTGGGACTCTTACGTGACACTCTCGCCCGCTAAGGCAAAGGAATTGGGAGTCGATCGAAAATCTTGGGGAGACGGCGATACGGAGGAGTTCTCGCCCGTCGTGAGCTTGACCGTAGGAAACGAGACTCTGAAGCTTCCCGTCCATGTACAGCCTGGCCAGGCAGACGCCACGGTAGGCCTTGCGCTTGGCTATGGTCGCACACGTGCTGGTCGAGTCGGTAACGGTATAGGCGTCAACGCTTGGCGCTTAGCTAAATTCAATGCGGGGGTCCCTGTCTTTGCGGGTTTAACGGCCCAGATCGCGAAGACCGGTGAAAAGTATGATTTGGCCAACACTCAGGGGCACCAAAAAATGGAGGGCCGCCAGATTGTGGTCGAGGCGACTCTAGCTGAGTATTTAAAAAAGAAAGACGCCAACATTCACCGTCATCATGTCATGACCATTTGGCCTCAGTATGATTACAAAGGTCACAAGTGGGCGATGGCGATCGATCAGAACAGTTGCATTGGATGCTCGGCCTGTGTCGTTGCGTGCATGAGTGAAAACAACATTCCGGTTGTAGGAAAAAAGTATGTGTTACGAGGGCGAGAAATGCATTGGATCCGCATCGATCGCTATTACTCGGGGTCAGACGTCAATAATCCGGACGTGGTGTTCCAACCCATGTTGTGCCAACACTGTGAAAATGCACCCTGCGAAACCGTATGCCCCGTACTCGCAACGGTGCACTCTTCAGAAGGCCTAAATGAAATGGTTTATAACCGCTGTGTTGGGACTCGTTATTGTTCCAATAATTGTCCCTACAAGGTGCGCCGGTACAACTGGTTCAACTATGCTAAGGAAGACAACAATTACCACATGATCAGTAAGCCCAAGAATGCGGCTCTAAATCCCGAGGTTACGGTTCGTACGCGAGGGGTGATGGAAAAGTGCACGTTTTGCGTACAGCGGATTCACGTTGCTAAAAATGAGGCACGCGATCAGGGCCGCGCACTTAAGGATGGAGATGTCGTCACCGCGTGCGAGCAATCGTGCCCAACCGATGCGATTGTATTTGGAGATCTGAACGATTCGCAAAGTCGCGTAGCCAAGATTTATCAGGACGAGCGGAGCTACTCGGTGTTGGAGGAGTACAACACACGGCCGAGAGTTCGGTACCAGACCAAAATTCGAAACAACAAGAAGACTGGTGCTGGCCACGATGGAAGCGCCCATCATGCCGAGCTGTCAAAAGAGCTGACCACTGGAGGTGAGGCTTGAGTCTCGAATCAATTAAGCGAAGGCCTCTGGTTACGGGCAATAAATCCTATCGGGATGTTACGGAAGACGTCTGTGCACTTAGCGAGACCCCTCCGGGGAAAGGTTGGGCCGCACTGTTTTTGTCGGCACAGGGCCTGTTGTTCTTTTTTCTTTTTGCGATTGGGAGTTTGTTTTTTATCGGTATCGGTAAGCTTGGCTTAAATCATCCGGTGGGTTGGGCCGTTGACATTATTTCTTTCGTTTTTTGGATCGGTATCGGCCACGCAGGGACTTTAATTTCAGCGATTCTGTTGTTGTTTCGCCAAAAGTGGCGAACGGGTATCAACCGAGCCGCTGAAGCCATGACGATCTTTGCGGTCATGACAGCTCTTGTGTTCCCGATCATGCATACGGGGCGACCTTGGCTAGCTCCGTTTTGGCTTCTCCCTTACCCGAATCAGCGAGGCCCCCTTTGGGTGAACTTCCGTTCCCCGCTACTCTGGGACGTGTTCGCGGTCTCCACCTATTTTACGATTTCTCTCGTGTTTTGGTACATTGGCCTCGTGCCGGACATCGCGACCTTGCGTGACCGCGCGAAGAATAAAATCAGAAAGTTAATCTACGGCCCACTTTCCCTTGGCTGGAGAGGGACAAATCGCGATTGGTCGCACTACGAGACGGCTTGCTTGATTCTCGCTGGTTTATCGACCCCACTTGTCCTCTCGGTTCATTCGATCGTCTCGTTTGACTTTGCTGTTTCGCTTTTGCCGGGCTGGCACACGACGATTTTCCCGCCCTACTTTGTTGCGGGTGCGATCTTCTCAGGTTTTGCCATGGTGGTCACCTTGATGATCTTGGTGAGGGCTGCGTATCCCCAAATCAAGGATTACGTCACTGTCGATCACCTGGAGGTCATGAATAAAATCATAATGGCCACCGGTTTGATGGTGGGCTACGCCTATGCGTCGGAATTCTTTATTGCCTGGTACTCCGGCAGTGGATACGAGCGGTTTATTTTTGTGAACCGTGCGTTCGGGCCTTACGGGTGGTCGTACTGGATCATGGCGAGTTGTAACGTGATTGTTCCTCAACTCTTTTGGTTTAAGAACATCCGTCGTAGTATTCCAATTATGTTTGTCATCTCCATTTTTGTGAATATCGGGATGTGGTTTGAGCGGTACGTGATCATTGTAACGTCGCTGCACCGGGACTTTTTACCTTCGAATTGGGGCTTTTTCCATCTCACACTTTATGATTGGGGCCTCATTGTGGGCTCCTTTGGATTTTTCTTTACCTTCTTCCTGATCTTCATTCGAGTTTTGCCAGTGATTGCGATGGCCGAAGTGAAGACGGTTCTCAATGTTGGGCGTGGCGGAGGGCATCACTAATGGCCAGGCGAGTATCGGGACTCTGTGGTTTTTTTAAAGACGATGTGGCGCTGTTGAAGGCGGCCGATGAGGCTTACAAAGGTGGCTATCGTCGATTTGATGTGATTTCTCCTTTTCCAATTCATGGCATGGACGACGCGATGAGGCTCAGACGTTCGTGGATACCGTATGTCACATTTGTTGCGGGGCTGACAGGCTGTGGAATTGCGCTCGGTCTTCAGTGGTACACTTCGGCCTGGGATTGGCCCATCAATGTTGGCGGAAAGCCTATGTTCAGTCTCCCGGCCTTTGTTCCCATTCTGTTTGAGCTCACCGTTTTGATTGGAGGTTTGGCGACTGCCGGGGCCCTGTTTTTCGCCTGTGGGTTACCCAAAATCGATCCACCGATCATTGATCCCGACTTGACCAGTCACAAATTTGCTTTGTTTATACCCGAGAACGACATGGGCTATGAACAAGCGCGCACGGAGGGCTTTTTGAAGTCCATCGGAGCCGATTCCATCAAGCACGTGAGGGAGTTTTAAGTATGGGTGGGGTAAAGACCAAAACTTTCCTGTTGGGGACTCTATCCACGGTCTGGCTTTTGGGCTGCGAGGTGGAGCGCAAAGAGCCCAATGTGGAGCTCATTCAAGATATGATGGAGTCTCCTGCAATCAAAGCCCAGGACTACGATAACGACAAAGCGGACAAGAGGGCCAATTTACTCCCTCCAGAGGGGACCATCCCTCGAGGTTTTACTCCTTACACGTTGACAGACTCTCTTGAAGCCGAGAAGGCCCTAGTGAACCCGATGTTGGGTCGCGACGATTTACTTTCGAGAGGTCAAAAGTACTACCAGGTGTATTGCGCTGTTTGCCACGGAGTTTTGGCTAAGGGCGACGGAACGGTAGCACCCAAATGGATTGCGCCTATCCCGTCGCTTCTTTCTCAGAAGATTCGAGATTGGAAAGACGGCGGTATTTTTCACATCATCACTGCGGGCCGAGGGATGATGGGCTCTTATGCGTCTCAGATTACGAGCGTCGAAGACCGCTGGTTAATCGTGAATTATGTTCGACATCTTCAAAAATTGAATCCCGTCGTCGAAACGATGACGACAAAGCCTGCGGACACCGAAAAGTAATAGGGGGGTAGAATGGCAGTACAAACTGATCACCACGTGGCACCGGGCGCTCCCGCAACCTATGTGACAACTCAATCGGTAAAGCAGTTTATCTGGACCGGAATGTTCATTGGTTTTTTGACTGCAGCAGTTGGGCTTCTCAAAGACCCTTCTCGAACTTGGCAGGCCGTATTGGCCACGACCTTCTTTTTTGTAAGCCTTGCGTTGGGCGGGTTGTTTTTTACGTCTCTTCAGCACGTCGTCAAAGCTGGATGGAGTGTCACCATTCGCCGTTTGGCCGAGAGCTTTACGGCCTTTTTGCCTTATGCCGCGGTGTTGGTACTTGCGATCATGGTTTTGGGTGGCGGACACCTTTACGAGTGGCTGCAGCCTGAGGTTTTGTCCAAAGACCCTTTGATGCAAAAGAAGGTTGCGTACTTAAACTCAGGCTTTTTAGCAGTGCGAACGGTCGCGTTTTTAGCACTGTGGTATTTTTTCGGTCGCTTAATCGTGGGTGAAAGTCTGACTCAAGATAAAACGGGTCATGAGAAGCACACACTTGTAAATGTCCGAAATTCCATTTTGTTTATTTTGTTTTTTGCTGTTTCTTATTCTCTTTTTAGCGTCGACTACATCATGTCGATCGATGCCAACTGGTTTAGTACTATCTTTGGCGTTTACACTTTTGCGGGGCTATTTCAGAGCACGATTGCCGCTCTGATCATTTTGGTGGTGCATTTGGTGAACCGGGGCCTCCTCAAGGGTTTTGTAAACGACAACCACGTTCACGATCTTGGGAAGTTTCTTTTCGCGTTCACGGTGTTTTATGCCTACATCGCGTTCTCGCAGTTCATGCTCATTTGGTATGCGAACCTTCCGGAGGAAACCTTTTGGTACATCAAGCGCGCGCATGGCGGCTGGATGGTCATTGCGTACCTTTTGATTCTTCTAAAATTTGTTGTGCCATTCTTTGCTCTGCTTCCTCGCGGTGCTAAGCGAAATTCGGCTCATCTGGTGCGGGTAAGCTTGTTGGTGCTTTTCACTCAGTACCTCGACCTCTACTGGTTGATCTATCCGAAGTTTTCGGAAAGCCCAGTGTGGCCCGTGTATGATATTGGAATTTTCCTTGGAGGAGCGGGTCTATTTGTTTGGGCCGTGACACGCTTTTTAGAAAAGCACCCGCTGGTCGCGATTAAGGATCCCCGTATTCACGAGGCCCTGTCGCATCACGTTTAAAAGCGCCTAACAAAAAGGGCCCTGAAGCGGGCCCTCAATAAGGACGAATTGTAACGCCAAATTTCGACGTCAAATTACGACGTCAAATTAGAAGGTCAAGTTAAGGGATGAGCGAGTTCAAAACACTCAGGTAGTAGTTTTGGTATTCCCTGTAGCCGAACATAAAGTCGTCGCGGGTGAGCGTGTAGGGATAGTCCGGTACAGCGCCATTGTTTTCAACCTCAACACCATCGGGACGATAGAACAGCGACTTGGTCATGCGCAGCTTCACCTGCGAGAAAAATAGGTTGGGCTGTTCCTGCACGTGGCCACCTGCACCCATTGTTCGAGTGCCGAGGAGCTTTGCACGACCATTGCCTTGTAAGAGTGCGGGGAAGGCGTCTCCACCTGAGCCCGACATTTCGTCGATCAACATGACGATGGGCTTGGTGTATCTCACGCTTTGCGGCTGCACCATGTCCCATCCATCGATGGAGGTCAGAGGAGTCATAAAGTCTCCGTTGGCAAGGCTTGTGCGGATAAGTCCCAACACGCGATCCATTTTGGACCAGGCCAGAGTGTTGCGATTGGCTGAATCTCTCCAACCCTGAAAACTTAAGAATTCTCCGCGATTGGCAAGCAGCCGAAAGCGCATGGTGGGCACCGGCCGATCAAAAAACAGGCCTGCAACTTGGTGCAGGTACGCTACACTTCCGCCGCAGTTGTGATCCTGGTCGATGATTAGGCCCACTGTGTTTTGCTCGAGTTGGGAGACAGCCCACTCATACTGACTGAAGCGAAGGGCGTATTCGGGTTCCCCCGTGATGTCATTCACTGGGAGGTAGTGAGGTATCCGGAGGTACCCGACATTTCCTCGCGCAGTTGGGTGGTAGTACGCTACGAAAGGGGCTTTCATCAAAACCGTCGCGTTAGCGGGGATTTGAATGCGGGTGTCGCTTGAGCATCGAAACCATCGCTCGGCCACCGGGTTATCAAAGTCGCTAAAATTATCGGCGATTGAAAGCATGTCGTAAGACCTAGCCGCAGTCCCCGTTTGCGAGTCCCGAAGTATCGAACGGGTAGGTGACGGCCCGTCAAGTTGGTTGGTACCGGTGATGGTCCAATTGAGTGTTGCAGAATCCACGATCCCCGAAGTGCCCCGCCGAATCTTCCAAGTTGTAGATCCGTTGGGGAGGGGAAATCGACTCTCTGACCGAAAGCTCAGAGCCATCGCAGCGGAACGCCACGCGGTCCGATCAAACCCCGCGGGAATGTTCTTCATCAGTTCGCGAACGACTTGTTCCGTGGGAACTCCGTCAATCTCAACGACTTCGTCACCCTTTTGGAACGGGAAGGCCGTCTCGGTTAGGACCTTTCGATCGACATTTTCGATATACACTTTGTTGCCTACCCCTTCCGTTGCTACAGGTAGACTTGCGGTCCGCGAGGAGGGGTACGATGCCCCAAAGTGGGAGTCCTTGAACTCGGCCACGTACCGAATCAAAGCGTAGGAAAATTCTTGGTTGGATCGGGTCGCCCGCACTTCAGTGGCGTAGCGGTTTCGGAGAGCTTCGGGAGTCAGGCCCAATCTCTGAGATTTAAACTGGAGCGGCCCGTATCCACTCTGGATGACGGACACGAGCTGGTCTAAGTCGCTGAGTTTTTCCGCATCGGTGAGTTCCCGAGCGGATCCTGGGACTGCGCTGAACGTCAGCGCTGTCCATAAGACCGTCGCTCCCAGAGAACGATTCATTTGTAACATAATCCCTCCTTCGGGTGATGAGCTCCGATTACTCTAGAAGAGAAGCTAAGTGCAAAGCGTAGTTCCAAATATTGCCAAGCGTTAATTTAGAAGCAGCGGTCTCCGGGTAGACTGGTTCCTAAAAAAGCCTGCATAATCCATTGAGTGATGGGAGTTACGCCAGATGCAAATGGTGGAAGTTTTAGCCTGGTTGGAGCGACTTGTTTTGTTGGTTCTCGCAGGGCTTTCGATCTGGTCGGTCGCGATCATGTTTCAGCTCCGTCGACGTTTTATGGAGAGCTCAGCCACGCTTGGAATAGAGGCTGCAGAAAGTTGGCTCAAGCTCTCCTCAACAGCTAAATCAAATTTGAAGACTCAAGTGATGTCGCTTCCGCCTTCGCTGGCGAGGAGCCTGTTGCAAGACATGTTTCAGCTTCAGGCGCCAAGAGAGCATCAAGTGGAGCTTTTAAGTAAACTGGCCAGAGGGACCGTGATTGAACTTCGAATTCAATTCGAGCGGGGCCTCGCGGTGCTGGGAACCCTTGGGGCGAATGCGCCCTTCGTCGGACTCTTTGGAACGGTGCTGGGGATTATTCGGGCGTTTGCCGCACTTGGTGAAGGGGGCGGTGAACAGTCGGGGGCCGTCATGGCCGGGATTTCGGTTGCGTTGATCGCGACGGCCGCAGGCCTCTTTGTGGCAATTCCTGCGGTGGTCGCGTTTAATTTTTTTTCGCGCAAATTGAGAGAGTGTGTGGGGCGTTTTGAAAGTTTTTGCGAACGGGCCGTGACTGCGGTGGTGCAGTCGCAGAACGGACTCTAGGTGGCCTCGAGCATTGGGAGCGAAAGCGACTCCGACCTCAATGTTGTTTCCCAAATCAACGTAACACCTTTTGTGGATGTGGTACTCGTGCTTTTGGTGATCTTCATGGTGACCGCCCCACTTTTGGCACGCGATCTCATCAAGGTGCAGCTTCCTAAAACTCAGACATCAGACGGCTCAAAACTCCCTCGGACGTTAGGAATTGGGGTGAACAAGGAAGGGCAGATTTTTGTGGATGGGATACTGACCAGTGAAGAGGAATTGATCAGTCAAGTTAAAGCGCTCCTTGCGACTCAATCGGAGTTGCAAGCGGTCATCAGTGCAGACATTGAGGCTAGCTATGGAAAAGTGGCGCGAGTGATTGATCTCCTCAAGGTGGCGGGGCTAGAGCGATTTGCGCTTCAGGTGATCCGGGACGAACGGAGCCCCTGATGTTAACGCAGCGGAGTTGGGCGCAGTCGATTGCAGTCCATTTTGGAGTCGCAATGGTGCTCGCAATTTTGCTCTGGCGGTCTCCTGGTAAACAAAAAAGAATTATTGTTCCGGTGGTGATCGAGAACCCCCAAGTTCAACCTCAGCCTGTGCTGAAGATTTCAGCCCCGGTCGAGCCAAACCCGCCAACAGATTCGCGAAAGGTGTTTGGAGCTTCTCGAAAGTCGGTCGAGGCCGAGAACACGGGTCTCGCCGTCAAGGCCGGCAATACGCTCACCATCGCCCCAGACAAGAACGTGCTTGCTCCCTCGGACGCGGAGGCGTTGCCCATACCGACGGATGAGTATCTGGTCACGTCAATGCCTTCTGTAATTGCCGAGATCAAAATACCGTATCCGGCAGAGGCCAGAAAGGCGGGAATCGAGGGACCGGTGGTTCTTGATTTGTTAATTGATGTCGAAGGCAAGGTGCGTGCGGCCGAGTTAGTTTCTGGTCCGCAGGAGTCGCTCAACCTGGCTGCGCTCGAAGCCGTAAAGAATTTTAGGTTTCGGCCCGCACGGGCGGAGGGTCGACCCGTTGCCGTGCGGATTCGATATGTTTATCGGTTTGTTTTAGAAAAATGAGTTGGTGTGGGTTTGGAGTCAAAAAGTTGAAAGTGTTGGTGCTGATTTTGTCATTGGTTTGGGTTGCTCGAACGGATTCCGTCGAAGCGCAGCAGACTGGAGATCTCGAGGTCACCTGGAAGGGACAAGTGTTGGAGCGAGGGACAAAACGTCCGCTCGAGGGGGTGAATGTCTTTATTCTCCCGTATCGTCTCAAGGCCGTCACGGATAATCAGGGTCGGTTTAGAGTTGACGGAAAAGACATTTCTGAGGGCACTTTTGAGTGGGTCATTAATGCGCCAGGCTACTTGCGTTGGAAACGAAAGTCCACCACCGGAACCGACGATGCCATTCACGCCCAAGAAGGACGAATCATTTATCTGGAGCGTGAGAGCTACGGAGTGGCTCTCGAGACGACCGTGACCGACAAGGCCGAGCGCCGCGATCAGGCAAAAAAATCTCTGACGCAGTCACAGTTTTTGTTGATGCCCGGGGCTCAGGGAGATCCCGTTAAGGCAGTTCAAAATCTTCCCGGAGTCGCGAGGACCGTGGGCTTTAGTTCCCAAATTATCGTACAGGGCTCGGCTCCTCAAGACACCGACTACGCCATCGACACCCATAACGTGCCGCTGATTTTTCACTTCGGTGGGTTGACCTCCGTCATTTTTCCCGAGGCTACGGAGCAGGTGGATTTTTTCTCGGGGGGTTATGGTGCCGAGTATTCCAGGGCGATCGGTGGGGTGATCAATCTCACAACTCGGGCTCCCAGGCGGGATCGCTGGGGTGGGCTTCTGTTTGCGGACACTCAAAAAGCAGGGGTGTTGGTGGAGGGTGCCGTCAGTGAAAAGGGCTCTTTGCTGATCGCGGGCCGGTATTCATATGTGGGCGCGGTACTCCGTCAGGTTTTGGCGGACAATCCTCAGTTCAACCTGACGGTTGCGCCTGAGTTCGCAGACTTGGTGGTTCGATACGATCACGCAATTGCTGATAACATCAAATTCAAAGTGGTTTCGATTTCCTCGCGGGATACGCTGGAGTTTTTATTCCGTGAGCCGCTACGGAGCAATCCCTCTCTGCGAGGTAATTTTCGAAACGAAACTTCGTTTTGGAGGGTGATCCCCCAGCTGGACATAAAACACGACAACTCCCGGCGAAGCCAGTTTTCAATTGGTTTCGGGCAGGACCGTATTTCAGTCGACACTTCAGGTAACTTTTTTGATCTGCTAAGTGAGACTTTGACCGTCCGAGGCGAGCACGAGATCGAGGTTAACCCCCATTGGAAAACTCAATTGGGGGTCGACAATCAGTATTTTAATACGAAGGTGCGCTTTAGGTTTCCTGAGAGCACGTCGCAGGGTGGGGTGGGAGGGCCGTTATCAGGCGGATCGATTCGCGAGCTCGACAACCGAACTAAATTCAATCTGATTGGTGGCTATTGGCGCAACGAGATCTCCCCCTCGGAAGATAACCCTTGGACTTTCATTCCTTCACTGCGTTGGGACTATTTTGCGCCGACGAAGGAGTTTTTGCCGGCCGCTCGTATTCAAGCACGTTACAAAGTGGATCCGAGTCTGACCTTAAAGTCAGCGGGTGGGCTTTATTTTCAGCCTCCTCAGCCGCAGGAGATTGCAAACGGATTCGGTAACCCCGACCTCAAAAGTCCCCGCAGCTGGCATCTAACTTTCGGGGCAGACAAAACCTGGAGATCTGATGTTGGTGATGAACTGTCGCTTCAAGGTCAGGGGTTCTATCGATTGTTTGAGCGCCTTGTGGTCCAAAGTTCAAAATTTGTAGATAGAGGACGGGGGCTTGAGCCGGAGCGATTCAATAACGAGGGGTTTGGTCGTTCTTTTGGGCTTGAGGTGTTGCTGAAATGGGACTCAAAACCCTGGTCCACTTGGGTGACTTACACACTCTCTCGGAGCACACGCACGCAGCCCGACCGCGGCGAGTTTCCATTTCAGTTTGACCAGACTCATAATCTAAACTGGATCGTTCAGCGGGATTTTTCGCGTAACTGGATTCTGAGTTCACGCTTGCGGTACGTCACGGGGAATCCCAACACTCCGGTCAACGCGGGAGTGTTTGACAGCAATAACGACGCCTATGTGCCGATCCGAGGAGCCTTTTTTTCCGACCGTCTACGTGACTTTGTGCAGTGGGACCTCCGAGTGGATAAAAAGTGGATCAGCGATGACTGGATTTTATGGGTTTATCTGGACATCCAAAATGTCACGAACGCACAAAATCCAGAGGACATCCGTTACGCCTATGATTTTTCGAGTAAGACGACCATCAATGGCCTTCCACTGTTCCCTTTACTGGGCGTTCGAGGAGAGTTTTGATGATAGCATTTAGACGTACGCACAGGTTTTCGATTTGGATCCTTCCCGTGACCGCGATGCTTTGCGGATGCTCGGATATGGGATTGCCGGAGTACATTAAACTGGATCGGTTGAGAGTGCTTGCACTAATACCCGATGCTCCCGAGGTTGCCCCTGGAGCCACTGTCACCATTACACCTGTGGTGAGCGACTACGGAGCCAATCGAACTTTGACTTTCTCTGCAGAGGCTTGCCCAGATCCGGGTCTTACACTTGGTCGAGATCCTTCCTGTGAGTCGAGTGCGTTGAGAGTTTCAGTCGGCAGTGGAAATGTCAGTTTTCCGAATGGAACGCATGCAACCAATCGAACCGGCTTGACGACGAGCCTTCCCGTGGTCACGGTACCCGCGACGATTCTGACAGGACTTCCCTCTGACGTTCAATTCAATGGTGTCTTTTATGTTGTGACCTACACCTTGTCTGCAAGTGACGGAAGCCAAGTGAAGAGCTTTTTGAGAATTCGAGTGTCAAACAAGTCCCCTAAGAACAATAATCCAGTTATCAACGACATTTTGGCCAATGGATCAAGCCTTGCGAACAATCCCATAAATGAGGTGAGTTTAACGCTCAGCTTTTCAGCAGGCTCCAAGGAGACCTGGACCACCCAACGGTCCGACGGTACGTTCACTTCGCAAACTGAAGTCTTGACCACCACCTGGTTTTATACGGCCGGAAAAATGAAAGTGTTCAGAACGCTCGATGCCGAAGCCAATACGTTTCAGGGCTCCAGCTCGGCTCCTCCGTCTGGTCTTAACCATTTATTGGTGGCCGTGGTGCGGGATGGTCGTGAGGGTATTGCGGCAAGCATAAGGATTTTCCCTTAAAAAACCAAAGCCGGTCCCTCCCGATGTGCTGGTTCTCCTGCGTCTTGCGGGACAGCGCTCGACGCTCTAAATTGTTTTTCCCGCAGCCAAGTGTTCTAAGAGAGGTCCACGAATGGTGACGACAGCCGACAAAGGTTTCGCTGCTCCCCCGTCGGGCCAATGACTCGTGTAATTGCCAGGTAAACTTTCCTCGCCGGGATGTTGTACAGAGAGAAACAAAGTCTTCCCGTCGGGCGCGAACCAAGGGCCCGAGAACTCCGCATCCACCGGTGCGCTTGCAATCCGAATAGCCATTCCAGCCGAGGGGCCCGCTTTGGGCATCACAAAAAGCGAGTTGTTGCCATAGCCCCGATAGGCTCCCTTCTCGATATCTCGACCACTGACATCCGTTGTAAACCACAGATTTCCACCTTTGTCGAAGGCCATGTTGTCGGGACAGGCGACATGGGATTGAGCTCCGCCCAAAAGCAGGGTGGAATGGGTAAACTTAAGTGATTTGGGATCGACGTTGTGCTCTTCGATTTTGAGCAGCGAACCGTAAAAATTTCCTTTATGCTTGTTGTTGGTCAGCGCAACGATAATGGCCCCTGTCGTGGGATCACGTTCCACATCCTCAGGACGATCCAGTGGCGTTCCACCCACCAGCAGCGCCGCTTCTCGAGCGCGAATCAGAACTTCTAACTGAGAGCTAAAGTGCTTCTTAAGAATTTCGCTTTCGCTCCACACCAGAGGCACCCAAACGCCATCATTCAAATTGGCAACATACAGGGTGCCGTTTTCTAAGCTGTAGGCATCTCGGGAGATAAACTTGTAAAGGCACCGGTCGTTCGCGTCGTCGCCAGAGTACACCACACAGCGCCCATCCTCCGTGGGCACGACGGTGGCACTTTCGTGAGCGAACCTCCCCATCGACGTGTGTTTTTTCGCTTGACCAGTTTTGGGATCAACCTCAATGACCCAACCATAGTGTTCCGGAGGGTAGGGTAGATGCTTCCACCATTGAAAGGCCCATCCGTTAGCAGGGAAAACACGTTCACCTCCCTTTACAAAATCCACGTCTCCCCAAAACTGCTCGTAGTTCTCCTCACAACTGAGGTATGTGCCCCAGGGGGTCACACCTCCTGCGCAATTGGCAACGGTCCCCACTGCGGACTTCAGTCCCGCAACTTTGACTCCACCCGCGAAGGGAATAGCGGTTGTGCCGTCGATCCGCCGATTGTGTTCTGAGTTCGCAACCACGTACCAATGCCCGCCGTCCGCTTCGCTGAGGTCGCGACGCTGCCTGGTCTTGAGAATTGAAATTCCAAGGCTCCGCTGTTCAGCTAAGACTTGCTCCTTTGTGATTTTGAGGATGCGACCATCCCGAATGTCTTTCTCTCCGAGCTCATGCTGAAGGACGGGGCAGGGATACTCGTGGTTGACACATAAAAATCCCTCGTCAGGTCCTTCGATGGGGATGAACGCATTAAAGTCACAGTTAGTTCCAAAGCGTTCTCCCGCGGTGTTGATGACATCGTTCCATTTCACCATCACACGGTACTCAAGGCCCTGTGCCAAAAGGAGTTGATCCTGATTTGAAGGGGCTAACCCTAACTTAGAAGAAAACTTTGAAGAAAGGAGCGCCTGGGAGTCGGGTGACTTTGCCCCAGTTGAACAACCCATCAGATTTCCAACAGACAGCGCCGGCAGCGCCCAACGAGCGGCCGATGAGCTGATCGTCGAATAACCTAAAAATTGCAAAAGCTCGCGTCGCGAGAGCGAGCCCGTCGCCGCGAAAAATTCTTTGCGGTTCTTGGGCTCTTGATTCTGTTTCATTCGAAAACCTCCGACTCTTGAACTGGGCGACCCTAAACACCTGGACCTTCGACTTAAGTGTTGCTCGCTTCTCTTATCGCAGAAGGTGTTGCCGATATTCAAGCATGGGCGCGTGGATCTGAGTATACAAGTCGTTTCCGAAAGGAACCCTGACACAAACCTAAGACGCCAACTCGCTCAATTTCGGAGAGCTTATGAGTGTTCGCGCACGAAGCGCGGCAGGGAGCAGCCATGCAGGCAAAAGTCGATTCTCGTTCATTTTATTCTCATCCGTTTTGTTACGCGCTCTTCATCGTCCTTTTAAATTTCGGGACGGCGGCCGCTCAGTCTGTGGACCCCACATTTCTCGCGGCCAGGTATGCGCCGCTGCTATTCCACGATGTGGGACACGTGCCGATGGCGGACTACCTGACCCCTGTCGACTTCGACGGGGACTGGATAGCAAACAACAATTGGGATAACTTGCCCCACTTTCCGCTCAAAGCGGTTGTTTACTATGACGTCAGGGAGACCGGTACACACTTTTACATTACCTACATGTTTTTTCACCCGCGCGACTATGCCCGTGTGTGCTTCCCTTGGATCTGTCACGAAAACGATGCCGAAGGTGCGATCATCGCAGTTAATAAATCCACAGGGCGAGAGGATGCCGTTCAAACCCTAGCTCACAACAACATCAAGACGGAACTCTATCCGATCCTGAAGACGGTGCCAGGTTTTGTTGCGGATCCTCAGGGCCGCGCAAAACGGGTCGCACTTTATATCGAACCTGGTGGTCACGGAGTAAAATATCTACCTGGCGATCAAAGCCGTTTCGATTCTGCCTTTGCGAAGTTTCATGCCGAGGCCTTGAGTGTGCGAGGATTTAACGCTGAAGCAGAAAAACATTTTTTATTTGTCTACGGAAACCGAGCAGATTTTTATGATGGCGCTGAAAGTGGGGTTTACAGCTATGATCTCCTACCCCTGAGCGAGCTTTGGAGGCGACGTCATGATGTTGGTAAGGGGCGATTGTTTTCGAAGACCTTTAATCACAACGGTGCTCGTTTTGCAGTGGGGGGCATTCCTGGCTCCTTTGCGGGGGAGAAATGGGGTGCGGGACGCGCAAACCCTCCCTGGGGCTGGCACGATTCAGGGTACCCCGGGATTCGCAGGGGCGATTGGTTTTTAGATCCCGCATTTGCGCTCGCGCAAAAACTACCCGCGGTGTCCACAATTTATCGATTTAATCCCTTCCTCCCGTAAGAGGCCAAGCCGGCTTGACAGGTTCAATAACCTAGGTAAACTGCGGTCCAGTATGCCCGAAATTATGTCCAATTCTTTATAATGGCTGTTCATCAAGTCCAGCTTCCCGACAATTCTGTTCGAACTTTTGATCACGCCCCCACGGTACTTGAAGTTGCGGAATCCATTGGTCCTCGGTTGGCCAAGGACACGATTGCAGGACGCGTGAACGGCGAGTTGATGGACTACCGTGTGACAGTTCCTGATCGCGCTCGGGTTGAGATTGTCACAACCAAGTCTGAAGTGGCCCTCGAAGTGGTTCGCCACACCGGTGCACACGTCATGGCTCAAGCGGTGCAGGAGCTTTGGCCCGACGTAAAAGTCACCATCGGCCCCGTGATTGAGAATGGCTTTTACTACGATTTTGATTCGCCCCGGCCGTTTTTGCCCGAGGATCTAGAAAAAATTGAACGGCGAATGGCTGAAATCTCAAAACGCGATTTGCCGATTTTGAGAGAGGAATGGCCTGTATCCGAGGCGATCGCCACCTTTTTGCGGATGGGCGAGTCCTACAAGGTGGAGATCATCCAAGATCTGGTGCGCGAGCAAAATGTGAAGTCGGTCACCGTCTATCGACAGGGAGATTGGTTTGACTTGTGTCGAGGCCCTCACCTTCCCCGCACGGGTTTGGTCAAGGCCATTAAGGTTTTGTCGCTTGCCGGAGCTTACTGGCGCGGGGACGAAAAAAATCCTCAGCTTCAGCGCATCTACGCTACGGCGTTTCTCGAGAAAAAGGACTTAGACCAGTACCTTTTGCAACTCGAAGAGGCCAAGAAAAGAGACCATCGGCGTATTGGGAAGGACCTGGGGCTTTTTTATTTTCATCAGGTGGCACCTGGCTCCCCATTTTTCACGGGTAAGGGGACCATTATTTATAATGAACTCACTCGTTACATTCGTGAACTCTATACTCGAGACGGCTACGAAGAGGTGATTTCGCCCCAACTTTTTGACATGCAACTCTTCAAGCAATCTGGGCACTACGACAACTACGTTGAAAATATGTATCAGCTGGAGGTCGACGAAAAGGCCTACGGCGCAAAACCCATGAACTGTCCTGGTCATTGCATTTTGTTTGGTGCGCACAAGCATTCATACCGCGATTTGCCCCTTCGGATGGCAGACTTTGGGCGGTTACATCGGTACGAGCGTAGTGGGGTGATGCACGGCCTCACTCGGGTGCGGAGTTTTTGCCAGGACGACGCCCACATTTTTTGTCGAATGGACCAGGTTCAGGATGAAATCAAGGGCTTCATCCGTTTGACGACCGAAGTTTACGAAACCTTGGGCATGCCAAAGTACAAATTTTATTTAGCAACGAGACCGGCGAAGCGAGCCGGCTCTGACGTGGATTGGGACAAATCTGAGGAGGCTTTGAGGATGGGGCTTGAGTCGCTCGGACTTCCCTATCAGCTCAGTCCCGGAGAAGGTGCTTTTTACGGCCCTAAAATTGAGATTCATTTTTTTGACGCCATTGAGCGCCCCTGGCAGCTGGGTACGATTCAAGCGGACTCCGTGTTGCCCGAGCGATTCGCTTTAAGTTACGTCGGTGAAGACAATCAGGAACACCGCCCCGTGATGCTTCACCGAGCTATCTTGGGCTCACTCGAGCGATTCATTGGCGTTTACCTTGAGCACACGGCAGGTTTGTTACCCCTTTGGCTGAGTCCTGTGCAAGTTCGCATACTGACGGTTACAGATCGCCATTTGGAACACGCGCGCGCGGTCGAGCGAGAGCTGGCAGCGGTCGGGCTTCGGGTACAGTTGGATCTTCGCAACGAGAAGTTGGGTTTTAAGATAAGGGAAGCCCAACTTGAGCGGGTTCCCTACGCGATCATTGTAGGTGATAAAGAAACGCAGAACAAAAACGTTTCCGTACGTCGCTTGGGTGGTGCTCAACGCGAAGGTTTAGGGCTTAAGGAATTTACTTTGGCAATAGTTCAAGAGAGGGATCGGCGCTCGCTGGAAAGCGCTCTTTTCCCGGTTGAAAAATCTAATTTTAATCCTCAGGAGGCTTCAAATTAACAATCAAAATTCTCGAGAGAATGGCAATCGCCCCCAGCAACCCAGCCGCGAAAAGGACCGAGGTCCTCGCGTTAACCTTCAGATTCGGGTACCTCAGATTCGAGTGATCGATGAAGAGGGGCAGATGCTGGGGATTATGACCCCCATCGAAGGACTCCGGCTCGCAGAGGAGAGAGGGTTGGATTTGATCGAAGTGGCTCCGACCGCGCAGCCGCCCACTTGCAAGATCATGGACTTCGGTAAGTGGAAGTATGAACAAAAAAAGAAGGCACACGAGGCTCGAAAAAATCAAACAACAATTGTTATCAAGGAACTTCAACTGCGGCCTCGCACCGAGCAACATGACCTCGAAGTGAAAATGAAGCATGCCCGTAGGTTTTTGGAGGAAGGCTACAAGACCAAACTCAACATGCGTTTTCGTGGGCGTGAATTGGTGCATTCGGAGCTGGGTCAAAAACTTCTCGAAAAGGTAGTCGATTCGCTCAAAGATATCGCCTTGGTGGAAGTCCCTCCTAAAATGGAAGGGAAGCAGCTGTTTCTGTTGCTAGCTCCGGATCCGGTCAAGTTACGTGAGATTCAAAAGAGTCGGGCTAACAAACCCAAAGAACCGCTCCCGGCAGATGAGCCCTCTGTTGAGGACGATGGGGATGACGAATAGTCGAAGGAGATCGAGCAATGAGCCGAGATTGGTCTTTTAAGGTTAATGTCTCATCTGGAATTTCCGAAGTCTCGGTGAGCGAATTGGCTCAGCAGTTGAGTCTCAAGACCGATGCGCAGGCTCGAGAGATCAAGGCAGCATCAGTCCCCAGGCCCTCTTTTAAGATCATTGATGTTCGAAGGCCTGACGAGTTTACCGGCGAGCTGGGGCACATCCCGCATGCGGAACTTGTGACGTTGGGTGACGACTTGGTACGTTATTTGGAAAATTGTGATCGCAATCAAGAGATTGTGTTTGTATGTCGAAGCGGTGGGCGCTCGGGGCAGGCGACCCAATTGAGTCAGGGGCTTGGGTTCCAGCGCGCCGCGAATCTGGTGGGCGGCATGCTCGAATGGAACGAGGCCGGCTTCCCCATCGAAAAATAACGCGCAGCAAAAACTGCTTTTGATTGTGTAGACCCCTCTGGTTTTCACTTTGTAAACACGGCTTCACACGCGGGCATTTACATGCTTCGCTCAATCGACTACCCCTGAGTGCCACAAAACAAGGCTCATTTTTGAGGCTTCAACGAAGCGAGGACTGGCTCGATTGCAGTTCTCGGATAACAAGGGGGGAGAGATGTTCATAGAGGTAAATAAAATAGGTGTACTATTTCAAGGGATCGCACTGGCAGGCCTATTGGCCATCGCATCGGGTTGTAATAAAAACAACAACAACGGCGGAGGAGGTGGGGGTCCAGCTGGAATCGTGAGACCCCAATCGCTCCCGGGCCTTGACGTTCGCGGCGCAACTCCGTTTGCAAGGACCAGCCAACCGGGAGTCAATACTCGACCAAACTGTAGTCTTCTAAACATTAACGACGCCGTGCTACCACCTCAGCTGGCAGTCGGGCAGACCTGGAAGTACCGACAGACGATTGCGACCCGAGACTTCGATGGCGAAATGTTAAAAGAGGAGATTATTGAGGCGATTGAATCGAACAAACTCACAAGCGTACTGTCCTTCGCTTTGGTCCGCCCGCAAGCATTTGGGCCAATTTTTGGTCGGCTCTCTTGGAAGAAGAGCGACTTTCTATGGATTCCAGACTTTGAAATAGATCAAAGCCAGATTCCAGAAAGCCTCAAGGGCTCTCTTGGATCGAGTAGTATGATGAAGTGCAATGATGCAACGATGCCCGCCCTAGAACTAGGTCCCGCGACCTCCGAAACTTGGTCCAAAGGGGTAGTGACGTTGGCTGCTGGATTGACCGTTGAGGCCTACGAGAAGAACCAGCGGCAACGGGTGACCTTCAAGTGCCCGGCACAGGCTGACCGTACCGGGGAGCTCACGAGCTACTCGGTCGTCACCTTTGACCTTTTGAACGGAAGCCCCTACGGACGTTGTGCCGAGCTTAAGATCATCGAGCGTTCGCGGTTGGTCGAAAACCAAAGTGGGGAGGAGGAGATCACCGAGACGAAGCTGGAAGAGATCCCCACGGGAATCAAACTCCAGAATTAAGACGGATCAAAACTGAAACTCACCACATCTGACTCCGAGTGATGGCCCGGGGTCAAAGTGACGAGGCCCGAGTTAGGGAAATGCCCGCAGGTGACGGCCTCAAGACCACTCCGACAACGGGGTGGTTGAACGAACTTCAAGCCACATTCGAATCGAGGGGGCGGCAAAAGCGGCTCATTGAATTTCGTTCTAGTTCCAAGACTATCATCTAGATTTGGGAACAATACCTCTTCAAGGATGACCAAAATCAACTTAACCTTATCTTCATATGAGCAAAATTCGAGTTCATTCATCCTGGGTTGTTCGAATTCAAGTTTTCGTAACTCTTCTGAGCGTTGCGCAGCTGGTTGGAGCTGACGCCCACGCTCTTCGAAAAACCAGGGATGCGAAGGCCGAAGGGCCTCAGTACTCGCTCGAAGGCGTCAAGGAAGCTTTGGCTCAAGGCGATCGGGCGGAGGCGGAGCGACTGATCAGCGAAATTCCGGCTCAAGAAGGATCCCCGGAACTTAACTGTTTTCGTTTAGGGATGGGACTTGCCCAAAGCTCAGGTTCATCGGGCGAGGGAGCCAAGGCGGAACCCCTTGTGCTTGATTCGAATGCTTGTACTGAAGCTAAAATTCTTACTCATTTTGCCAACGGCGAATTTCGGGACGTTATCATCGAGACAGAAGGCTTAACCCCAAAGGCATCCAGATGGCTTAGATTGGCCCGTGCGCGCTCTCTGCGAGAGGTCGGTGAGTACGGTAGGTCGCTGGGTCAGTTCGACTACATCGCACGGTCAAATCGGGATCGAAGAGCGGTGGTGGCATTGGTCGAGGGGGCCATGTTACTCAGCGGACCGTTAAAGGCCGAACCGGGGGCCGACAAGGGTGCAGCGGAGAGGCTGGATCGGGCTAAAAAAATTGATCCAGAGTATTTGGCAAAACTTACGTCCAAGGAGACGGGAGTCGTTGAGTCTGGACGAAAAATTGCGGCAGAGCCTACAGTGATCCCGACACCGACGGCAGCTCCAACGCCGACGCCGAACGCCGCGCCTAAAGCGTCAGCTGCAGCAGCGATGGCTCCTGCACCGACTCCTACTCCACCGAGTCCAAAAGCTCAATCAGAGTCCTCTGAGGACCAATCCCCCGGCAATTTCAGGATTGAGGCGGGCTATGCGGCCGCCTACAATAGTTACCGTTTAGATGGAACGGGAATAAACTTTAATCTTGGGACGACGACGGCTTCGCGAGCCTCAGCTGGAATTTGGTGGGGTGGAATTGGGGATAACTTGTCTCTGTACGCTCGTTACGACCGCGACAGCGTAACTCCTCCAGCAGTAACCGGGTACGTGCCCAATCAGCCCGAAATGCTGCGACAAAGAGGACAACTATTGTTGTTTGGTTCTAAGTCCTTCTTGGATTTACAAGGAGGCTTGGGGCTCTCGTATGAGAGTCGCGACGGCGATAGCCAGGTGCCCCGAAATATCTACTTGAGCTATGAAATGCTCAGTTTGATGGGTGAGCTAAGGCGGGAATGGAACTTTTCCCGAGATTCAGCACTGCTTCTTCGCGTTGCGGGAGGGCTCGCAGTGAGTTTCCGAGAGTACCGCGGACGCACCGGGTCCTTTAGAGACGGGTTTACTGGGGCTGTCGGCCTAACCTGGGAGAACTGGTTTTGGAACCACTGGGGAATTTCATTGGGTCTTGAAAGCGAAGTCCGTATGCTACGGTTTGATTCCTCAGGAAATCGAGGCGTTACGGATGCCCAAGACACGGAACTTATGATCTTGCTCCCCTTGCGTTTGAACTGGCGCTCCTAACTAGCGGGAGTTGAGGCCCGCCGGGCGCAATTGAATTGCGCCCCTATTTTTCGGACAAAATTCCCTTCTCTTTTTCAAGAGTTAGCGCTACAACTTCGACCTTCGGATCCCTGAATTCGGCCAAAAAGTGCGTTGGGGTATTAAAGTATCGTATCGTCGATCGCCCCTTAGCCGCCAATTCAGTGGCAACTGCCGAGAGTGCCATGGCCTCTCGCTGCAAGGAGTACGAGTATGAAGCAGAAAACCCATTCGGGCGCGAAGAAGCGTTTTAAAAAGCTTCCTAGCGGAAAAGTGAAGCGCAATCAGGCGCGACGACGTCACCTACTTAAAAACCGCGGTCAAAAGGCGAAGCGCCATTTGGCCTCACCAGCCTATGTGGACGATGCCAATATGATCCAAATGCGTCGGCTCTTGGTATTTTAAGGAGGTTGCACCATGCGCGTAAAAGGTGGAGTTAAAACTCGTCGTCGTCACAAAAAGTTGCTCAAAAAGGCCCGTGGAGCTTACTCGGCCAATAGCCGTTGTTACATCCATGCTGTTGAAAAACACGATCGGGCGTTGGCCTACGCCTATCGAGACCGAAAAGTGAAGAAGCGTGACTTTAGAAGCTTGTGGACCGTGCGTATTAATGCGGCTGCGAGACTCAATGGGACCACTTATTCTCGCTTGATCGGTGGGATACACAGGACAAGTTTACAACTGGACCGAAAAGTTTTGGCTGACATGGCCATTCGCGATCCGCAGGGATTTGCTGCAGTTTGCCGTCAAGTGGCTGGGGCCTAAGGCTCACGGTCCTCTCGGAGTTGATTTGTGTCGGAACTTAGGCCTCTGGTTTCAGAAAGTGTTCCTGCCTTTGAAGCTCGAAAGAGAGAACACATCGAGCAATCTTTGCTTGAGCGCAACCAGGCGCGCGGGCTAGGTGGCCTTGGCCGGGTTCATCTTGAGCATGAGGCATTACCTGAAATGGACTGGGACGAGGTTTCGCTTTCAGCAGCGGCTCTCGGACAGTCTTTGAACGCTCCTTTTTATGTCAGCTCCATGACCGCAGGACATCCCGGTGCCAATGCGGTCAACCTGGTTCTGGCAGAGGCTTGTGAATCTAAAGGGTGGTTACTGGGCGTGGGTTCGCAGCGTCGGGAACTGTTTGACGCTCAGGCGGCTCAGTCTTGGGAAGCCATTCGTTCACGATACCCGAAGCTAAAGCTCTTAGGCAATATCGGTCTCACCCAGCTGGCACAGGTGTCGGTCTCGCAAGTGAGTGACCTCGTATCGTCCCTTGGCGCTGTGGCACTTTGTGTTCACACCAACCCCCTACAAGAGGCGCTTCAAATTGAAGGTACTCCTCAGTTTCGAAATGGAGAGCGGGCGTTGAAGGTCCTTTGTGAGGATCTCAAGGTTCCCGTGGTGCTTAAGGAAGTGGGCACAGGATTTTCGATGAGAACGTTGAGCCGACTGAAGCACATGCAGCTTGGCGCAGTCGACGTCAGCGGTCTTGGTGGTACCCACTGGGGTCGAATCGAGGGGGTCCGGAGCGAGCAGGGGAACGACACGGTTCGATCTCGCGCGGCTCAGGTGTTTTCCGATTGGGGCGTTGGAACTTGGGAGTCTCTTCAGGGCGCCACTTCCGCAGAATTACCCTTTGAAATTTGGGCCTCCGGTGGAGTGAGGTCGGGGCTTGATGCCGCAAAGCTCTTCGCCGGAGGTGCTCGGTTGGTGGGATTTGCTCAGCCGGCGCTGGAACAGGCTCTTAAGGGTGTGCCACAGGTGTTGTCGTGGATGAACCAGATGGAATTCGAACTCAAGCTCGCGTGCTTTTGTACGGGGAGTAAGACCGTTTCAGATTTGAGGGGCAAATGGACAACAAGATAGTCAGTAGCAACTCCCAACCTGCGGGTTCACCCGCCGCCTCGAAAGGCGCCACTAGTAAACAAGATTTGACTTCTGGATTTTCGCGGCTCTCAAGGGAAGAGCGGTGGAAGAGACTCTTCGAGATGGGAGCGATTTCAGATAAAGAACTCGAATATTTGCGGTCGGGTGCTGGTCTCGCCCCAGACCTGGCTGAACACTTTATTGAGAACGTGATTGGGGTGATGGAAGTTCCGCTGGGTGTTGCAGTCAATTTTCGCATCGATCAAGAAGACTATGTGATTCCAATGGCGGTCGAAGAGACCTCGATTATCGCAGCTGCGAGTAAAACCGCGCGCTGGGTTCGCGATTCCGGAACTTTAACGACGGCGATAAAAGGGCGCCAAATTATTGGTCAAATCCAGTTCCCGGCTGTTTCGTCCTTTGGAAAAATTGTGGATGTTGTTCGAGACAATAAACAGGAATTACTTACTATTTCAAACCGCGTTGCCGATGGTTTGGTTCGCCGGGGCGGTGGAGTTCAAGATTTTCAGGTTCGATCGGTCGAGCGGGGCGACGGCTCTTCTCAGAGTATGGCCGTCGTTCATGTCCTCGCGGATCCCTGCGATGCAATGGGAGCCAACGTCATCAACCAGGTTTGTGAGGCTTTAAAACCCCACTTGGAACTCTTGACTGGTGAGAAGGTCGGATTGTGCATTCTCTCTAATTTGGTGGACACCAAACTCACTCAAGCTGAAGTGCGTATACCCAACATCGATAAGGAACTGGGCGAGGGGATCGTAGAGGCCGCCTTGTTTGCCAGGCAGGATCCGTACCGTGCGGCGACTAACAACAAGGGCGTAATGAACGGGATTGATGCCCTGTTGCTTGCAACTGGCAATGATTGGCGTGCGGTCGAGGCGGGTGTCCATGCCTACGCAGCTCGATCGGGGCAGTATCGCTCCATTACAAGTTGGGAAATCAACGACGGTGTTTTGGTAGGTCGAATTGAGGCTCCCATTGTAGTGGGCACGGTGGGAGGAGTGACCGCTCTGCATCCCACGGCTCGAATGGCTCTTAAGATGTTAAACGTCACTTCGGCCGAACATCTCTCGAGAATATGCGCTGCGGTCGGGTTGGTCCAAAACTTGGGGGCGCTGCGGGCCTTGTCGACCGTGGGCGTGGTGCAGGGACATATGCGCTTACACGCGGCTAATCTTGCGGTGGCAGCCGGTGCGGAGCCCGAGGAAATTCCGTGGGTGCAAGCGAAGCTACAGGAAATCCTTGATCGCGATCGTCGAGTGAGTTTGCGCCAAGCCATCGATGTCCTCAAAGAAATACGCCGTGAACCAGCTTCGCGTCCCCAGTAAAACTTTTTTGCTAGGCGAATATGCAGCCCTGGTGGGTGGGCCATCCTTGGTGCTGTCTCATGAGCCGGACTTTTTATTTGTTGCGGAATCAGAAGCTGGTGCAAATCGATCATCGAATGAAAAAGCTCAGAAACTCGAAGTTCATACCGAATCTCCGGCAGGGCGTTTGATTAGGCGTCAACCGGGCCAGGCGGAGCCGTTGTATTTTTTGGACCCTCATGCGGGTCAAGGCGGGTTTGGTCGATCGACCGCCGAGTTTTTGGCCTTCTGGTTGGGGTCGCAAACGCAATCCATGGGGAGCCAGCTCGAGGTCACGGAGCGAGACCCGTTAGGCCGCATTCGGATGGATGAGAACATGGTGAAAAGGCTTCTTGCCGATTACCGGGGGCCGACAGTTCAACCCAGCGGTGCGGATTTGCTGGCCCAAGTTTTGGGGCATGTGGCCTTAGTCGACCCTAAACGGCGATTGTGGGAGTCTTGGAGCTGGCAGTTTGAATCGCTAGACTTTGCAGTTTTTCGGACAGGACTTAAAGTTCCCACACACGACCACCTCAAAGAGCTGGTTTACGACTCCTACTCGAGTCTCACGCAACTCGCCCGGGATGGAGTGAGCTCTTTTTACGATCTAAGACCACAGGCTTTTGTGGAATCTATTAAAAACTATCGCGAGGAGCTCCTTCGCTTGAGGCTTGAGCACGGGCATACAACAGAAATTGTTGAAAGACTGATGAGTGAGAAGTTTGTCTTGGCTGCAAAGGGCTGCGGCTCCCTAGGAGCCGATGTCGTGTTAATTTTGGTAAGTCGAGATACGAGTGACGAGGTGCTTAAAGGCGTAGGGCGACCTCTTGGGCTTAGCCTTGTGGCAAGATCAAGAAATCTCGTCTCCGGAGCGGGAGTGGATGAAAGCCATGTTCGCCATGTCAAAGGAGACTAAGTTGAGTCGCTTAATTGTGGAAGCTTCGGCTCCTTCCAACATTGCCTTGATCAAATATATGGGTAAGTCGGATGTGGGCAAAAACGAGCCTGCGAATCCAAGTCTAAGCTACACCCTTGAGAAGCTTCGCACGACGGTCATGTTGGAAGTTGAAGCCGTTGCGGACAACCCAGCTCGTGGACCTCAAGGCGGGTCAGGTGACATTCGCTTTGAAACGTTAAGTGGCGATCAGGTTTTGTCTCAAGCGGGCATCGATCGATTTGTTGCTCATTTTCGATCGACGGTCGCGCATATGGGTTTGGAAGACATCTTAACCCGAGACTGTCGAATCCGATCGGGGAATAACTTTCCTGCGGACTGCGGGCTTGCCAGTTCGGCTTCGAGCTTTGCAGCTCTGACTCTGGCAGTTTATGAGTTGCTTCGAAAGCTTGATCCCCTGCGTGCCGACAAAATTGATCGTGTACAGCTTAGCGCTTGGTCCCGGGAGGGTTCAGGTTCATCGTGTCGCAGCTTTTTTGGCCCGTTTGCAGTCTGGTCCGGCGATCACGCAGAACCCCAAGTGATGAACACAGGCTTGGGCGGACACCTGGCGATCGGCGTGTCCACTGCGAAAAAGCAGGTTTCCTCAAGCGAGGCGCACCGCCGAGTCGTGACAAGTCTTCTTTTTGACGGGCGCCCGCTTCGAGCCAAAAGACGTTTAGATGACCTCCTTAAAGCCGACAGTTTGGGAAGATGGAGGGACATGTTTGAAATTCTCTGGGCTGAGTTTTGGGACATGCACGCCCTGTTTGAAACCAGTACACCAAGCTTTGGGTACCTATGTCCCGAAACCCTCGAAGTGTTGGAAGCTGTGAAATTGCGCTGGGCTCAGACCGGAGACGGTCCGTTGGTCACAATGGATGCGGGACCCAATGTTCACCTGTTGTTCAGGGACGATCAGTCCGCACTTCAGGAAGATTTTAAAAAGGCTTTTGCCTCTCGGTTTAGGGTTTGGAGCGGTGTGTGACGAGCGATTCTGCTCCGACGGTTGAGATCAGAACCTTTGGAAAATGCATTATTGTTGGAGAGCACGCGGTTCTTCGAGGGCACCCCGCGGTGGTCTATCCGTTTCGAGGAAAGTCGTTTGTGTTGCGCTATCGGGCGGGCGATAGGCCGCTTCAAGTCACTACGGCTGGCGACTTTGGCCGAGAAGCGCAACTTGTTTTTCACTCGTTGCTTGAAAAGGCAGTCTCTAAAGTTGGGCGATCCCCGAGCGAGATCCGAGGGGAAATTGAAATTGAAAACACGATTGCGGTGGGTGCGGGGCTAGGTGCTTCCGCAGCACTTTGCGTTGGGGTCGGTCGGTTATTGAGTCGGTTCAATTGGCTTGAGCCCTCCGGAATCTACGATTTTGCTCGTGAGCTAGAAGACATGTTCCACGGTGAAAGCAGCGGTGTGGACATTGCGACCGCACTTTTTGAGAAGCCCTTGATTTTTGTGAGGGGCGAGAAGCCCCAGGTACTTGAGGCGAAGTGGACCCCCCACTGGTATTTGTCCTATAGTGGACAAAGGGGGATCACGGCGGATTGTGTTCGACAAGTGAAGACCCTTTGGGCAAAGGAGCCTCTTCGTGCTGTCGAAATTGACCGCGAAATGCGCGTGGCCGTGGACGACGTGATTCTCTCCCTTCGGAGCGAGGCCCCCGAGCGAAAGCTAAGGCTGGCTCAGGCGCTTCACCAAGCTCGACATGCGTTTGAGAAATGGGGGCTTGCCGAGGGTTCGCTTTTAGAACACATGAAGGTGCTCGACCGCAGCGGAGCACTTTCCTATAAGCCAACCGGAAGTGGGGGAGGGGGACATGTGCTGAGCCTTTGGGAGAGTCGTCCTCCTGAGAACGTGATTTCCTCGCTGGGCCTTATGCCTCTAGGATTTTGATTTGCCGCTGGGTAAAGTAAACATATATAGATTAGCGACTATCTTGGCAGTTGTTTGAATTTGAAAAACCTTCCCCCTCAGCAATACCACTCTGCTCCGCAGTTGTGAAGCCAAGATCGGGCTCTGAAAGGTCTGGAAAAAGTTGTCGGAAGGACTGGCGATAGATCGCTCGAGCCAAAGTCACGAGTTCGTGGGAGTCAGGACTCGTATTGGTAAGGATCAGGTTGGCTGACCAGTTGAGCGCCAAGTGAGAGAAGTCCGATTCGGGGGCGCCTTCAAGAAGTGCTGTGAGCCGCTCAAAGCCTCGTGTGTAGAGAACGCGAGGCCAATTCGGTTTAAGATTTTGCCAAAGCCAGCGGTAACTCGAGTTGATCTGGGCACGCATGCCAAGAACCGCTTTGACCGAGTCCGATGGAAAGCGAAACACAAAACCTCGGAGGGTCGTGTACCATGATGAATGGTCTTGAATCGCGGAAACGGAAGAGATCGCAAAGGCAAATGCTCCGTTGTGGGGGTCCGTGCTTTGAGATTGTCGGAGTTTTTCGACGGCCCAGATCTTGTCACCTTTCGTGGGCCCCGAGTTTTCAGGAAACGCCACAAGACCCAAGGTGGAAAGGGCCTCCATGATCAGGTGGCCACGGGATGGCGAAAAATCTGCTGTGATCCAGGAGAGATCGTGGACGAGATCAAGCTCCTCCGCACTCAGCGCCTCCAACGGAGAAGCCTCAAGGTCCGCAATTTGCCCGAGAAGCTCCAAAAATGAAAACTGTTGAGATCCCACCATTTTTTGCACTTCACAAATCTCGTCGGCCTCAAGTGCTTTTCGCAGTTGAGTGAGGGTAAATAAAAAAATAGGTTTTGAGTGGGGTGCATGTCGGTTCAAACCGAGTTCCAGGTCGCCTCGAATAACGAAGGGTTTGGCAGGTTGCGTGCGAGTTTCGGGCTCGGCTTTTTGTAGAGAAATTGAACGTCGTGATTCGGGGGTCTGAAGATGCGAATACAAGGGCTTAACGATAAAAATAAGCAAAAGCAGAAGCGCTATGGGCTTAATCACCCGTCCATTTTACCGACTCGATGTGCCCCCGATCACTTTAAACCCGAAACGGCTCGACCTTTCCGAGCCATCGTTCAAAAGGACTCAGACCTTCGTCATATAAAAAGAGTACGACTCCCTGAATCACAAGAACGTTGGTTACGAAAAAGAAAAGCGCCTCTTCAAAAGGCAGGTGGGGGTGTCCCCATCCCACCGTGTAATCCGTGGAAATGCTCCAGATTCCGAGCCTCAGTGCAGAAAAATCACAAAGCCAAAGGTAAACGGTTGTGATCGCAATTGAAGACCAGACCGGCCTTGCGAGTTTTTGCAAAATACTGCTGCCGATGGCCCAATGAAAAGCAATAACCGGAGTCGCCCACGCCACGATAAGGCCCAAATAAAGAGTTCGATCAAAAAACAAAAATGCGCAACCTACCACTGAGACAAATCCGAGCAAAAGTACCAGCGGCATGTTCTGAAAAAGTCTTGGCATGGGAAGGCTCAAGTTCTCGTTTCTGCAAAACCGAACCGCCAAAAGTCCCGAGAGGATGGGTTGCAAAATAAAAAACAGGTACTCCTCAATGGGTACATACCCAATAGTTCCGATGATGCGGTCGGCACCATAGACCCATATTCCTTTATAGACCAGATAGTTGTCCCAGGGTGTGGTGTACACTAACGCTGCCAAAATTTGAAATCCAATCGCGTAACAGATGCGTTTGGCATTCTTCTTCAAAACGGAAAGTTGAGTGACGGCGAGTAAAAGAATGGCGGGTAACATCAACACCAAATGAAACTGTAGGTACGTCATATTTTATAGATCCGATCTTTCCAGGAGACACTTCGTTTTCGTATTTGATCGAGCGCTGCCACGCCGCTCAATCCAAAAAAACTCAAAAGCGAAATGGGAATACCAATGACCATCGTCGCTCCCCCGAAACCCTTGAACCGGCCCCATTCCCTTGATCCAACGATAAGCCAAATAAATGCGATGACTGTGAGACCGCCCAACCAAGGGTCCACTCCAACAGGAAATTTTTTGAACCCATAAATAAGGGGATTGAGCCAAAGAGAAAAAACAAGCACCAACTCTGCAACGGCTCGCAAGTTCGAATGGCCAAAGCCCAGGCGAAGATTTCGCCTCCATCCTGTAAGCCATGCTTTAAAAGTCGGGTACATCCGCACGTGGAACGCGGTTTCGCCAGTCCAACACATAAAACTTAGCCCCGACGTGTGAATTATGCGGGCCAACGTCACATCTTCCGCCAAGACCTGTTTGATCGCGGCGTGACCACCAATTTTTTCGTAAGCGGTGCGCTTAAAAAGCAAAAATTGCCCGACCGCAAATATACGGCCATTCTCTGGCTCTTGATAGGGGGCTGTGGGAACAAAGAGCAAACCGTAAAATAGTGCCATGCACTGCTCCCACCACGTCGGGTTTTTGTGCCAGGGGATCGCGGTGGTGAGATCCCAACCGTGGCTTTGCGCTTGAGCCAAAGCCTGGCAGGCTCCCTGAGCTTGGAGTTCAACATCGGCATCAATAAAAAGTATGTACTTTCTCGAAGTGTGAAGTACGCCCTGATGACAGGCCCAGTTTTTTCCAGACCAGTCGGGAGGACAAGGCGGGGGCGTGATAATGCGATGGAGGGCGCTCGAAGATAAAAGAGCCCGTTTCGCTTCCTCGGCTGATGAATCGGTGGAGTGATCATCGACCATCACAAGCTCGCAACGGCCCTGAGAGGCGCTGAGTACACTTTGCACAGCACTAAAAATTGTGCCGGCCTCATTGCGACACGGGATTACGACAGAAACCTGAGACCAATCAGCTGGCGCATCGGTAGGCTCGGGCATCGGCTGCCGACGGTAGGCACCCGTGGCCTTCAGCCAAACGATTAATCCCCCGAGTGAAAAGAAAAAGGCGACATCTTCGGCGATCATCGGAGGGCATTTTGGAGAGCCATCAAGGTGTCGCCAACGCCCGGATAACCCTGGTCGTACCAATGCCACCAGCTCAAAATCATGGTTCCGTGTCCAACCAGGATAAAGAAATGACTCCACATCTCAACTCGGTCCGAGTGGTGCGTCAGATACCTGCGCCAATGCATGAACTCGTCAACCAAGCTGTAGATAATGCTTAACCCGATCGTCACCAAAATGGGTGCGCGAAAAAAATTGGGGTGGTCCCAGGCCATAACCAAAAACACGCAGCTCGATATTCCAGCAGCGATCGTAATGTGATGAACCAAAGCCTCGCCCTTTTTGAGTTCCTCTTTGTAAATGGTGCGGTGACCAATGGTATCAATTGCAATTGCGACTACAAAAATCAGCGTCCCGATTGGCACGTTCCAAACGTAAGCCGGGAAGTTGACCCCAAACGCTGCGCCCACGCCAACGAAACCCGCAGTTGCGGCAAACAGGCCAAGCATTAACCCTACCCACGTGACATAGACAATCCAGTCTTGACGAGAAAACTGGCGGATACGACCCACATAAACTGCGACTTCGTGCAAAAAAGGCGAAACCATTTGCCACCTACAATCCACTATTGCGCCAATGCTTTCAAGCTTGCCCGTGACATCATTGACGCCCACAATTCCGGCAAGGTATCACCGTTCCATAGAAAGTTTAAGAGATTATAAACCCGAAAGCTGGGTTCTTTGAATGCTTGTTGATTCTCACCTCGAAGAAGTTGAACAGCTCATGCGGGCCCTGGTCCGGCGGCATGCTCCAGGCCTCGTTGGTGAAGCGGTTTCCTATCAGCTCAGCACCGGCGGAAAGAGACTTCGGGCTCGGTTGGCATTGGGCGCGTTTCGCGCTCTCGAACGTCGCGCGTTGGATGCGGGGCGATCACGAACTGTTGGAGCCGATGTCGCACTCTGGGCCGCGGCTTGCGAAATTCTCCACAACGGCACATTGGTTCACGATGACGTGCAGGACGGAGACAGGCTTCGCCGGAGTCGCGAAACGGTTTGGGTGAAGTTCGGTGTGCCACAGGCAATCAATGTGGGCGATATGATGCTCATGTTACCCATTCTGGCAGTCGCTCAAATGGCAACCGAAGGCAACGTGAAGGCCGCACTTTCCGAGGAAATCTCAAGCCAAGCAGCCAAGACTGTCTGTGGACAGTCGGAAGAGCTCGATCTCGTGAATTGGTTAGGCTCAGAAGAACTTCCGCAAAGATATCGTCAATGCATCAAGCTTAAGACGAGTGCCCTCTTTGAACTTCCGGTGTTTGGTGCCGCGATGCTTTGCGGTCGTGAGCTCAGGCGGGCAAAAGTAATTTCGGAAGGCTTTCAACGACTGGGAATTGTCTTTCAAATACAAGACGACATTTTAGATCTCTACGGCGAAAAGGGCCGCGATCAGATGGGCACTGACCTCAAAGAAGGTAAAGTCTCGGCCCTAGTTGTGGCTCACTTGAACCTCTTTCCCTCGGAGGCGAAGGCACTCAGGGAGCTTCTGTTGACGGAAAGATCTCAGGTTTCAGCACAGGATGTTGAGGGCTGGACGCGGATCTTTGCAGAGAGGGGCGCATTGAAAAGATGTTGTTGGGAAATTGAAGAGATCTCGCGAGAGCTAGCGAGTCAAAACTTTGCAACTGAGGACTCCGAGCTTAAACGCTTGCTTTTAGAAATGTTAGAGCTGGTCCGAGGACCAATTGCAAAAATCCTTAACGAAAACCTCGAGGGCTTCCAGGGAGGTCGTTATGCTTTATGACAAAGCGGTAGTGATTGGCTCTGGTTTTGGTGGACTCGCCGCTGCCGTCAGACTTCGTTTGATGGGATACGAGGTCACCGTTTGTGAAGCCAACGAGCAGGCAGGTGGACGCGCCAGTGTTTGGAGTCGGGATGGATTTACTTTTGATGCAGGTCCGACGGTCATCACGGCGCCCTACTTGATCGAAGAGCTGTTTCGATTGGCGGGGCGAGATCCGCGCGACTACTTCGCCATGACTCCTGTTGACCCCTTTTATCGAATCGCCTACGCCGATGGCAGCCAGTTTGACTATGTTGGCGACGAAGATCGCTTAATCCAAAATATTCGAGAGCTTTCGCCTGCGGATGTCGATGGTTATCGCAAGCTTGCTCGTCATGCAGAAAGAATTTTTGAGATCGGCTACGCGAAGCTTGCCGATCAGCCGTTTGACCGGTTGTCTGAAATGTTACGAGTTGTGCCCGACATGATTAAACTTCAGAATTACTATTCAGTTTATGGATTGGTTTCAAAGTACATCCGGGACGAAAGATTGCGACAGGCGTTTTCGTTTCAGCCCTTGCTGGTGGGTGGAAATCCATTTGCAACAACCTCGATTTATCTGTTGATCCATTGGCTTGAGCGCAAGTGGGGGGTTCATTACATCAAAGGCGGCACGGGGGCCTTAGTAAACGCGCTGGTGAAGCTTTTGGCGGATTTGGGAGTTGAGGTTCGGCTCAAAGCTCCTGTCACCGAGGTTTTAGCTCCCCGGGGGCGCGTCGAAGGGGTTAGGCTTGAGAACGGTGAGACCATCCTGTGCACTTTAGTGGCTTGTAATGGCGACCCAAATTTTATTTATCGTAACCTGGTTCCGTCGAGTTTGAGAAAGCGCCATACCGAGCGGAGCCTCAATCGCCGAGTTCCATCGATGAGTTTGTTTGTTGGATATTTTGGTGCGAAAAAAACTTACCCGAAATTGGCTCACCACACGATCATCCTAGGCCCTCGCTATAAACCCTTGCTTGAAGAGATTTTTGAGAAGAAGACCCTTGCAGATGATTTTAGTTTGTATCTTCATGCTCCAACCCGCAGTGACGCGACGATGGCTCCTCCGGGCTGTGAAGCTTTTTACGTGTTGTCGCCCGTTCCTAACAACCAAAGCGGTATTGATTGGGCGAAAAAGGGCGACGAGTATATGGACAAGATTTTAGGCTTTTTGGATCAAGCTCATTTACCTGGGTTGAGGGAAAACTTGGTGTCGCCGTCGTTTGTGGATCCTCGGTACTTCGAGGGACGCTTAAGATCGGTCGATGGTGCAGCCTTTGGCCTTGAGCCTCGTTTTACTCAATCGGCTTACTTTAGATTCCATAATAAATCTGAAGATGTCGAGGGACTCTATTTTGTAGGAGCGAGTACTCACCCCGGAGCCGGAGTGCCGGGAGTTTTGTGTTCGGCCAAGGTCCTCGAGAAAGTTGTTCCCAAGCCGCGACGTAAAGGGTTTTTGCTTGCGAAAAGTTCGATTTTAAGCGACGCCTCCGTCTAGGAGGCTATGGAAACTCCGATCCAAACTCTCTCACACAATGCGAAGAGCTTTCGGTTTGCCGGAGCCTTTCTTGCTCCTGACGTGCTTTTGGAAGCCGCTCAGGTTTACCAATTTTGCCGTATTGCGGATGACCTTGCGGATGCCCCCGAAAAGTATCCTGACTTGAGTTTAGATGAACTGCGAAGCCGGTTGTTTGCGGGGGCCGTGGTCGCCGGGGGTGAGTTTTCTAAAAGCCAGGCCGACTGGGCGTGGCTTGAGGAATTTTTGCGGCTTGTTCAAAAGCGCAAGATGAGTCTCTCGGCCATTGAACAACTGTTGTTGGGTATCGCCTCGGATCAGGGCTCGGTCCGCGTGGCTAACACTGCTGCACTTTTGTTGTATTGCTACCGGGTTGCGGGTTGCGTGGGTTTGTTGATGTGCCCCGTGATTGGTGTTCGCGACCCGAGAGCTCTTCCCTTTGCAGTAGACCTTGGAATCGCGATGCAACTGACGAATATTGCCCGCGACGTGCAATCAGATTTAGAAGAACTGGATCGTGTTTATATTCCGACAACATGGCTTGCGGGACGAGCCAAGCCAGGCATGAAAGAAGTTGATCTCAAGGCGTGGGCGCCACTGGTGACGCGGTTACTGGACCTGGCCGACACTTATTATGAGTCGGGCGAAAGAGGTCTTCGTTATATTCCGTGGCGCGCCCGATTTGCCATCCTGATTGCGAGTCGCATTTATCGTGCGATTGGGCAAAAGTTGAGGATGAAGGGAAGTGATCCGTCACGGGGGAGAGTCGCTTTGAGTCGAATCGAAAAACTTCTCTGGGCCATTCCTTCAAGTCTGCTATTCTTGAGACCAGGGACATTGGGGTGGAGTGATCACCCCCGGCACGATCGCCGCCTTCATGAACGTTTGCCTCCTTTGGATGGAATCGATGTTGGATAAGTCGCCACTGGAAAGAAGTTTCGGTCGCCTGAGGGTGCGAGGTGTGTCCTATGCGGGGATTGGAACATGTCTGAGTCTCCCGGACATGGGCTGGGTGTTTGATCTTGCGCAGGGACTGAGTTTTTCTTTTGGAGCGAAAGCGTTTTTTATTTCGCATGCCCATCAGGATCACATGGGCGGGATCGCTTACATCATTTCGCAAAGAGCTCTGAATAAGCTTCCTCCCGCCATTTTTTATTTACCCCGTGCGATCATCGGGCGTGTCCATGAGCTGCTTCAAATTTGGTCTGAACTCGAAGGGCACGAGTACGTCTATAGTCTTAAGGCAATGGAGGACGAGGCTGGGGGCGTGGTCGCAAAAGATGCCCAGTGGAAGGTGAGCGCATTTAACACGGTTCATCGGGTGGTGTCCCAGGGTTATCAGGTCTGGATCGGAACAAAGGAGTTAAAGCCCGAGTTTGTCGGACGTGCTGGTGACGAGCTTGCGAGTTTGCGACGTCGGGGTGTCGACCTTGAGACTCGAGACTGGCGACGCGAGTTTGCCTACACCGGCGACACTCAGATTGAAGTTTTTGAAAAGAGCCCTGAAATTTTGGATAGTCGTATTTTGTTTGTCGAGTGCACCTATTACGACGACCGAAAGTCAGTGGCCTCCGCGCGCGAATGGGGGCACATTCACCTGAGCGAGCTCAAACCTTGGGTTGAGGCCTTTAAGGGTGAAAGAATGGTGTTGATCCATCCCTCGCGAAAGTACCGTTCGCACGAAGTATGGCCCTTGGTCGAAAAGGAACTCGGAGCTTCTCTGTTACATAAAATTGATTTGTTTTGCGGCGCTCCTGGTTACGGCAACCCCATGTATTTGCGTTAGGGCAGGCTGCGAACGCTTCCTGCTTTTGGGAGGCCCTCTTTGAACACTCGGAGTCCTTGGCTCAGCCGCCACCAACAACAAGGTATTCAAAATCCACAAATTTTCGGATTCTTTTGAAATCATCTTCGTTTTCAGTGACCACGACGGCTTGGTTTTCTTTCGCACTTAATGCAATAAGGATGTCCCATGTCAATTGCCGACGCATTTTGGGTGCAAGCTCTGGTGCACCTCTCATTTGCGAAAGAACTTGCCCTGTTGTGATAAAATTATTGTCGGAGACACCAATGAGCGGCAACTCCCTCTGGTGGTGTTTTAAGATGTTCTCTTCAATTTTGGTTTGAACGCCCGCCCATAACTCCATCAAGACGATTTTGTTTATGACATAGAGATAGGCGCCTTGAAGAAACTTTTCAAGACGCTGGCCATATTCCGGCGAGCGAAGAAGGTTGATATAAACATTTGAGTCAAAAAACAGCAGTTCAGACTTCTTACTCATTAGGTTTAAAACCTTCCCACCGACTCTTTCCGCTCGTCTTTTTGAAAATCTCGATAGCCTTGCGATTGTTTACGGTATTTCTCAAAGCCATTTCGACGGTGGCTGTCGTCTCCTTTTGACCCAAAACCTTTTTAGCTTCATCCAAGACGGTTTTATCAAGCCGCATATTCACACTTTGTTTGGCCATATCCATCTCCCTATGTATGTACATAATACTAAACTGTATGTACGTTGTCCAGGATTAAACTTGAAGCTCCAAAGAGCCTCAGACTTATTACCTTTGCGTGGGCATAAACTGGCAGAAAAACCTTGTGGAATAACCTCGCATGCATATTTATGTCCCCCTGTCTTAACGCCCCGCGCCCCGCGATGATCAAGGCGATGGGGCTCGCAGATTCAGTGGATCACTTCGATCAACGCGTTAAAATAATGGGGCCGTTGAGGGCGCGGATACCAAGCCAAAGCTAAACGATTTTCATAGACAGAGCCTGGATTTAGTTCAATCAAATTGCCAAGGCGAAGATGGGATTCGGCCACTTCCTGAGTCAAAACTCCAAAGCCGAATCCCTGTTCAAACATTTTGATCAGAGACTCGTTATTGTTCACAAAATGCCGCCGCCTCTTTGGTAAGTGGCTTAGCTTGAACTTTTTCAAGTAGGCTATACTCAGGGTATCCGTTGAGTCGAAATCTATAATCCGCTCCTGCTCGAGGATCTCCTTTAGAGACCTCTTTTTCCAATTTTTTGAACCCACGAGAATGTATTGTTCCGGTTTCAAAGTTTTACTATCCATCTCATTCGCCACTTGTTCGTGAGGTAAAATTGCAAATTGAGCTTGGCCATTTTTCAATAAATCGCCTCTTCTTTCGACGTCTTGAATCTCGAAAGTAATAGCCAACTCCGGGAACTTTCGGATTACGGGTAAACACATCGGCACCACCCTGCTTGTCATCATGCTTGTCGGGCCAACAACAACCACGCGAACCTCGGTTTGAATGGCAGCTCCCTGAATGTTGGCGAGAGTTTGCCCTTCAAGGTCCATTGCGGCCTGGCAGTAGCGCAAAAGAGCCTCGCCTTCCGAAGTGAGAAGCATTCCCCTGCGGGAGCGCGTGAAAAGCGTAGTTGAAAGGGAGCTCTCCAAGGTCCGAATGCGTTGGGTGACGCCGGTTTGAGTAAGGCCTAATTCTGAGGCTGCACCATGGACCGTCTTGTTTCTGACGACTGCCGAAAAGGCTTCTAATGTGGGGCTTAGTAAACTCATTTAAAATCATCAATACATGTAAGTAATGAATTAATCAACCATCAAGTGTTTGGGGTAAAAAGATAAAGCCCTTTGGGTAAGGAGGATGAGAAGATGAAAGCTTTTGTAATGGCGATGGTATTTTCAACCAGTGCCCACGTGGCCCTCGCCGAGGTCACGAGGACACGAATTCAAAATGCGGAGGTCATCGTATTTGATGCAGTTTGCACTCCAGTGTCGGCGTCAGAAGGGTATCTAACGGTAAATATGCAAATGAGGTTTGGAAATCTATTTGTGCAAGGAGACTTCTTTAGCTACTCGGAAGCCTCGTCGACGAAAGATTCCAAGAACTGGCACTTGATACTCTTAGGTGAATGCCAAAAAACTCAGGCTGAACTGAGCCAACGAGCAGGAAGAAAAATTGCCCTTAGCGGACAGTACTTTGAAGATCCATACGACGCTTATGAAGTTATTTGGAGTACGTGCCGCGAGCATCCAAGGGATGGCGGAACCTATCGGTGCGAAAAGGGAACTCGCAAGGTCACCAGATATCGCCGCGAGACTGTTTTAAATGTCGGCTCCTTCTGCCTACTCAACAGAAACGACTGAGGTGTGAGATATGAAACTCAACATTATTGTATTATTAATTTTGGTCTCTGGCGTGACTCACGCGGAAAGCACTGTAGAGAGAGTACGGATCAGTGGATTTCATTGCGACTATGGAAAGGCCGCCGTTGAGCTCAGGTCTTTGGGGCAAGATCGCATTCTGTACCTCGCGTCGAACGAGCCAGGAGACCCAAAGTATTTTCGAGTGCTCGGTGAACAATGTGCTGGACTTGTTAAGAATCTCGGACTTCGACTCGGCGGGAGGATTTTTGACCTGAGCTTCGACATTGTGAAATTTTCTCGGAAGGAAGAGGTTCGCGTTTCGCCAAGGAATTCATGCCGACTTCGAAGACCGACGTGCGATGATGAGGGCTCTTCGGTCGAAAGAACATTTGAATATGAACGAACTGAAACCTTCGTTGATGGATTTCGATTCTTCAGTGAGCAAAGGACAGGGTTGCGATTATGAATCTTTATCTGATCCACTGCGGATACTACGACGAAGAGATCTCAGGGGGAATTTATGAATTCCATGTGAATATCCCGGTCGTCGCCGAGACGCTGGACGACGCAAAAAAGAGGGTCCGTCTAGAGCCATTGTTTGCACGAAAGAAAATGCATATTGACGGGATTCAAGAAGTCAAAACTGTCGCGGGATACCGGATTGAGTTGACGCCCGATAACCAACGGGCCCAGCAAACACAGATCACAACTCATCCTCACAGAGACTTTTGAAGGCTAGGTGGATTGAAAACGTCAGATTGTTGGGCGTGACAGCGCTTGCACGCAGTTGTCCAAAAAAATAAGGGGAAGCTTGTGGGAAGAATTAAGCTCGCGCTTTTAGTGATTGATGCACAGAAGGGATTTTCGGATTCAACTTACTGGGGAAAGAGAAATAATCCAGAATTCGAGACGAACATCCTAGACCTCCTAGCGTTGGCCAGAGAACTGAATCTTTCGGTTATTCATATCCAGCATCTTTCCACGGATGAGAGGTCCCCTCTGCGGCCAGGTCAAGACGGAGTCGAATTCATATCTGGAGTTGAACCTCGACTGGGAGAACGAGTTTTCCAAAAAACCGTCAACAGCGCGTTTATCGGAACAAATCTTGAATTTTATCTCCGCTCACAGGGGATCTCTTCCGTTGCCTTGGCTGGACTCACTTCGGATCATTGTGTTTCCACGAGTGCCCGTATGGCATCAAATCTTGGATTTCAAGTTTATATCGTAGCAAATTGCACAGCAACGTTTGACCGCGAGGGGCGAGACACGTCATACGCCGCAGACTTGGTCCACAAAATAAACCTGGCGAGTTTGAATTCTGAATTCGCCACGATCGTCGACACCGTCGAGGATTTTAAAAAACTTCAAATCAAACTGGATTTGTAAGCCTGCCTCAACGCCCTGCGTCCCGCGATGATCAAGGTGATGCGATTTACCTAAAGCCTAGCGCGGTCCTGAAGAGCCTCGTAGAGGAACCAGTACGCGTTGTTTGTCCTAAACGCACAACAATGCCGATTGTCTACGAGTGCCGAAGCGTGGGCGGCTTGTGTTGAACGATTCCGTTGTGAGTAAGCTTTCCTGCCAGACCACTTAAACAGACGGTCAAGGATCGCTCGGGTAGGGAGCGTAAAAAGGTGCGTCAGCGCCAGCTGGGCTGGCGCACTCTTAAGCTCAACTTATCTTTCTCCAAGAAGCGAACTAGCAAAATTCAAGAAGGCCCATTCTACGCGTTCCACACTGAGTCGAGATCTCTCCTGTAGTCTTTGAAAATTTTGAAATCTGCAATCACCTAAGGTTTTAGAAATTACCCTCGCAAGTTCACTTGTCCAAAGGAGCTGGTTTGACGAGCAATATTTCTGTTGAACCGCGGCGATACAGGACAACGCCCTTGAATCTTCAAACGGTGATATGAAAATGTCATTGAGCACCGAACACGCATTTTCCTTGGTAACCTTGATTGGCGTGACTTCGTTAAACTCTTCAAACGCATTTGCGAAGTCTTGGCCGCTTTCGTCGTTGGTTCCCCAAAGGTGAGACGCTTCCTTTACCAGAAGTCGCTTCACTTGCGCGACGGTGCGTTCGTCGCGATCATCGGCCACGCGAAAGTCCTCGTAAAAAGGCTGCAGGACCACGATGGTTCCTTGGGTCAGGTCGAAGTCAAGCTGTAGCTCATCGCCGCTTGCGGTTTTTCGGGTCTCATTCGGCCGCAAATCCAAGTTTAGAAGTGCATGTTTGATTTTCTGTTCACAGTTCTCTCCACCACCAATTTGTCGACATGGCACATAGTCATTCTCGATCAATAGAGATCGACTGGCTTTTTTGAGGACTTGTTCTGCTGCGTAACGAACAAGGTTTCCACCTCGATCTCGCGCGGCAAAGCTCATTTGTGGTTTGAATAGGGCTCCAACGCAAGTTAGGACGACCAAAAGTTTTCCCAGTAAGTTCATTTTTCATTCTCCTTTTTATGACGTGTTAGGGGAAAAAATGAGACGCTCAGCTGATAGACCTCATCCGGGTCGACATCCGGTCTTTGGCAATAGCTGGCGAGCTCATAACGAAACTTTTTTATCTTTTGTTTAATTTCATGAATGTCGGCCTTACGAATTGCGAGTGTCGTTGAAGTGTGGTCTCGCAAAGTTTTTGGAACTTCCTCCAGAGCGATTGTTGAGAGCTCTAAGACTTGTTTCTGGTATTTTCTCATCGCAACTGAAGAGAAGTCGGGGTCCAAGATATTGGTGTCGTTTTCGTACGACGCGGTCCAGGTGCCAATATCTTGAATTTTCAGGAGGCCTAGGCGCTTCAATCTCTCCAGCGCCGCATTGGCTTCGACCACCGAAATCGAGAGTCGACCGGCGATCCATTTGCTTTCAGGTAAAAAGCCCGGAAGACGCGTTAACTCTAAAATTGCGTCGTGGTACCACTCCGAAATAGAAACAAACGAATCCTGGGATAGCTGATGAAAGGTAATCTGAATTTGGTGATTTTCATCGGTGTGTCTGATGGCGAGGCGAAATTGATCTATTTCAGAAGGCGAGAGCCCAAGCTTTTTCCCCAGGAGTTGAACCATACTTTCCGATAGCTTTCGCTTTCCCGACAGAATTGCCGAAAGCGTTCCGCTGTGAACTCCGAGGCTCCGGGCAAACGCACGGATAGAATATTTGGGATTTTTTCTGCAGCGACCTACAAACTCAATTTGTAAATAGGACCTAAAGTCAGCAGAACTGCTCGGTATGCCGTCGTCTAGTTGTTTAGATCCGAAGCTTTGCATCCCGGCAACATACAAGGACGAGCCTGATTCCTGGAGCAATTTTGCGGCAAAGTGCTGCATCTTGAAAGCAGCACCCCAGTGGATTGTAAAACTTATAGCTTGGTAGGGACAAAGTCAGTTGCCGGCTGAAGGGTGGGGGCATGGGAAAAATCGCCCAGTGGGTCATGACAGTAAACTTCGTTTATCTACGCAACCCGACGCCCCGCGGCCCGCGATGATCAAGGTGAAAATAAATCACATAAAATAATATCTAAACCCGATTCCACCGTTGATGTCGAGCTCGATCTTGGGGGCGAGGTCGACGATGGGAACGAGTTCCACAAAGCCTTCAAAGAGCTCGTCATCATCAAAAAATGTTGAGAGACCTACGGGGACGCGGACCCCAAAGCGACTGGGGTCAGAGAAGCGAAGGCGCACACCTCCACCGATAAAGAAGTTCAGGGAAAACCTATCGTTTCCAATGGCATTTGGTAAAATCAGGATGTAATCGGAGTTGATGTCGAGCTTTCCGCCGTTGACTCCCAGCATCCCGCGGATGGCTCTGTCGTTCTTTAGGAAAACTTGGCCCGTGATACCTGTGGGGCTACCCAGAAACAAACCTGCGCCAAAATCTTTTGCCGCCAGGGCCTGGGTGGACGCAAAAGATAAAAAGCTAAACAAAAATATTGAAGCTAAACCGCGAAAAACTTTCATAATTTCTAGGCCTCCCTGATTTTAATTCCGATCCGTCTCCAACTGTGTTTCTACTCGACCAGAAGAAAACTTGAGTGGATTATAGGCTAGGGCGAGTTCGGGAAAAGTGTCAACGCCTCGATTTCGATTTTGACCACGAGAAGAGAGCAATGCTGGCCGAGACCGCGACGTTAAGGCTTTCGAATGCGACGGGAATTCCAACCAACTGAATCTCGGCACTTCGTCGCACCTGTTCGGGAAGGCCGGCCCCTTCTTCGCCGAGAATCACACGACACTTTTGGGGCCATTGGATTTTTGAGATATCAATGCCTCCTGCGTCCAGCGCAAAAAGCTTGGCTGACGACGGTTGGAGCAGAAGATCCCAACTTGAAGCGCGAAGAAAACTCATTTCAAAAACGGCTCCGCTGCTTGAGCGAATCGACTTGGGATGAAAGGGGTGAGCGGCGCCTGGGGCAAGAACAACTCGATGTGCGCCAAATGCAACGGCAGATCGCACAATCGAACCCAGGTTGCTCGGTTCGCCACAGGGTACGACCACTTCAAAATGGGGGAAATCGTCGAGGCGGGAACCGTCGTTTTCCAATTTTTCAATCGGCGTGAATCGGCTCACCCGAAGCGGTCCGTGGGTTCCAAAAACATCGAGTTCCTCATACAGCGGCTTGGAGAGCTCGAACACCTCTCGTGCGCTAGCCTCTCCAACGGCTGCGAGGTGCTTGTCCAATGAAGCTGTCGAAATCAGCCACGCCTCTGGAGTTGAATCGAACTGAGCCGAATCCTGCTGAGTAGAGCTTTGTTGAATTGAGCTCAAAAGCGTCTTTGAATTTTTGATTCGAGTCCACTCGGCAATTACCCGTTCGCCGGAGAGCAGGCAAAGGTGGTGTTCACCGACACCCTTGGAGCGCAGGAGACTTTTCCAAAGTTTGAACTTTGGATTATCGGCGGACGTAATTTGAGTTCGGCGAGATGGGCTCATTTTATATCACCCGCGGCCTCGACTTCTTGGGCAAACTCTTGCTCGAGAAGATCATCGAGGTCCACTTGAGGTCCGACGTGAGTCTTTGTAAACACCAGCAATCGACGCGCATGCGGAGTGTTCGGAAGGCTGTACGCTTCGTCTTGAGTGAGTTCAAAAAATTGCTCCCAGCGCTTTCGCGTGGCCAGTAGCTCGGGGTCTACATTGGGGCCCTTCATTAAGTAAACTTGGCCACCCACCTGTAAACAGTTGAGCACATTGATTAAGGTGTTGCCCACGTCCTCAACCGCGCGCGTGATGACTCCCTGAACGGGGTAAAGAAAGTCAGGTCCTATGTTACGCCCGATGATGTCTAAACTCTTAAGTTGAAGCTCTTCTCGGACTTGCTTCAAAAACGCCACGCGCTTTTGGACACCTTCTCCCAAAATGATTCGATCTTCGGGGAAAACAATTTTAAGTGGAATGCCCGGAAAGCCCGGGCCTGTCCCCATATCCAGAAGCGGAAACCGCAGCGTCGTCAGTCGCGGCACCATCAGGCAATCCACAAAGTGCTTGATCGCAATATCTCGCAAAGTGAGGAGTCGCGTGAAGTTCTGGTGCTCTTGTTCCGAAATCAAAAGCCTGTAAAAAAGAGAGAGTTGTCGTCTTTGTTGACGGGGGAGGTCTCCAAAGCCGTGATGTCGAAAATAGTCTTCTAAACGCTCGTCAGCTTGCTCAAACGTGTATTGCTCACGGCTAAAGCGGTGGCGGCCTCGTTGCGCGGCAATGTTGCGCGGGCGCATGGGGCTGATGTTGGATTTGTTTTTCTGAGCCACGCCGCATTGTAATTGATTAAGGGCCTAAATTCATTAAGATTTACAGAATGTCAGAATCAAATTCTAAATTGTCGGCCTTAGCGGCCCGGCTTGAATCCGTGCGGATTCAAGGTGTCGAGGAAATCAAAGCCGCCACGAATTCAAAAGATCTCTACGACGTGAAAGTCCGATGGACGGGTAAAAGCGGCGCGCTCTCTTTATTGATGAGAGAGATGAAAGATCTCTCGCCAAGTGAAAGGCCCGAATTCGGCAAGTTTGTAAATGAGGCGAAGAACGCCTTTGAAGAAGAGTATCGTTTGAGAGAGGCCAGCTTAAAGGCTCTTGAAGTCTCAGCACAACTCTCGGCTGAAGCTCTCGACATGACCTTGCCAGGGCCTGATAGACCTCGTGGGCACCGTCACCCCATTCGAGCAATGACCGCGGAGATTGTTCGAATATTTTCCCGAATGGGCTTTAGTGTGCGTCAAGGCCCCGCCATTGAAAAAGACTATTATAACTTTGAGGCGCTCAATATCCCTCAAGATCACCCTGCGCGAGATATGCAGGATACGTTTTATATTTCAGAAAGCCATGTGCTTCGCACTCAAACGAGTCCCATTCAAATACACTCTTTGGAAGAGGAGTCTTTACCTCTTCGAGTGATTGGACCTGGAGCTGTCTTTCGAAACGACTACGACATTACCCATCTGCCCATGTTCCATCAGGTGGAAGGGATGCTTGTGGATCGAAAAGTTTCGATGGCCGACCTTAAAGGTACGTTGACGTTTTTTTGCCAGGAACTCTTCGGCTCTTCGACAAAAACTCGGTTTCGGCCGAGCTTTTTCCCCTTCACCGAGCCTTCGGCGGAGCTGGATTCGAGCTGCCCCTCGTGTGGCGGAAAGGGCTGTCGGGTTTGCAAAGACACAGGCTGGCTTGAGATGGGTGGGTGTGGGCTGGTTCATCCGAATGTGTTTAGACTTTCCAAGGTAGACCCGGCTCAGTGGCAGGGTTATGCGTTCGGAGTAGGCGTTGAGCGCCTTGCCATGGTGAAATACGGGATAGAAGACATTCGACTTTTGGTTGAAAACGACGTTCGCTTTTTGAGGCAGTTTCCGTCATGAAAATTTCTTACAATTGGCTTAAAGACTATATCTCCATCAAGGACATGGCACCGAGCGCTCTTGCCGAACGCCTGACCGCTGCGGGCATTGAGGTCGAATCCATCGACGATCGTGCCAAGAACTATAAACAGGTTGTGATTGGTCATATCCTTGAGCGCAAACAACATCCCGCCGCTGACCGATTGACTCTTTGCCAGGTTACGACGGGGCAAGGGGTTGTTCATCAAATTGTTTGTGGTGCCACTAATCATAAACAAGGTGACAACGTGGTCGTGGCGCTCCCGGGCGCGGTACTTCCGGGCGACTTTGCGATTAAACTTTCCAAAATAAGAGGGGTTGAGTCGCAGGGCATGCTCTGTTCAGAAAAGGAGCTGGGTTTATCCTCTGAGGGACAGGGTATTTTGATTCTTCCAGCCGATGCGCCTGTCGGGCAACCGTTTGCCGACTACGCGGGTTTGTCGGATGTGATTTTTGAGTTGAAGGTGACCCCCAATCGGGCCGATTGCCTTTCGCACTTTGGGTTGGCACGGGAGTTAAGTACGCTGTTTGATCTACCAGCGCAGCTCCCCTTGGGGAGCATTACGGAGGCACACGCTAGCGCCCAGGACGTGGTTCAAGTTCGTCTTGAGGACGCGGACCTTTGCCCTCGCTATGCGGGCCGAGTGATTCGAAATGTCAAGGTCGGTCCATCGCCCGAGTGGTTAAAACAACGTCTCAGGTCCGTGGGAATGAACTCGATCAACAACATCGTGGACATCACCAATTTTGTAATGATGGAGTTGGGTCAACCGATGCATGCCTTTGACCTCAAGGAAGTTCAGGGCGGCGCCATTCGTATTGGCAAGTCAAAAGAAGGCGAAAAGTTTACGACCCTTGATGGAACGGAGCTGAAATTCTCGGGCGGCGAGCTTGTGGTTGGGGATGCGCAGAGAACCGTGGCACTAGCAGGGATCGTGGGCGGGAAGAACAGCGGAGTTTTGCCATCGACTACGGATATCTTTTTGGAGTCGGCGTTCTTTAGGGCGAGCCAAGTTCGAAAGACTAGCCGGCATTTTGGTATTGAAACAGAATCGAGTTATAGGTTTTCAAGAGGGGTCGATCCTGAGGCCGTGGTTTTGGCACTTAATCGCGGTGCCCAGCTCATTCAGTCCGTTGCGGGCGGGGAGATTCTGACGGGGCTGATCGATCAGTATCCAAAGCGTTTTGAGAAAAAGCGGATCCTCGTGAACTTGGCCTACGCGTCGGAAAGACTTGGCTACTCTGTAGAGTCCAACGAGTTTGAAGGGTGGATGCGCCGATTGGGTGCTTCTGTCGAAAGAGTTTCGGAAAAAAGTCAGGGTGAGTACCAGGTCTTGGCGCCAGGTTTTAGACACGACATCCATGAAGACGTCGATCTTGTCGAGGAGTTTGCGCGGCTTGCGGGCTACGATCGCGTTCCTTTGAGTGGTTCGGCGTCGACTGGATTTCAGTTGCCCTCAACCCATGATCAACAGTTTTTATTTGATGAGACACTTGGACACGAGTTGCGGCTTGAGGGCTACGATGAAGTTAGCCAATTTTACTTTGGTTCGTCCAAGCATCAGCTAGAGCTTTTGGGCGGAGACTCGGGATTAGAAGCTTTGGCCGCGTGCGGCCTTGAGTGTGGTTGGAGCCGTGCGGGCGTGGGCTCGGCCTCGCGCATGGTGCAGATCAAAAATCCCTTAAACGAGGACTTTGATGTGATGCGGGTCTCACTTGTGCCTGGGCTTGTGCAGACCTGTTCATTTAATTCGCGGCATGAAAATCATCGAGGCGCACTTTACGAGATAGGTCCTGTGTTTGAGATCGAGGACGCTGCCTACATGGAAGAGCCAAGACTTGGCATGATCTTGTGGGGAGAGCCTCGCAATTTGTGGTCCTCACAAAAAATCGTCCCTCAGGTTCTTCAGCTGAAGCAATCTTTGGATCAGGTATTTAAAGCTCTTCAAGGTCGGAATTGGCGGTGGGACCAGCTGAAATTGGTGCCACCGTTTTTGCACCCGAATCAATCTGCGGGACTTTTTTTTGAGGGCCAATACGTGGGATACGTGGGAACGCTCCATCCCAACATCCGAGATAAATTTGAAATTCGATCCGTGGCCGCGGTCGCAGAAATTTCTCTGGCTCGTCTGATGAGTGGTCAGCCGCGGAGCCTTCGAGTCAAGGCGCCCTCAAAATTTCCTCCTGTGGAGAGAGATCTCGCATTTGTTGTTCCACGAGATATGACGGCGCAAGCTCTTCTCAGCGAGGTGGCCAAAGTTGGGGGAGCGGTTCTGCAGTCTGCGGAAGTTTTTGATGTGTTCCAAGGACCGAGTCTTGGCAACGATAAAAAGAGTGTGGCGATTCGAGTGGTGTTCCAGGACCACAAGGCGACGTTGAGTGAAGTTCAGGTGCAGGAGCTCCACTCCAAAGTTATCCAGCATGTGACGACAAAACTTGGCGTGGAAATTCGATAGCATGAGATACCGTAAGACACCGTGAGACTGTATGACCTCTGACGAACAAACAAAACAGCCAGGCGAGTTGACTTGGAAGTCTTTGCTCTCATTGGCTTGGCCTCTGATCATTGCCAATAGCTTTTGGAATCTTCAGCTGACGGTGGACCGAATCTTTCTGGGAGCCTATTCCACGGAAGCTTTGGGTGCTGCGATGGCGGTTATGGGTGTGTTTTGGGTGCCCATGGCTTTGTTGCAACAGACCGCGAGTTACGTGACCGCATTTGTCGCCCAGTATCTGGGTGCTCGGGAGCCTGAGCAAATTGGCGCCAGTGTTTGGCAATCTCTGTATGTGAGCGTATTTGGCGGGATTGCATTTTTGGCGTTGATGCTCATATCCGATGAGCTTTTTGCTTGGATCGCTCATCCAGATTCGGTTCGAAGTCTTGAAGTGGAGTATTTTGATTCGCTAACCTATTCGGCTTTACCCACGGCTCTTGTGGCGGCAGTGAGTGGTTTTTTTACAGGGCTTGGGCAAACCCGAAAAGTGATTTGGATTAACTTCAGTGGTCTTATCTTAAACGCCATACTCGATTACGTGATGATTGCAGGGCGGTGGGGAGTGCCTGCGATGGGAGTGGCGGGTGCTGGCTATGCGACGGCGATTGGAACCTACGGATCCGCTGTGGTTGGCCTTGCGCTGCTTTTCAATCGTAAAAACGAAAATCAATTTCGTTTATTTTCAAGTTTTCGACTCAATTGGAATCGAATGAAGCCTCTGTTGCGCTTTGGAATTCCCAGTGGGCTACAGTGGGCGTTTGAGGGCCTGGCGTTTACGGTATTCCTCGTCATTCTAGGTCGGACCAGTCATGGCGAGGCCGCTCTTGCCAGCAGTAGCATTGCGGTGACTTTGATGATGCTCTCGGTTTTACCCAGCATGGGCGTGGCTCAGGGAGTGATGACCTTGGTGGGTCAGAATTTGGGGGCTGGGCGTCCTGATCGGGCCGAGACGGTCACGTGGATCGGCGTGCGACTGTCGCTTGCTTATATGTCTTGTGTGGCGGTGAGCTTTTTTGTGATTCCCGAGCTGTACTTATTTTGGTTTCAGAACGACAACAATGCCTTGCTCTGGAAAGAGGTCGCAGATCTCGCGGTGCGGCTTCTGCAGGTGGTGGCGGTGTTTACCATTTTCGACAGCGTTTATTTAAATGTGTCATTTGCCCTAAAGGGTGCAGGGGACACAAAATTTGTTTCTCTACTGGCAATGTTGATGCCTTGGCCTCTGATGGTATGGCCAGCCTATGCGGTAAAGGACTGGCCCGACCCGGCACTTTGGGCATGGAGGTTTGCCGCAGTTTACGCCGTCGTGCTTGCTGGAGTGCTTTTTTGGAGATTCCGTCAGGGGCGGTGGAAAAGTTTGAGTGTCATTCACCCGTCGACGGATAGCTAGAGGCGAGCACTACCTTAATGGTGAGGCCGGCTGTGTTTGGTGTAGTGGAACACGATGGCTTTTGTGTTCGCGTCTTTTTCAAACTCGCGAGCGACGTCCGCAATATTCCTGGCATTGTCGTCAACAAAAACGATTTGCGAATAGCTCAGGTTCATGTGAGCCAAAAACGCCCTCAGTACCTTCCCTTTGTTTTCGCCCTGTGCAAAGAGAACGCCATCTTTAAATTCAGCCCGCATTCCCGGTATTTCGCCCGGCCCAAAGTTTTGCGCGTGAGAAAAAGGATGGTCTTTAAGAAAAATCTGATTTCGAAGTAGTTCGCGATGAGTGGCCGGCACAAGATCACTACCACGGGCGGTCAAGGCGATCGTATCGACCTGAGCCCGTTGAATTTCCTGAACCAAATCGGCAATCTGATCCTCAGCAAGGGTTGAGGGACATTGCAGAACTTTTCTGGTCCAATCCACGAGGCCCGTGATTTCAGTCCCCAGACAATTCGGCGTGATCAAAAGGGTTTCGTCGATATCAAAAACAGCCAGCTGTCGGGGCGTTTCGCCGACATTCGGTTGATAGTTTGTCGAGCTGAACTCAAAGATCGGGGTCACAACGTCGGAAAACTTGTCAGAGGACAGTCTCTTGACGCTAGCTTCACCCCATTGGGGTGCGACTACCAGCAACACAAACAGCGCTAAGCCTTTTATTCGACTCATTCCAAGTGTTCTACCCACGATCAAACCTCGCTCTCAAGGACCGGTTTATGCCGAGATTTTAGAATGCGCAAGAGGCGGGTAGAGATTTCCTTCGGGGGCCAAAAATAGAGCACAACTGGGGCGAGATTTTTGCACTAGCTGAGCCACGAAATGAGTTGGCAAGTGAGATCGAATCTATTCAGGCGCACGGGCCTTGCCGTGACCATTTCCAGTCTGCCGTCTCGATTTTATGCAGTTGTGAAATGCGCTAGGCTAGGTTTCTGGCTGTGGGCCGCTTTCGGGGCGACCTTAACACTTCCGCAGCTGGGTTGGGCATCGCAGCCCTTGTACTTCGAACCTTGTGTATCGGCATTGTCTGTACACGCGCCAAATTTTGATAACCTCCCAGAGCCCGTCCAAAAACAGCGAATCCTATCAGATTACGATTTTGTTCTTCCAACCTTCGAACCTGTAGAGCAATGCGGAGGGACCTGTAGTTTTGAAGCCCAGTTTCGTCTGATTAAGCACGAAATTCAAAGGACAAATCCCAGTGCGCAGGTCTCCAGAGTCGGAGCCTTCGAGATGTTTGCGATCTCACGTTTGCGACGCTTGGCTTACGAGAATCCTTTTGATCGGTCGGACATCTTGGCGAACGCAAAGATAGCTGAATTTTCCCAGCTGGCCAGCAAAAACGGAATCCCAGTTCTTAAGGCTGGAAGCGATCGACTTCGCATAAAAAACGACGAAGAATTTTTAGTGGGCCTTACAAGCGGCTTTTCTCAAAGTGTGTATGAATACTACCAAAGGTTCCTCGGTGACAATCAAACCCAGTTTCCCTTGGGACTCCAATCCTTCGAATACCTTTCGCGTCTAGAAGATAGAGAACGCGAACTAAAGCAAAGATACGATTGGCTGCCATGGAGACACAAGACTGTGGTAATCGACTTGCCAGCTGAATTTATTAGCTCCTTACCAGCTAAATTTATTAAGCCCTTTTCGCCTCAGATTATTAACCTCGATCAATTTTTGATAGATAAACTCTCGAAAGAAACCAAGCCTGTCTATATTGTTTATAGTGATGCCCATTCGTATGATCAACAAGGGGTCTACAATGTTCCCGAGACAGATAATGGCTCGGAGGAACACCACGCCGTATTGGTCGTAGGTTACAAGTTGGGTCCAGGGAGAAAGTATATCAGTCACCTCTTGGTCCAAAACTCTTGGGGGAACGAGTATTGGGGAGGACTGTATCAAATGCCTCGCCGGTTTTTCATGCGCGCAATCCATCGACTGGCATGGATCGATTGACAAACGACGTACCGCAACTACAGTTTTACAAGACTTTAGCCTGACGATGGTAAAAAGCTAAATGCGGCGCATATATAAATTAAATAAGTTGACATGGTTTTTTACCAATTCCGCCAGAGAATTGCTTCGGAGCCACTAGAATTTTAAACACCCATTTATTTGCTCCTGTAGGCCCTGTGAACATTGGTCTTGATCTCATCCGGGTGGATCCGATGTTCTTCGTGCGGCTGGGCTCTATGGCGTTTTTAGCTCGAAAAATTTAATCGTGAAATCAAGTGGTATTGTTTTTTTCGGAAAACACCCAAACCGAAAGGAAGTGCCCATGACCTCACTTGAAATTGAAAACCTCCGAAAGCTCGATTCCAAAGAACTCAGATCGTTTGTCACAATGTCGGCTCAAAACGAGCGGCACCACATGATGCGGGTATTGTATGGCCTCCAGGAAATCGAGCGTAAGCGGTTGCACTTGGAGTGGGGATTTTCAGGTCTTCATCAATTCTGTGTGGTAGCTCTTGGCTATTCGGAGGGAAGTGCAGCAAGACGCGTTCAGGCCTCGCGTCTTTTGCGCGATGTGCCTGACGTTAAGGCTAAACTTGAGGAGGGAACTCTTTCCCTGTCTGTAGCAGCACAAGCCCAGTCTTTCTTTTACCGGGAAAGTAAATTGGCCCGTTCTTATACGTCCGAGGGTAAACGAGAGCTTCTTAAAAAACTTGATCACAAAACCAGTCGTGAAACCGAAGTCGAGCTATTAAAGCTCTCTCCGCAAGCCTTACCGCAAGAACGATTGCGTCAAGTGACACCCGAACACCAAGAACTGCGGGTGATACTGGATGCAGAAATTATTCAGGCGCTAGAAGAGTTTAAGGCTTTGGCTTCACATCAACTCCCAAATGACTCACATCAAGAGGTGCTCCGGTTGGCCTTGACAATCGCCGCCGAAACTCTTCGAAAGAAAAAATTGGGTGCGGATCGCAAGACTCAAGCGGCGACAGAGCCCCCACTTATCCACAATATCACTCCGACGTCGGTGCCGACGCATGTTTTGGACTCTATTTCGGAGGCGCCAAGGCGAGTCGAGTCGAAGCGACGCGGGTCGCGATTTATTTCCGTCGCCACGAAACGAGCGGTTTGGGAGCGGGATGGCGGGGCTTGTGCCTATGTCGATCCCGAGACTCACAGGCGATGTAGCTCAAAAATAAGGCTCGAGTTTGATCACTACCCCATTCCATTTTCTCGCGGGGGTAAAAGCACACCCCAGAATCTGCGCTTGCTCTGTCGGGTACACAACGCTTACGGCGCGGAGAAGATCTTTGGAAGGTATCGGATGCCCATGGGCAACGGTTTCTCGCAGTCCATAAAAGCAAAGAAGGAGAGCAAAGGGACACGGCCTGAGCAGCTATTCCCTGCGCGCCGAAATTCTTAGCAAGTGTTTCTTCCTGAGGATGTGTGAGCGGCATGCCGCGACCTGGCGACCTGGCTCGAGTCTTGAGTGGGGATTTGGCCCTTGGAACTTGATTCCTTTAGGCGCGCTTCTTTTTGAAGATCTCAGCTTCAAGATTAGCGAGGCGTTCGTCGATCGTTTTTTCTCCTGTCATTTGTCGGTTCAGATACCAATTGAGAAATGTTTGGTAGCCCATTCCTTGTTTTTCGCCTTGCTCTTCTAGCCACAGGAGAACTTCGGGATCAAGTCGAAAGCTCTTTTGAATCTTCAACCCCTGACGTTTTTTTGCAGGTTTTGCCTTTGTAAGATCATACTTGTTTTTCATGTTTTCACCCTCGAAAAATATTGGTTAACTTCATCTTTAACAGCCTTTCGGGCCGAGATGATCCGAAGCACTTGTTCATCTCGCTCTACTAAGACAATAAGAAGTACCTACTTTTTCTGGACAGTCCCACGAGGATCCATCGATCCTCTTTATATACGCTCTTTTCGTCTAGAACCTCAATGGCGTTCGGATCAGAAAATGCGGTCGCCGCCTCAGCAAAACTTACCCCATGTTTCTTTCTATTGACCATAGCCTTGGCATCATCCCACTCAAAGACCATCGTCGATGGTACTCCAACGTATTACCAATGTCAATACACTAATCAGGTGCCAAAAATCGAGCACAACGGGGTGAGAGCTTTGCACCCACTGAGCTGCGCATGGAGTTGGCAAGGGAGACCGAATCTACTCAGGCGCACGGGCCTTAGTAAATTGAAAGAGCGACATTCGTGTCCAAAAGTTGGTCAGGCCTCTGTTTTGTTTAGACTCGTCAATTCGACCCAGTTCGCGGACGACCTCAATCGACTTTGGCCGCAATCTTGTAGGTACGGAGCTCTTTTGGCTCAAACGTTCGACCTTGTACTTTGCGAGGGGACTTCGTTTTTTCGGCGAAGAAAGGTGCTCTATGGATTTTGCTAGCGCGGTGGTGTGTGGGTTGGTTTTGTTTGCACAAGCTCTAGCACTTGGTGCAGCTCCCGACGACGATATACAAGTGCAGATCATGCAATCGCCTCAGTTTGACGTGAACCATCCCCTTCCTCGAAACCGCCCACAGATTTTTGCGAAGTTCTATAAACCAGAAAACCAAAATGCCGGCGGGCGACTCCGCGCTGACGCCCCTCTTTCGGAACTCTATTGGCGTTTGGAGGAAGGTCGGAAACAGTTTGGTCTGCAATGGATTGGCGAAGCTCCCCCGCGAGCGGGTTTGTCGGCTGATCAAGGCCCCAAAGTCACCGATGTCGGCCTTTCACGCGTGGCTCTTGTGGTGCGAAAATCTTTAAAATATTTTTCAAAAGAAAAAATTTTGGACTTAAAGTTTTTAAACGCACTTGCTCCGGAGACAGAAATCAAGCCGGTAATGCGAACAGGTCAATTTGAGGCCGTGTCTAAGGGCAAGTTGATGCCGAGCTGTAAGAACTTGGAAGTGCGGCCTATCCGGGTTGAGGAAGTCAATGATTTGGGACTGGCCCTGATGTTTCCAGGAATCAGCAAGGCAAGTCTCCCCGGCGAGTGGTGTAGCGTGCAGTTGATGAACCAATGCGGTTACGCGATGGTTATGAAGTGGTTGCCGTTCCCAGTTAAGCCCATCAGTGAGATTTTTACGGTTAGCTGTCACTACGAGCTCGAGCCTCAAAAAACCTTGGTGGTTACGGATGTCATGGTGAAGCTCGATCTTCATCCCAAAGTAAAGGCTATGTTTGAAAGGGAGTTTTTTAAACAGGTCAGGGAGAGGGCCGGCTACGTCATGCGCACTCTTGATGAAGCGCCTTAACAACGCGCGGCGCTAATCTAGGGCGCTCCAAAAAACTTGAAATGATTCAACAACTTGGTAGCCTTTTGGGTGGGGGGTCGATTTATGGGCGACGAATCCAGGGGCAAGTCACCTCGTTCCAGCGGGACGGAAGTGAGCCGCTCAACGGTCACCAAGGCCGACATTGTTGAGCGAGTTTACCAAAAGATCGGCTTTTCGAAAAAGGAGTCTTCGGAGCTCGTGGAGCTCGTTTTTTCGTCCTTGAAGAACACCTTGGAAAAGGGCGAAAAGGTGAAGATTTCTGGCTTTGGCAATTTTATCGTCCGCGAAAAGCGCGAGCGCGTGGGACGAAACCCTCAGACCGGCGATCAAATCAAAATCAGCGCGCGGCGGGTCCTGACCTTTAGGCCGAGCCAAGTCCTCAAAGCACTCCTCAATGGCGAAGATACGGCTGGCCTATCTGACGACGATGATGAGGGCTAACTCATGAACCATGAAGTGATTCCCGAACACGAGGCGCAAGACGTCGAATTTGCTGCCGATGAGGAGATTGGATCTGCGGGGTTGCCACCGGTTCAGATTGCAGTTGAATCCTTTACAACGTATCGCCCGATCCTAAAACCTACTGCTGAGGCACAGGCTGAGTTTAGCGAAGTTGACCCCCTTCAAATTTCTTTTGATTTTGAAAGCCAAAATGAGGCGGCGGTTGAGCCAGAAGCTTTTGTGGGTGAGCTAGAGACTTCTTTTGAAGGGCGGAGTGTTGCAGTCGAGGAGCCTGAGGTTTCCGTGGCAGAGCCTGAGGCTTTGGTCATGTTGGAGGCGTTGGCACCTCAAGAGATGAACTCGGCTCTCGTGGAAGAGGTGCAATCGGATTTCGAGATCGAGGACGAACAGCTACTGGCCGAGATCAAGGCCGTTCCTGACAAAATGGCTTTCAAAATTGGCGAGGCGGCTGACCTCCTGGGCATCAAGCAGTATGTTTTGAGGTATTGGGAGAGTGAGTTTGACGCTCTAAAACCCAAAAAATCAAATCACAATCAACGGATGTATTCGCGGCGCGATGTCGAAGTGGCGTTGATGATTAAAAAGCTGCTCTACCGCGATCGGTTTTCGATAGAGGGAGCCCGCAAGGCGCTTCGAGCCCTCAAGAAAAAAGTGAAAAACGAAAAAAATTGGGAGAGTGCTCTTCACAAATTCGAAGATTCAAAGGCTGAGTTGGAAAATCTTTGCCAAAAGCTCCAGGCCTCGCGAGAGCGTTGGATCAAGGGTACTATTCTCTGAGGAGGTAGCTTGCGGGCGGGCTAAGCGACGCGGCCGCCCCAGCCTGAACCCGAGCCCGATGAGTCGGGAAGTTCGAGGCTATCGGACACCAATTGCTTGAGAGCTTTGAAGGTCTCTTTGTTAAAGGGTTGAGACATCCCCTCTTCGATCCAGCGAACGGCCCGGTCGGGACTTTTAGGGACGTTGTTCCAAGGCGAAGTCATCACAATCTCACAAAACGTGTCGGCGACCGCAACGACCCGAGCCAACGGGTGCATGCGCACGTCGCGTAGTCGTTTGGGAAAGCCTAAACCAAAAGCATTTTCATGGTGTTGAATTACAATCGCCACAATTTCTTCTGGAATTTTGGGTACGAGGGCCAAAATCTGAGCACCCCTCAACGGGTGTGATTCGTAATCGCGAATTTGTTCAAACCGCAGCTCCGACCGAGGGGTTTTTAGAATTTCGGGATCAAGCTCCTTCATTCCGATGTCGTGCAAAAGGCCCCCGAGGGCTAGCTTCTCAAGCGTGTCCTTGCGGTGCCAGCCCATCTCTTCTGCGATCATAGGAGCCATCACACTGACCGCAAGACTATGCCTTAAAATTTCTTCTCCGATACGATTGAGCTCCTCGAGCAAACCCAGCCACGAAGGCTCGCTGGTAGCCAGGGTTAGAACCGTGTTGGCTACCTGTCTTGCGCTTTCAACTGCGGTGCCATCTAACCCCAACATGTCAAACTCTCGAAATACCGAGGAGGCCGCTTGAGTCAAAAACTCCGACTTTTTAGCTAAGGTGGCGTTAGGGTGTTCGACCACAATCCCGGCGATCGTGACGCTTTGCTGAGTGAGCTGGCCTAAGTCAGTCCTTCTGATCCAAAAAATTTCGACGGCGCGGGCCCGATAGTTGTTAAGCCGCTCTTCAAGGACGCGTTCGCCCGCTCGCAACACCTGCACGTGCCTGCCGTCAGCGAGCCGAACAAATACATCCACCGGGGTCGTTACCCCTGGGGTAAAATGGGCCATCGGAATTGAAACGAAATCGCTATTCGCCACTATGTAGTTTATCGGTATAAAGTGGGTCTCGGGAAAGTGTGGGCCCGTTTGAATCGGAGGAGTCTCACCTCGGGACAAAAACCCACGGAGGAGTGGGTTCCAGGGGGGCGGGAGTGTCATTTTGAGAAGCCACCTTCAGCGGGACGTTCTTCCGGCCGATCGAGGGGGCATGAGTGCTAACCCAAAAGCTCCAAGCCTGCACCAAACCTTTCCCGATCGAGACCGAAGAAAAGCCCCTCGAACAACACCAAAACCTTTTTTGTTGATATTGCTGCCTTTGTTTTTTCTTGTCACGATCATGTTTCAAAACATGGGGCGCCTCACGATCAAGACCGAGGCCACGACGGCCATGGCAAGAAATCTTCTCTACGAGTGCTGGAGAACTTCGCCCCACACCGCTCAAAGCGATCGCTCGGTCGAGGCGCACATCCCTTGGGCCCAAATCGAAATTGAGAGGGGCGCCACTTCTAGCAAAATTTGCGAATCCTTTTTGAGTCGCTTGGCTTTGGCGAAAACCCAGATCCAGTAAAACACACCTTGGCTAGTCGGCCTGCCAAGTAATACAAATTGTGGATGCCAGTTGAGCATGATGACTATATTTATTCAGATCCATCACGGCTTTTTGCGCCCGAAGTGAACGGTGAGGGTGGCGTGGGCTAGCGAATTTTGCTTGAGGTAGTACCCGAACATGGCGCCTGAGGCTTGTGAATCAAGTTCAAGCTGAGCTGTTTTTAGGGCATAAACGGTAAATATGTACCGGTGCGGTCGATCACCTGGAGGCGGGCAGGGGCCTCCGTAACCGGGTTTGCCAAAGTCGGTTCGCCCTTCCACGGCACCCTGGGGGAGTTGCGATTTTGGTCCACCACTTGCGCCGGTTGGTAGTTCCGTGGTGGTTGAAGGTAGGTTTGCCACGGTCCAATGCCACCAACCGCTTCCTGTTGGAGCATCGGGGTCATACACGGTGATCGCAAAGCTTTGTGTTCCAGCCGGAGCGCCTTTCCACCTCAGGTGAGGCGACTGGTTTTCGCCGGTGCAGCCAAAAGAGTTAAAGACGTGTTTTGAGGGCATCGATTGCCCAGACTTAATGTCTTGGCTTTCGACTGTAAAGCGCGCCGCCTGTACGGTCGGACCAACGGTAAGGCTCAAAAGCCCAAGTAAAATTAGTGCAAGGGTTTGAAAAACATTTAAACGAGATGGCTTAAAGCTGAGGGACTGGCGCATGGTGGTCTCCTTATCTTCAAATGCTAGCTTTTATCTGTTAGTGGTGTCCACGAATATAGATGGCTAGAATTTAAGGACTAGGAGAAGCCAGCTTATGAGAGCGCTCGTGAAACAAAAATCGGTGGTGGTGGGTTGGCTCTTGGTGAATTTTATCGTGGCGGGCATTGCCGTTGAAAGCGCCCATGCGAGAAAAATAGTTTGGGTTTATACTTCAATTTATAAAGAGCATGTTGCGCCAATCGAAAAGGCCTTTGAGGCTCTTCACCCGGATGTGGATCTTCAGGTTTTTCAGTCCGGCTCAGAAAAGATCCAGGCAAAGCTAGAGTCTGAAATTACTGCCAAAAAAGTCGTGGCCGATATGGTCGTAACCTCAGACCCGTTTTGGAGCTCTGACTTGGAGACTCGCGGGATGGCTTGGGCCCCTCCGGGTCAGAATGCACAAAGAATCAACTACAATTCGCTGATGGTTTTGGTGGTTCACAAGTCTCTTGCGGCATCCAGCAGGCCGCAGTCCTTTGGGGATTTGGTCAAACCTCAGTTTAAGGGGCTTATACAACTGGGAAGCCCTCTAGAATCCGGCTCAATGTTTGCGACTGTTGCCGATCTGAGCGACCGACTGGGATGGAAATTTTTTGAAGGTCTTCGGGACAATGAGGTGGCTTCGAGTGGAGGTAATTCGCTTGTGATCCAAAAACTGGAGTCAGGCGAAAAGAAGGTGGGGATGGTCTTGCTTGAGAATGCGTTGGCTGCGATCAAACGGGGCAGTCCCATTGAAATTATTTACCCTGCAGATGGGGGTGTGTTAATTCCGAGCACTCAAGTGGTCCTCAAAACCTCCCGTCATCCTGAGCTTGCCCGTCAATTTGGAGACTTTCTGCTATCAGCGGAGGGTCAAAAAGCTTTGGTTAAAGGATATATGTATCCTGTCGACGCAAAGGCAGGCACCCCTGCAGGCGCAAAGCCTCTACCTGATGCCACAAAGGGCACTCGAATTTTTGACCAAGCCTTTATCCAACGCTCCCTTAGTCAGTCCAAAGCGCTCAAGCGAAAATTTGCTGAGCTCATCTTGGAATAAGATGAAACTTACCAAGTTCACACCGCTTGTTGTTGCTGTACTCGTGGGCGCGGTATTTGTTGCGCCACTCTTTGCGGTTTTGGAGGCCTTGCGCTTTGAAGCGCTTAGGGATCTTTTCGGTCGCGCCAGCTTTTGGAAGTCAGTTTATGTCACCCTGTGGTCAGCTGCAGCTGGTGCCGTACTTTCAGTCGCGATGGGGTTTTGGTGGGCTCGGCTTTTTGTGTTGTTTGAGTTCCCACACAAGGGGTTGTTACGCCTATTGGCACTCATTCCTTATTTTGTTCCCAACTTTGTTCTCGCGACGGCGACGGTGCTTTGTTGGAATCCAGCGAGCGGTTTGATGAACTCGTTTATTAACTTCCCTGGCGGACTCTATGGCGGGTGGGGGCTCGCTTGGATGTTTGGAGTTTCTCACGCACCGGTGGCCTACATTATTTTGGAGGAAAAACTTAGAAGAATGGACGCAAGCCTTAGGGAGGCCGCGCAGATGGCAGGAGCTTCTGCGTTTTTAATTTTGAGGCGCATTGAACTACCGTTGCTTTTGCCTGCCTTGATTAGCGCTATTGCACTCAGTTTTGGCCTTTCGCTTGCTGCGTTTGCAATTCCAGCGTGGATTGGGGCGCCAGCTAAAGTCTATACGTTTAGTTACCGAATTTACCAGGCCATTCAACTTTCAGGACAGGAGGGTTTTGGAGAAGCCTCTGCATACGCGGTGATTTTGGCCTTGATCAGTCTGCCATTTGTCCTGCTAGTGAGTTGGGTGGCTCGAAACGAAAAAAAGTATTCGGTGGTCACGGGTAAATCGGTTCGATTGAATTTGAAAAAGTTGTCTACAGTTGAGAGCGTTTTTCACTTTGGTCTTTTTGGGGGATTTCAGTTGGTGGTGTGGGTCATTCCCTTTGGGGCCTTGTTAGCTTCGACGTTGGTGCCGCCGGGATGTCTTCAAATGGAAGGTGCGAGGTGCCTTGCACAAATGACCACCGCTTCTTATCGGTATGTGCTTTTTGAGCTCGGCGAAACGGCCCAGGCATTTAGTGGAAGCCTTACCTACGGAGTCTTAGCTGCGATTGTCGCGTTAATGTTGTCGATGGCGTTGGTGGTCTTTTGTTCAAAAAGCAAGTCGGCGCTCAGGGTAATCGATTCTAGTTTAAACCTTGCATCAGCTTTGCCGGGTGCCTTAATCGCAATAGGCCTGATCATGGTCCTATCGGGTCGATGGGGGATCAACCTTTACAACACACCATGGATTGTCGTGGTGGCGTACGTGTTAAAACATACGAATTTGGCATTTCAGCCGCTGAGGACGGGATACCTCAACTTGAGTGGCGCTTTGACCGAAGCAGGACGCCTCGCAGGGGCTAAGTCCACGGAGACCTGGGGCCGAATCGTGTTCCCTCTGCTACGTCCAGAGTTGGCCGGAGGATTTTTGCTCTGCCTTATTCCCATTTTGGGGGAACTTACAATGTCGATTTTTTTAGTGAGCCCTTCCTTTCGCTCAATTGGAACTCTGATTTTTGAACTGCAAGACTACGCGGACCAAATTGCGGCGGCAGCGCTTTCGGTCTTGTTATTGTGTGTGACGTTAGTTTTGCACGCGCTTGCAAGGATTTTGAATAAACAAGGGGCTAAGGTATGAGTGAAGTCTTAATTGATTCGCTAAGCAAAAGTTTTGGAGCACACCGCATTCTGGATGGGCTAAATCTGCGTATTGGAAGTGGTAGCTTTGTCAGCCTGCTCGGTCTTTCAGGTTCGGGTAAGACCACGGCACTTCGCTGTTTAGCTGGTCTTGAGAGGCCCGATGCTTCAAGCGGGACGATTTCAGTCGGAGGGATTGTGTTTTCAGGAGGCGGAGCTTGGGTGAACCCCGAGCGGCGACGGCTGGGCATGGTTTTTCAGAACTATGCGGTTTGGCCACATATGACGGTATTTGAAAACGTTGCATTCCCCCTTCGGGTAAAGGCAGGCGTTGAGGCGAACCGGGGGCAAGAGGCCAGCGACCTTGTGACTGAGGCGTTGAAACTCGTTCACCTTTCACGTTTGGCCGGGCGGTATCCTCACGAGCTTTCAGGTGGGCAGCAGCAGCGCGTGGCGATTGCGAGAGCTCTTGTGGCTAAACCCAGGGTGCTGTTATTGGATGAACCGCTGAGTAATCTTGATGCCATTTTACGTGAAGAACTGGGGGCCGAAATTCGCAAACTGCAGCAGAGACTCAAACTCACAACCATTTTAGTCACCCACGATCAGCGCGAAGCTCTTTCTCTTTCTGACCGTGTCGTCGTGCTGGAGCAAGGTCGAATTGAAGCTCAGGGGACGCCCGAAGAGTTAGTATTGCAGCCACCTACACCGTTTGTAGCAAGGCTTTTGGGGGGAGCTCAGAGTGTACAACTGCCCGAGGGTGAAAGGCTCTTTTTACCTCGGAGGTGGAGTTGCTTTACCGAACCGTACTCGACGTCGCTTGGTTCACTATTGGCTCGAAAGGCTTTGGTGCAGTCCCGCTTATTTTTGGGAACCGAGTACGAGTACACCGCGGACGTTGAAGGGCTCGGGAATGGGATCCGCTTTTTTGCACGAGATCGGTTTGAGGTCGGTACCCCATTGAACTTAGTTTACTCCGAATCGGCTCGACCTAAGGCCTAGATCGATATCACGGGGCATGCTCCACTCCCAACCTCTGGGTTAAACTGATCCAACGGTCAGGAGGTCGAAGTATGCGGCGCCCTTTATTCGCGATGATTATTGTCGTTATGAGCAAAATTTTTTGGGGAGCTCCAAGCGAAGCTGGCGCTCTGCAATTACCTGATAAGTTGTGCGAAGAAATCGAATTTAAAGTTCCTGTTAAAATCAAAAATCGGCCCAATGCGATTCAGAAAAAAATTGAGGAAATCGGTCAGTCCAGAAAAGAATCCAATGCCCGCTTTTTGCTGGAGTACTTCTCGACAAGCGGTGAAGGCAAGGCACGTAAAGGCGTCAGCTTTGGGGACTGTGAGTTTTTAATTCGTCGTCAAATGTTAGGTGGGAACGTTAAGGCGGACGTGTTGATGCTTGAGACCCGCGTTCGAAGAGATGGAAAACTGGTCACTCGCCAGGACCCCATACTGGTCGAAGATCTAGGAGATTACCAGCATGTTTATAAGGGCGACGAACCCGGAAGGGCTCCTGATTCCGAGTTCGCTCTGCCAAAGGCCTGTGTCGATAAGCGCTGTAGGTCTCCTTGGCCCAGCAATGAGGAACTTCGGAAGGGCTGTGATCAAGAGATGCGTTTTTCTGTTTACACCCCGCCAGAAGAGAGTTCGAGGAAAACGACAAGCATTCAATTCGAATCTCAGAATGGAAGTACGGTCTTAGACGTGAAAGTCAGAACCGAGATCAAAAATCGAGAGAGCGAAGCAATTAGAAAAGCCGTCGAGCCTGACGTCCCCGAGGCGGAAAAGGAGCTACGCCGCGAGGGTTATCGAATTTCGTTTTCTACGATGAAAGAATGTGAAAACGTCCGCAAAGGCCTTACGGGTGCGACCACGATTCACCATGAACTGTTTGCCTGCGGGCAGCTAGAGAACGGGCGATATACCTTGTTCGCCGGACCGGATACGAAGCTTAGGGCGGCGCGGCTTTTAGATACCTATACGTGTGTGCCTGAGGACCAGAAAATGAAAGCGATGGCTGATTCAAAGACGGCGGCGAAAACAAATCCACAGCCCAAGCCGATCCTACCGCAAAATTCTAGACCCTCCTCTGGAACTCGGTAGGGATGATTACGAGCTGCACGAAAGCATTGAGCAGCCCGGGCGTGATTTTGCCCACTCCGGTCGAAGCCTGTAGTAGGGAGAGGTGGACTCGTTAACTTCGTAGGGCGTCTTGAGGGCTCGGTGCAAAGCATTAAGCCTGCTGGCGCCCTCAGAGGCGAAGTGATCCAGGGCCTCTTGCACGAGGTAATTCCTCAACACAAAAAACGGATTGGAAGCCGCCATCTTCGTGACCGCGGTTTCGACGCTCTCAGGAGTGGTGTGCTCGTTTGTAAATCGTTTCAGAAATCCTGCCACCCAGCTTACAAGTCGGCTGAAATCGGCTTCATCCGTGTTGGGGTAGAGAGCCCTTGAAAGCTTCTCGCGAATTTGACCAAGCGAGGTCTCTGAAGCATCGGAGGAAAGCTTAAGTTCTCCCGCCAGGCCCGTGAGCTCGCGGTAAAAGATCGTAAAGTCGGCCGAAGTTTTTTGTAGTGCTAAATCAAGTTCCTTTAAGAAATTAAAATCCGATTCGTTCTCTTTGAGTGTCAATCCCAGCTTGTTTCCGAAAAGGGTCAAAAAACAGGAGCCAAGGCCCGCGTGGTAGGCGTCGAGGGCTTCCTCTAATCTTCGAGGGTCCTTCATCAATGGCATAAAGGCTTCAACCAGTCGTGTGTAGTTCCAAAAACCGATGGCGACCTGTTGTCCGTATCGATACCTGCGATTTTCAGAGTCGGTGGTGTTGGGGGTCCAATGGGGATCGTAGCTCTCAAGCCATCCGTAGGGGCCGTAGTCGATCGTCAAACCCAGTATGGACATGTTGTCCGTGTTCATCACACCATGGACAAAGCCAACCCGCGTCCATTCCAACATTAAGTGACGTGTGCGCCGCCCAACCTCCGAGAGCCATCGCACAATTCCTGCGTCGTCATGAGCTTGATGGTCAGGGAAGTACGTTTGGACGGTAAACTCCGTAAGTTTCTTGAGGCCCTCGAGATCGCCTCGCTGAGAGGGTAGCTCAAAATGTCCAAACCGAATAAAGCTGGGTGCCACGCGAGTGACGATAGCACCGGGTTCAGGCTCGGGGTGCCCATCGTAGAACATGTCGCGTACGACCTCTTCGCCCGTTAGCGTACAGCTGAGCGCTCTTGTCGTTGGTACACCTAAAAAATGCATCGCCTCGCTACAGAGAAATTCCCGAACCGACGACCGAAGCACGGCGCGACCATCGGCGCGGCGAGAGTAACGCGTTGGACCCGCACCCTTGAGTTGGAGTTCTTGTCGGCCTCCATAAATGTCGTTTGTTTCGCCTAAAATGATAGCTCGGCCATCTCCCAATTGGTTGGCCCAAGCTCCAAACTGATGCCCGCCGTATCTTGATGCGAATGGCCTCATTGAAGGGGCAAGTTGGTTTCCGGTCAATATGGCAATCGTCTCGGGATCTTCCGGGTTCCAAATTTCACATAAAAGCTCGTTGGTCTCCTTTGACCAAAGTAGCGGCTGAGGCCTGCTTACCGGAGTGGGTTCGACGGGAGTGTAAAACACGCCCTCCACGGCTCGAGCGACTCGCGAATCCGCTGAAGCAGGATTAAGAACCTCGCCTGGAAGAGCTTGCGCAAAACGACTATAAAAGTTGTTTTCTTCCAGCGTCATGGGGTTTTGAGCCATTCCAAATAGGCCGAAATTTGCTTTTCGAATCCCAAGTTCTTGGGCTCGTAAAACTTTGCCTCCGCGAGCTCTCGGGGAAGATAGGGCTGTTGGACCCAACCCTTCGGATGATTATGCGGGTAGTTGTAGTTTTTGCCGTACCCGATTGATTTCATCGGAGCTGTTTGGGATGAGCGCAGGTCTAAAGGCACAGGGAGCGAGCCAGACTTTTTGACCTCTTCCAGTGCCGCATCGATTGCAAGATAGCTTGAATTCGATTTGGGAGCACACGCAAGATAAAGTGTACATTGCGCAAGCGGGATGCGGGCTTCGGGGAGACCGATGAGTTCGGTCGCGTGTAATGCCGCGGTCGCCAGTGGCAAGGCTTTGGGGTCGGCGTTGCCGATATCTTCAGAGGACAAAATCACAAGGCGGCGTGCGATAAACAGCGGATCTTCTCCCCCTTCGAGCATGCGAGCCAAGTAATACACGCTGGCTTGAGGATCACTGCCTCGAACGCTCTTGATAAACGCCGAGATCAGATCGTAGTGCTGATCTGAGTTTTTATCGTAGTGGAGGGGCCGCTGGCCGAGAATTTCCTGAAGGATCTCGCGGCTGAGGGGGAGTTCCTTTGCGGAGAGAGCGAGTTCAAGAGAGTTGAGAAGCCTTCTCGCATCGCCGTCAGCAAACTGAATCAAATAGTCCTGAGCGTCCTTATGGAAAAACTTTTCCAGCGACTGCTCAGGCACAGCCCTTTGGGCCAAGGCCAAAAGCGCTTCGCCAGAAAGGCGCTCAAATACCAAAAGGTGACAGCGACTCAAGAGAGCTCGGTTGAGTTCATAGGCGGGGTTTTCGGTCGTGGCACCGACTAACGTGAAGTCTCCAGACTCAACAAAGGGGAGCAATACATCTTGTTGAGCTTTGTTGAGGCGGTGAATTTCGTCGATAAAAACCAAGGTTCGTTTTCCGTAGAGGCGCCGGTTCGCCGAGGCGTCTTCGCCGATTTGTCGAAGTTCCTTTGCGCCTGTCGAAATTGCCGAAAGAGCGAGATAAGTCGATTGAGTGTGGGTCGCAAGTAGGCGAGCGAGTGTGGTTTTTCCGCAGCCGGGAGGTCCCCAGATGATTGTGTTTGGAATTTGATCCCGCGCTATCAATTGAGCAAAAGACGTTTTGGCCCCGATGGCGCGCTGTTGTCCCAAAATTTCCTCAAGAGAGCGCGGACGGAGTTGCTCAGCCAGCGGAGTGCCTTGAAGCGTTTGGGTTTGCGAATTGTTGAAGAGGTCGGCTTGCATATGGCGCCAATTTGACCCCTGGACACGGCGAGGTCAAGCGGTCTTGAAAGGTTCAAGAGCAGGGGCGACCGGACTTTGATCTCAAGACTCTGGACCAGATTAACTTAAATCTTCTGTGTTTATAAAAGCCCATTGAAATCTCGGGAGATCCTATACCCAAGGAGGTTACGCATGGATGCGTTTCGGGCACACCTTCTGTTGGTTTCGGTTTTGGTAATAGGCTGCCAAGGGTATAAAAATGCAGGCGACGTTGGCCAATGTCGCCTTGTCACGGCCTCAAGGCCGAAGTTGGAGTATCCCACCTTTAAAACCCAGCTTGCAAGGTTTCGCGAGCGCGAGGCGCCCGTGCTTGAAGTTTCACAGGTGCGGGAGTCACAACAACTGCGCCAACGCCGATTTATGCAGCTAGGGCGGCAAGTGCTCGTTCATCAGGGCGAAATTCTGACCGGGGTCGTTCGAAGAGACTGTGCTCATCAAACGAGTTTTGCGAGAGGAGCGCTTGTTGCAAGCGCGTCTATTCCCAAGCGACTTTTGTCTCGCCCCACCGAAGCCGAGTCGGAGGTGACCTCGGTCCCCGTAGAAGTGCGTGAGACCTTGCCCGTATCCGAACTCGAGGTGCGGGCCGGGGAAGATTTGTGCGTTGTGATGGTCTCGGATCGAAAGCTTATGAAACCCTTCGCGAGGCCCAACGACCGACTCTTTTCAAGGCAAGCGCATCTGGCCAGTATTCGCGCCGCTACGGCGTGGGACACCTTCTATGGTCCGACGGGCATTAGGCGCGAGATCGTCATTGCCATCATCGACACGGGAGTGAGTCAGCGACATGACGATCTACGCGAGGCGATGTGGGTCAACCGGGGCGAGATACCCGGCAACAATGTCGACGACGACCAAAATGGATATGTTGATGACGTTAACGGGTATAATTTTCGAGATGATGTCGGCCGTGTTGACGTGAGTGATCGCGATTCCAATTACCACGGTACCCACGTTGCGGGCCTGGCCGCGGCTCGTTCCAACAATCGCATTGGTGTCGCCGGTGTCATGGGTGTGAGCTCCAAAGTGATGTCGCTTAATGTTTTCGGGAAGAACTCGGGCGCCTTTAATGAAGATATCGAGAATGCCATCCGATACGCGGCCGACAATGGCGCGCACATCATTAATTTAAGTTTAGGTGGTGAAGGAGAAGTGTCGTCGACGACCCAAGCCCTTCGTTACGCCGTCTCTCGGGGTGTGACCGTATTTGCCGCCGCGGGGAACAGTGCCACCAACAGCGATGAGACGTTTTTTAGTCCTGCCGGCAATGCTCAAAATATTTCCGGCATGATTTCAGTTGCTTCGGTCGACACGGACCGAACCATTCTTTCAAGCTTTTCCAATTATGGAGCTCGATCGGTGGAGTATTCGGCACCTGGAAATAAGGGAATTCTCTCCACAATTCCTTGGAACGACTACGACGAAATTTCGGGAACCTCGATGGCAAGCCCCGTCGCAGCGGGTGCTGGCGCATTGACAAGTGGTTTTGTTTGGAGTCGTACGGGCGTACGCCCGACTCCGGCCACGGTTGAGGACTTGCTCCTGAGGGCTGCACGAAGAGTCAGAGGCCTGCGCAACTCTGTTCTCAACGGGGGAACTCTTGACCTTCAATCCTTGGCCGAACTTCTCAACCAAGAGTTTGCGGCGCGCCGGACACCCCGCGCTGGCGGAGCTCCCGCCTTGGATCGCAATCCCTCTCAGGCAGAAGCCCCGAGGCCAGACGACCATCAAAATGCAGAGGGAGTTTCGCTCCTCGACTGTAGCGGTTCGTAGTGGTTCGTAGCGGCGCGCGCGTCTGGGGTAACAACAAGATTGCCAGCGCGCAAGTTCCCAGTTACCTGTGGGGGCGTGTGCGCGCGACCATCGCCATTTTATTGGGGCAAGAGCGAAGTTTTTGTGGGCTTGGTGTTGGCCTTTGCACTTTGGTGCGCCTTTTGGAAGCTGGGAAGCTATCCCGTTGCGGAGTGGGATGAGGCTCGCTACGGCGTGCACTCGGTTGAGATGCTGGAGAACGGGGACTACGTCAATTACACCTATAACCAAGCCCCGGAGTTCTGGACTGCGAAGCCCCCTCTAGCCGTCTGGCTGCAGACACTATCCTATCGACTGCTCGGGAAAAACGAATGGGCGCTGAGGCTACCTTCGGCTCTTGCGGGTCTGCTGACTTTACTTTTCGTATTTTTGATTTGTCGGCTTTTTATGAAATCAACTTTTGTTTGGTGGGTGGTCCTCATGGCCGCAAGTTCGCGCGCGCTGTTTGGATTTCACGTGGCGCGCAATGGTGATACCGACGCGCTTTTGGTTTTATTTCTGACCATGTTCGCTTATTTTCTAATTCGTTCACTGCGCGAAAACGCACCGGGTTTGCTTTGGTGGGGAGCTTTGGCCTTTGGATCTGCCTTTATGTCCAAGGGGCTTGCGCTGCTTTTTTTTGTACCCGGAGCCACGTGGGCGATTTGGACTTACCGGCGCGAGTGGTTTAGCAGTCCAAAACTTTGGGCTCCTGTCGGCGTTTTTATACTTTTCCCGCTCCTTTGGGGTTTGGCGATTCTACAGTGGGGTAACCGAGATCCAAGCGCCAGTTTTTCTGGAACCAACGCCTTTTCCGTGATGTTTTTTTTGGATGTTTGGGATCGATTTCGAGGTATCGGACCGACTCCTCCCCCCTATGAACCCTGGTTTTTGCCCATTACCCTTGACCTGCGTTTTTCAAGTTGGTTTCACCTTTTGGTCTTGGGTTTAGTGACCCTCGCAGGACTGAAACTCTACCGAAAGAAAGTGGCTCAGAACGATCGAAAATATTTCGCATCGGGAGAAGAGCCGAGTTTGTTTTTTCTCGATTCCGAGAGACGTCGAGAGGCGGTCGCGATTTCGCTTGGGTTTGTGCTTCCGATGTACGGGATGTTGTTTGCTTCGCATCACAAACTTGAGTGGTATGTTAGTCCCTCGCTGGTTTTCTTTTTTATTTTGCTTGTTGCGGTTTTGGACAGAGTCGACGCGGTGACCCTGCAGTTGCGTTGGCCTCGAATGAGGCGGGTCGTTTCGGTTGTGTTTTTGTGTGCGACCCTTGGTTCGATTGCAAATCAGGTGAACTTTATTGCGTGGAGCGATGAGAGCTCGGTGTTTCGAGATTTTGTAAGAAAAGAGCAAGAGCGCCTATCAAAAGCGACATCACTTCAGACTTCGCGAGTTTTGCGCCAAGACGAGATGCTCTATTTAAAGTGGGTTCGCGTAGGAAAAATAGACGAGGGTGCCTGCGGCGGCGAGCTTCGATCCGGCATCGCCCGAACTTCGCCGACCCTTGAGTGTTCCCATGAACCCAATTTGCAATTGTGCTGCGTGACGTTCTGATGTGCTTCATTAACAAAATTACTTGGTCGGCTCGACTCATGGCTGGGTCCACTCACGGCGCTTTGGGTCCTGCCTAAAGTCTCCTAAAATTTTGAATGCAACAAACCCGGGAGGGCTTACGGATGGGCCGCCTTTGTACTTTGCTGAGTTTTGGCCTGAGCGTTCTTTTGATTGGTTTTCCGAGAGTTGGTCACACGGCCACCGAGTTTTTGCTGGTCCCTCGAAAGACAAAAGATTTAACAAAAGAAGTCAGCGCGTTTGTGGCCCGTATCGGCGGCTTGATCGATTACGAAGGAAGCGGGCCCCATTTTTGGAGAGTCCAGCTCGCGAATCGAAGTAAGATCAAGGTAGAGCAAACTATTTTGATTGAGGGTTCAAAGTACGGTGTTGAACAATGGGAGTGGGACCAACCTTTGGTTAAAGACGACGATCCCCAAACAGCTGAAGCGAACGTCACGAGTCAAGCTGCTGAATCTCGGGACGTGGCGACGCGCCTTCCAATTCATCCGACCAACGCTGTGCCAAATGGGGGCATTCCCAATGATCCGTATTTTGGCGAGCAATATCATCTTCTGAATGTGGGTCAGCTCGGCGGAGAGGCCGGCGCTGATGTGGACTGGATGGGAGCTGTCGACTATATTGCCGGCGGTCCCGAAACACGAGTTGCGGTTTGTGATGATGGAACCGATACTGATCATCCCGATCTGCAGGGTCGTCTGTTCATCAATCCCGGCGAGGTGCCCGGAGACGGCATTGACAACGATAACAACGGTTTTGTCGATGACGTTTCGGGTTGGGACTTTAACGGAGGCGATCCCGACCCCCGGCCTGACATTGGGGCTCAGGGGCGCCCGGACCATCATGGCACTCAAACGGCGGGTGTGCTAGCGGCTGAAGTTAACAATCGAATTGGAATTGCCGGCGCTGGCCCGACCGCAAGGTTGATTCCTCTCAAAATTGATGGCTCGGTCAGTGTGGGGTTTATGTCCTCATTGGTTCGTGCCATCGATTACGCATTGCAGTTGGATGTGCGGGTGATTTCCGTGTCCTATAACATCGACCCCTACTCACCCGCTCTGGAGGCCGCAATCGCGAGGGCTCGCGCTCGGGACGTGATTTACGTCAACTCCGCCGGAAACGCAGGGCGAAACATTGACCTTTTGAGAGGGATGCTACGGCGGCGTCACTCGAATGTAGTTCTTGTTGGAGCGACTGATCGATTTAGGCAGTTAGTCGAAACCTCCAACTTTGGCCTTACGGTCGACGTCGTGGCCCCTGGGCGTTCAATTTTTACCCTTTCCCCCGGTGGACGTTACGCGACTAACTCGGGGACCTCGTTTGCTGCGCCCATTGTGGCTGGAGCCCTTGCGCTTTTAAGGTCGCGTTATCCGAACGAGACTCATCAGGAGATCCTGCGGCGCATGACCATGTCAGCCCTGCCCCTCCCGTCTCCGTCTGTGCCTCTTGGTGGCGGGCTTTTACGAATTGGCTCGGCCGTCAGGCTTTAGCGCACAGTTTAATTTATCGACACCCACAGAAATAGCCTCTGCAATCAGAGATCAACAAGGAGATCTCATATGGCTCGGATTCGAAGCTACGGAGCGGCCCTTTTGGTTTTTGGACTTGTGAGTGGAATGGGCTGTACATCATCAAACAAATCAAGTGTGCAATCTTCTGCGAGCTCGCGGGTAAAGGGTGGAGGACTTTGGCTGGGCGAGGCGATGAGGCGGGCCCAACAAGTGCGCGACGTCGCCTACGATTTAGACGTGGAGCTTGTTCCTGCAGCTCCGCAAATGCAGGGTCAGGTTAAGCTTTCATTTAACCTCCTCCACCGCGACACCGACCTCACGATTGACTTTCGAGGGGGCGAAGTTCTGGGAGTGAAGTGGAATGGAAAGCCCTTCACAAACTTCAAATACAATAGCGAGTTTTTGACTATTCCGCGTGAAGCGTTGGTGGTGGGGCCCCAGGTCGCCGAAATCACTTATTCTGTGCCTTATAGTCGTATGGGTAGCGGAATTTATCGATTCAAAGATCCTGAAGATCAAAGAGTTTATGTTTACACGGATTTTGAACCCTATGACGCAAGCCTGTTTATGCCGTGTTTTGATCAACCCGATCTCAAGGCCACCTATCTCTTAAGCGTGATGGCACCGGCGGACTGGACGGTGGTCGCGAATACCAAAGAGTCGCAAGTGGAGCGAGCGGGTGCTGAGTTTAAAAAGTGGTTCTTCCCGCGAACAGCAAAATTTTCGACTTATATATTGGCCTTGATCGCGGGCCCATTTAAAATTTGGGAAAGCAAGGCCGGCGACATTCCCCTTCGACTGTTGGCTCGTCAATCCATGGCCAAGTACGTGGACCCGGAGGAGTGGTTTTCAACCACCAAGCAGGGATTTAAGTTTTTCAACGGGTATTTTGACTACAAGTATCCATTCAAAAAATACGATCAGGCCATTGTTCCGGACTTCAATGCTGGCGCCATGGAAAATGTTGCGGCGGTAACCTTTTCTGAACGGTTCGTAAGACGAGGCAAACCCACTCGAAGCCAAAGAATGGATTTGGCCGGCGTGATCCTGCACGAAATGGCGCACATGTGGTTTGGCAACCTGGTCACGATGAAGTGGTGGAATGATCTTTGGCTGAATGAGTCCTTTGCGACGTTTATGGCAACCAAAGCGCTTGTGGCGGCGACGCCGTTTAAGGACGCTTGGACCCCTTTTGCTGTCGAGGAGAAGGAGTGGGCCTATTGGGAAGATCAACTTGTGACCACCCACGCGATCGTGACACCGGTTGAAAACACCGATCGGGCATTTGCAAATTTTGATGGGATCACTTACGCGAAGGGAGCTTCCTCTCTTAAACAATTGAACTTTTTGTTGGGGGAAAATGTCTTTCGAGATGGGGTCCGCCGCTACTTTAAAAAACATGCCTATGGCAACACCGAGCTTGGCGACTTTATGGGAGCACTCGCTGAGGCTTCAGGACGAAATCTCAACCAGTGGACAAAGGAGTGGCTTGAAACGCCAGGGCTAAGTCGCATCCGAAGCGAGGTGGTTTGTCAGTCGGGACGTATCGAGAGACTTTCCATTGTTCAAACTCCGCCGATCGAGTTCCCGCAGGCACGGGATCAAAGGCTGAAAGTGAGCTTGTGGTATTTGGACTCCAAGGGAGCGCTCCGGCCCAAAGTGGTTCGCGCTGTTGAGGTCCGAGAGAAAATGGACATGGCTGACCTTAAGGGGCAGGCCTGCCCCGAGCTCGTCTTCGCAAATGCCGAAGATCATGCTTATGGACGATTGGTATTAGACGAAAAGAGCCTGGCCGCCGTGATGAAGCATGGTGCTGGCATCGCAGATGACGAGGTGAAGGGTGTCCTCGTGGCCTCCATTTGGAATCAAGTGGTCGAAGGGGAATTGCCGGTTCAAAGCTTTTTGGCTCTGGCCCAGAGGATGCTACCTTCAATCAAAAATTTGGATATTGCTCGTGGAGTTTCCGAGCGAGTTGTGGGGCGAGGTGCGGCGGAATTTCGAGCGATTTCCTATTTGCCAAGAACCACGCCGTCAGAGGCGCGGGAGCGTACAGCGCAGGTGGAAAGTTGGGTTCAACTTTACGCTCGGCTCTTGGATAGGGCTGAACCCGGTTCCGACTGGCAAAAGCTTTGGATGGACGGTTTCGCTCACCTAGCAGAATCACGTGCGGCTCTGAGCCGTCTCGAGAGTTGGTTGAGTGGGCGTGAAACCCGAGTGCAAAAGTCCATGGATCAAGACCGGCGGTGGTTTGTGCTGACGGCGATTCGGCGATTTGGTGGGGATCCTGAAGGGGCTTTGATTGCCGCGGAAAAGGCGCGAGATTCTTCAAGCCGCGGGTACGAGGCCTCGCTTGCTGCTGAGGCTATTTTTCCGAATCCCTTGGCAAAACGAGGATGGCTAGAGCGCATGACAGCGCCGCAGCAGATGACCCTGGCTCAGATCAGGTCCGTCGCAAGGAACCTGCTCCCTGAGGAACAGGATCAATCCAGGTCGGCTCTTGAGAAGCCAATTTTGGATGTACTGGGAAAACTCAAGTCGACCGACGAGGCGGAACTTGCAAGCACACTTGCCCGCTTTGCAACCCCCAGTCGATGTGATGGAGCGTCGGCAGACACCTTGGGGCAATTTATCGAAAAGCACGATAGGCCCGAGTTTTCCAGGGCTGCATTGAAATCACTTAAGGTTCAACGGCAAGAGGCTCAGCGATGTGTTCGTGCCCGCGATGTCGCGCGAACCGCGCATTCCAAATCTGTCTTGTTTTGAGAACTTTTGCCCCCGGGTTTTGCGCACCGTCGCGCTGGTGCAGGTATGACTCGGGGGCGCCTCATCTTGAGGCCTTTATCCGGCAACAAAATTGGTCGATAGAGAGTCGATGGGTAAAAGCGTCGTGATTCAAATTGTTGGCCTGTGCTTAACGGGATTTCTCCTTTCGTTGCCTGCTCTGAGTCAGGAACTAGATTCGGGGGCCGACGAGTCAGCTCGAAAGACCCAGGAGCTTTTGAAGAATCCAGCTCAGAGAAATGAATACAGCGAAAAAAATCAAAGTGCGCGAGACACCGATCGCGAGCTCCGAAGAGCGGTGGGCTCTGATGCGGCTGCCGAGGACGTGTACGGACTTGCCGCGGATATCTTTCCTGAACTTGTCAAAGCCGCCAATGGGGACCCGGTTCGCATGCAAGAAATTATGGCCCAGGTCCATCGCAATCCTGCCTCCTTAAAAGATTATTTCACTCCAGAGCAACTGGAACGTCTTAAGGCTGTTGCGAGCCAAGTCGAAAAACAGGGGCAAGAGGTTCCCGGATCTCGTTAGTTCGAAAGAAACTCGCAAGTTCCAAGGTAAGTCAGATTCTTTGGAGAGGCGAGGCGAGTGGAATCTTGGAAGTGAGCCGTCACGAAAAACACAAGCTTTGAACTCTCGGAATCATCACGGACTCCGTTGAGGATGTAATTCGGTGCCGCAACCAGGACGCGAATTTTTTCAGTTTTTTCCATGGTCGAATCTGCAAAGGGTTCGATCGCGGCGAAACCAGCCTGAAGGAGCGGCAGATAAACGCGATCAAAAATCGAGAGCTGTTTTGGAGAAAAACGTGGCACAATCCGCACCACCGGCCTCTCAAAGTTTCCAACAAAACTCACCAATAATGGTCGATCGGGTGCTAACCCTCCGTTGGGAAGTTTCCATTGGAGCTTGCAGCTGAGTTCCGACTCCCCTGTTGAGGTCCCAAGCTCCAGCTGGGTCGCGGACCCACCATTTCGAACTTCTGAGGCATGTCGAAACATTTGGACGGAAAACAAGGCCAATGTCGTTTGTAAATCGGAGATAGGACTCGAGCTGGCTTTCGACTTGGTTTCGCTAGCCGAAGCCGCCAAAGAGGAAAAGGCATACTTCCAGGGGCTCAAATTGGACTCGGCCGCTCGCTGATCGTTATCTGTCGGGCGTCTGAGCCAGGTGTGAAAGAGGTCTGCGGAGGTTTTACTCAACACATCCAGTAGGGTGAGGCTTACCTCGGAAGGCGAGAGTGCGTTGAGGTGACTGATAAGGTCTGAGGGTAGTGTCTGCTGAAAGAATCGAAGATCTTGAAGAATGGTTCTTGAGCTTGGAGCCTGACCCCAACCCCAATTGGCAAACAGCGAGACCAAACCGAAACTGAATGTGAAATAGAATCCTGCGAACTTCGACATAGGTGGGGATAGCTAGCACGGTCTTTTGCCAAAGAGAACCCGACTTGTTTCAAGGACTGTCAAAACAGTAAACAACCAGAAAAGAATTTCTAAGCGAGGCACTCTTTGCGCTAAGAGGGCCTCTCGTGTGGTAAGAAGCGACTTAAACTGCCGCGATCAGGAGTGTACAAGATGAAGGAACAAGGTCAGGAATTTCGCCCGTTTATTTCTCCAGCCACTCAAATAGCAGAAATGGGGCTTGTTCCGATTTTAGCCGGCGTGATTTTAGGGGTGGTCTTTGGAGCCTCCTCACTTTACTTGGCTTTAAAGATTGGTATGACCGTGAGCGCCTCCATCCCGATCGCAGTTCTTTCGGTGACCCTGTTTCGAGCTCTTGCAAAAACTTTTGGGGTTCGCAACGCGACGATTCTAGAAAACAACATTGTTCAGACGACGGGCTCTGCTGGCGAGTCGATTGCCTTTGGCGTGGCGGTCACCGTGCCAGCTCTCCTGATTATGGGATACGAAATGGAAGTCAGTCGAACACTCATGTTGGCGGTACTGGGGAGTGTCTTAGGTGTATTGCTGATGATCCCCTTAAGGTACGCCTTGATCGTCAAAGAACACGGTCGCCTGATTTACCCCGAGGGCACGGCCTGCGCGGAAGTTTTGATTTCGGGCGAAAAAGGGGGAACGACTGCTCTGACCGTTTTCACAGGTCTTCTGGTCGGTGCCCTGTTCAAATTTTTAAACTTGGGTGCGAAGCTATGGAAGGAGGCGTTTGATAAGGCCTTCTCGTCCTTTAAAGGTTCACACGTCGCAGCGGAGATCTCCCCTGAGTTGTTGGGCGTAGGCTACATCATTGGACCTCGAACCGCAGCCTTAACTTGGGCTGGCGGAATTTTGTCGAACTTTGTTTTGATCCCCATGATTTACCTTTTTGGCGAAGGCCTTTCAGCGCCCTTGTTTCCGGCGACCAAAAGAATCACCGAGATGGGGATTCACGAAATTTGGAAGAACTACATTCTTTATATCGGAGCGGGGGCGGTGGCAGGAGCTGGCATTATCAGCCTTTTTCAAAGCCTTCCGTTGATCATCCGAGGGGCGAGGGCTGGTATTGGTGCGCTCCGGGCAGCCGGGGCTCAGGTTGTGGACCGCACTTCGACAGATCTCTCGATGAAATTTGTTTTTGGAGCCGCATTTCTTTTGTTGGTGGCGATGTCGGTCGTACCTTCGTTGGAGTTAAGTGTATTGGGTGCGCTGTGCGTGATTGTGTTTGGGTTTATATTTGTCAGCACCAGTTCACGTTTGTGCGGTGAAATTGGCTCAAGCTCAAATCCGGTTTCGGGAATGACCGTTGCGACATTGCTATTGACGTGTTTGATCTTTTTATTTTTAGGAAAAGGCGGTGCAGAACATCGAGTGGCGGCTCTCAGTGTGGCGGCGATTGTCTGCGTCGCGGCTGCGGTGGGAGGGGCCACCTCTCAGGACTTGAAGACCGGACATCTGGTGGGTGCAACTCCTCGGTTTCAGCAAATTGGACTTTTGATCGGATCAACAGCCAGTGCGGTGATCATTGGATTTGTCCTGAATTTGCTTAACGATGCGTCAACTGTGTTTAGCCAAAAAAATCTGCCGAGTGTTCGAGTGGACGTCGCTTCGCTGAATGAAAAGGCCAAGCTACATGGACCCGAGGCGGCGACCGACCCGGCTGAGTACTTTGTGTTGCGTGTGACCGACCAGAATCAGGTGGGACCTCTCGCTCAAATTCCCGCAGGGAAGTATTTTGTCGATGAGGCGGGGACCATTCGGTATCTCGTTGATCCTGGAGTGAACGGTGCACTGAAACAGCGCGACGACGGAACTCCGGTACAAAAGTACGAAGCACCTAAGGCAAGATTGATGAGCCTGATCATCGATGGAATCATGACCCAAAAGTTGCCCTGGGGTTATATCTTTTTAGGCGTCTTCATTTCGGTATTTTTGACTTTGGCGGGCGTAAACGCTTTGGCGTTTGCAGTAGGTGTCTATTTGCCGATTGCAGTGACCACTCCCATCATGTTGGGCGGGGCTGTACGTTGGTTGACAGATCGAAAAACTCAGAACACCAAGCAGAGTTTAGCCGAGGAGGAATCAAGCCCCGGCATTCTGCTGTCGTCTGGCTTGATCGCCGGTGGCGCGCTGTGCGGTATTCTGCTCGCTTTGACCTCGCTCAACAAGTCGGTGGCGGACGCCATCAACCTGTCTGGTTTAGTTGGTCATCTGGCTGAGAGCGATGCGGTGGCACTGGTGATGCTACTGCTGCTTGCGGCATTCCTATGGGCCGTCGGAAGTCGACGCGTTCTCAACGGCCGCTAATTTTGGAGTCCGGCTCGTACATCGAAATCAAAAAGGTGTAGATGTCGGCGACTTCATCCAGATTTTGAAATCGACCCGAAGCTCCGGCATGGCCGCCGCCTCGCTCCACCCGAAGAAGTAGTGGCTCACCACTTGAGGAGTTCAGGCGCAGACGGGCCATCCACTTTGCCGACTCCCAAAAACCAACAGATGAGTCGTTGAGTGCTGTCGTGGCCAGAACCGCGGGATAGGCCTGGCGGCGAACTCCCTCATAAGGTGAGTAGGAAAGCATGTATTCGAACTGCTCTCGTCGGGTAGGGTTCCCCCACTCGGAGTACTCCTCCGTCGTTAAGGGAAGCGAAGAATCCAGCATGGTGTTGATGAGATCAACAAAGGGAACATCGGCAACCACTGCTCGCAACAGATTTGGTTTCTCGTTAATTGTAAAGCCAATCACAAGGCCGCCCGCACTGGAACCCATACCAAAGCTGGTGGCCGGTTGACCGTACCCGAGCTTGTGAAATTTCTCGATCACATCGATGTAGTCAAAAAACGAGTTCTTCTTTGTGAGGAGGCGACCGGCCTCATACCACTTGCGTCCCTTTTCGCCGCCCCCTCGCACGTGCACTATCGCGATGGCGAAGCCCCGTTTTAAGAGTGCGAGTCGGTTGAGATTAAAGCCCGGCTCAAGGTTAATCCCGTAGGCCCCGTAAGCCAAAAACAAAACTGGACTTTGTTTAGTCCATTGGTGATTCTTTGCGCGAATCAAGGTTACTGGGATTGCGGTTTTATCGCGACTTTGGATTTCGAACCTTTCAACACGAAAGTCATCGGGCGAATAGGAAATGCCCAGCGGACGAGTGTAACGTCGGACGTTGGACTTGTCTCCAAAACTGGCCTCAAAAATACTCGAGGGATGGCGAGGGGATTCAAAATTATAGCGTACCTTGGTCGCGTCGTATTCGAGATTTCCGTGGAGCGTGAGGCTGTAAACAGGATCATCCTGTGCAACTCGCCAAAAAGATTTTGAGTCAATGGTCCCTTCGGATGGGCCGGCAGTCGCGCCTTTACGCAAGTAAATTCGAAGTTCAGGGATGCCGTGTTTTCGGTAAACAATGGCAACGGCCTTTTCAAGAACGAGAAATTCATCTGGATCCAACGTTTGTTCTGGAAGTTCCGCCAGCAGAAGCTTCCACGCGCCAAAATCGGTTCGATCTTTGGGGCACTCAAACAGCGCAAAGTTCTTGGCGCCGCCCTTGTTACTGACAATAAAATAACGATCGCCTCCATCTCGAAACGTGGCTTCCAGCCGCGAGAGTCTCGGGTGGAAAGCAATCGGTGCGGCGCCTGGGTCTGCGGACGGTATCACGAAAGTCTGTTGTGTATCTGAGGCTTGGCTTTTGATAAACAGGAGTCGTCGAGTGATTTCAAGTTGTATTGAGACTCGAAAGGCTGAGTCTTTCTCGACAAAAACCGATGAGTCTTTCCCGGACTTGACGTCGACTTTTCGAACTTCAAAGGGGCGAGCTGTTTTGTCTTCGAGAGCGACATAAAAGAGCGTCTTATGATCTTCGGACCAAGCAAAGCTTGCAGAGGCATCTTTAATCGTAATGGGTAGGTGATTTTTCGTTTTAAGGTCCAGTACACGCACCTGATATTTTCGATCCCCTTTTTTATCAATGCCGTACGCGAGGAGATCCTGAACTCCGTTTGGCGTGGGGTTTGCGAAAGTAAAATAGCTGGAACCACGTGCCAGCGCATTGCCATCGAGAAGAAGCTCGTCGGCTGGATCCGGTATCGCCGTGTTATAGGGGATCTCGGAATCCAAGCTGGGTCTCCTGCGGAATTCGGGATACTCCAAACCTTGAGGTTCTCTGAAGTAATAGGCCCATTCGCGAACGGGGACGGGATAGCTGTCCGCGCTCACGGGTTGAAATGCCTTCAACTCCTTTCGAAGGTCTGAGTTGAGCTCTGACTTTGATGATTTGAACGCCTCAAAAAACGAATCTTGAGCCTTAAGGTAAGTTTGAGTGTCGGGGTCCGAGGAGTTGCGAAGATAGGCATAGTCGTCGATGAGTTCGTGGCCGAACTGATTTGAGCGAACGGGCTTAATTTTGGCTCTTGGTGCCTCGACTTTTCCAATATAAATGCTCGCGAGGGAAGGCGTCGGTGCGGTCAAAAAAACAAACGAAATAAGAACGCCAAAACGAGCGCTCGTTTTGGAGAGGGATTTTACGATGTGGCGTGTTTTTGCATTGACGAGTGTTTTCATGGGGTCAGTTTTAGTTGGATCACGGGGTCTGTCAAACGCTTCGAATGGCCTCTTCTGACAAAGCCCACGTGTGGCCAGAGTCGACGATTTCCACCTTGATCTCAGAGAAGCGACTTTGTAGCAGCTGTTTGAAATTCAACAGCGCACCGGCTTCGCCGTGGTTTAAGAACACGGTTCTGGGTTTGCGCTGAATTTGGGCTAACCAGTCCGCAAGGTCTTGCGCATCGCCATGGCCTGAAAATCCATCGAGGGAAATGATCTCCGCTTCAACGGGCACTTCCTGATGGTGAATGCGAAGAGTGGTGATGCCCTGCTGGAGAAGGCGCCCCTTTGTTTCGGCAGACTGGAATCCAATAAACAAGACTGCGTTGCGAGGGTCGGGCAATCGCTGTTTCAGATGGTGGAGGATGCGACCTCCGGTGAGCATTCCCGCGGCAGAAATCACAATCATGGGGCCATCTCTCATGCAGAGAAGCATAGACTCATCGGGAGATGAGATCGTTTTAAATCTGCACGAGTCTAATGGACTTTCTAAAAATCGGTTTCCTTCGACAATGCGGTGGTCGTCGCGCTGCTGACGGTATATTTCAGTGGCGGTTTTGGCCATGGGGCTATCCAAGAACACCGGAAGCTCCGGGATGGCGCGTGAAAACTCGAGCTCCTTTAATGTGATCAAAATATCCTGCGTCCGACCGACGGCAAAAGCGGGAATTACCAACACACCTTTGCGTTCGGCAACTCGGTTCACAAGCTGAGCCAGCTCAGTTTTTGGTATTTCGCGAGCGTGGTGCCTGTCGCCATAAGTCGATTCGAGTACAAGATAGTCGGTGTGCGAAATTTTATCGGGCTCCTTGAGTAGCGGCGAGCGATCGTGCCCTAAATCTCCAGAGAAAGTTAAAATGCGAGTGGCCTCAGGCATCGCACCTGAGTCTTGCCAGGCTAACTGGATGAGACTTGCACCCAGTATGTGGCTAGCTCTCAGAAAGCGAAAACTGAGGCCGGGTTCAAGTTCGATCCACTCGTGTCGTGAACAAGTGCGAACCAATGCCAATGCGTCTCGAGCATCTTTCTCGGTAAAAAGTGGCAGTGCGGGGGTATGGCGCGAGTGCTTGGTGCGATTGGCGAATTCCGCATCTTCCTCTTGGAGGTGAGCTGCGTCCAACAAAAGGGGAGTCAGCAGGGCTCCGGTTCCCTCCGAGCAAAAAATGGGTCCACGAAAACCACATTGAACGACTTTAGGGAGATAACCGCTATGGTCGATGTGAGCGTGTGTGAGAAGTATTCCCCGCAGAGCTGAGGCTTCCGGAAAGGGTTCCCAATTTCTCTCCCTGAGCGATCGAGGTCCCTGGAATAGGCCGCAATCCACCAGATAGCGATGATGATTGTATTCAATCAAAGTCCGGCTACCCGTGACGGTTTTTGCGGCCCCCAAAAAGCTCAGCTTCAGCACGGGGTTGATCTCCTGTTAATTCAAGATACGTGGGGGAAAATAAAGCTTCGCTCGAAACTTGATCCACTCGATCCGCTCCTCAATCCCTGCGCCCCCTACGCGCCCATCGAGAATTTCGATTTGGCCCCATCCTAAACGTAATTTGCTGAGTGTTCGGTGGGCCATTTCCGACACGCGCTTTTCGCGGTCTGCGGCGTTAGAACCCTCGTGAGGCCACAACAGCAGATGAACAGCGTTACGGGCCGATCCATAGTCTCGCGCGTCGGCGAGAAAGCAAAACCGCCTGGGAGTGTCTTTTAAAATCGCGCGAGCACTTTTGCCAAAACCTGTGGCGATGTATCTTGGATTTCGAGTCGAATAGGGTGGGGTGGCGAGGCGGGAATAATCGGGTTGTTCGTTTTTGCTGGAGTTCACTTGAAGCTCCCACCCTTCTTCGATCGCGGTTAGCCGAAAATAGGCTTCGTTCGCGAGTCGTTTTTCAAAGGACATGCCCGCCATTGTTTCGCCTTCGACTTCCATCATGACGGGCGAGGCCGCCGTATCGGCTTGGGGTTTACTTAACCGCTCAATCGTCTCGTTACAAAATTCTGGAACGCGTTCGGCACCAAAAGAGCGTTCCACACGGTCAGGGTTTTTGAGGTCGCGGTTGATGGCACAGCCCGCAGCCAAGGCGAGGCAGATGAGCGGGAGTAGAAGCTTTATGTTCATTCGGCTAGCATGAAAACATCTCGAGCCATGGTCAACCATTCCATCATCGCTTTAGGTCGAGGCCCGAGCCAGACAAAGGTCGGGTCGGAGACTTGGGTCCTCCGGGCGAAATTCCGATTAATTTTGGTAATGCAGAGAGTGTTTTGGACTTTGGAATTTGTCCTTTGTCTGGTGCTGATTTCCGTGCTGGCGGTGTTTGCGAGCGCGCCTCAGCTCATTTGGCCAAGCCAAGCACAGGAAGAACGACCGATCGTCATCCCAAGGGATCAGGAGCGACATCGGGATTCCGCGGATCTCAACTGGCGAGCCATAAACAACCAGATTGATTGGGAACTCAAGCGATCGAGGTTTCGGGCGCTGGCTTTGCTGTCAGCAAACAAGAACGATCTGTCGCGGGATCAGCTGGTGGAAAGTCTCACACGCAGCCAAGACCACATCGTGCAGAGTTTAGCTTATCGGCAGGCGGTTCACCCCAAAGCCCGCAAGACTGAGTCGCTTGAAACCTTTGTTTTAATTCCCTCGGAAAACAACAGGGCCGGCGTGAGCTCCAGCCAAATTGTGGCTCTCAACGAGTCCATGAAAATCAACGAATCGATTCAAAAAATAAATGAACCTGATATGAGGCTACATATTTTACCAGGTGGAACTTGGGTGGTTCGAGTGGCCTATCGATTAATCGCAAACGAACCTCGCACCTGGATTGTGGAGGATTGGCGCGTCGATCATTTGCTTCGGGTGAACTTCTTTTCTTCAAGCCAGGTGTTGATGGATGTCACGGGAGCTTTTTTGGGTTCACGAAGACTCAACCTTAAGAGCAAGCCATCGCTGATGAAAGCCCTTCGAGCGCAACCCGACTCGAACGGTGGTGAGGAGATGGGTCCATTTGGGCATCTTGTATTTCGAAGACTCAAAAGTCTTCCCGTGTATTTTGTCTCGGAGCTACCACCGTCCTCACAACCACTTCACGACTCGGCCAAACCGGTTTGGATTCAAATCATTCTTTTGATCTTGGTCGGAGTTGTGGCGCTGACCTCTTTATTTTACATGCGATGGGTGCGCCCCTTGGATGTGCTGCTAGAGGCCACGGGCCGGATGCTAGATGGACGTGTCGTAGGGTTGATTTTAAGGCGAAGAAAAGACGGAAGACCAAAAGCCTGGTGGGTCGGCTCGATGATCAGGCAGCTCGCATCGGACTTGGAGTCTCTCGCAGCAAGGCTCAAAGCCTCTGCGCGAAAAGAAGTCTCCACCGTCGAGAAGATCAGTCTTCAAGGTCGCTTGGCCGAGAACACCGAGCATCTACCTCCCATCCCTACTCAAAAGCCGGCGGAGGTTGCCGAGGAGTCCATTGTTTTGAGTCCACCTGAAGATCCAGTTCCTGTTGTCACGGCGATTCCCACGGAGACGCTCGTCACCTCTATTGATCTCAGCATCCAGAGTTTGTTGCGCGTCGGAATTCTGGCCTCAGCGCAGTTTCCTCTTGAGATCTCGGCGCCGAGTGATTTCCCAATATCCAAAGTCATCGGTTGGTTGGAGGAAAGCGAAGGGCAAGTTATCTGGAAATCTCGGGATGAGGTGATCGTTGGGTTTAAAAAGCCGGACTTGGCCATTAAGGCTGCTTTGCTTGCTCGACAGGGGCTTAAGGATTTAAGCACCGACGTTGCGCCGATTGACTGGCGCCTCACGATGGTTGCCGATTCGAGTTCTGACTCAAGCGAAGCTTTCGAAAGAGGTCGGCGGCTCATCAAGTTAGCCCAAAAAGTGAATGCCGATCTGCTGGTGACCCATGATCTCCTCAAAAAAACCCAGTTGACCTACTTGATTGATCAGGGTTCCGGCTATCGAGTGAGAGCGTCGGGTGCCGCGATTCATGTTCTGAAAGTCCACGGCTACATTTCAGAAGCTGGCGAGCGCATTGTGATTCGTGGCCCCGAGCTCACCGAGGACACTGAGTCGGTCGAACTTCGCCCCATCAACCACGAAAATGTAATTTGGTTGGATGAGAGAAAACTGGGGTCATAGGACGCGGCTCAAAAATGCCTTGGCCCGATCTGTTTTGGGTGCGGCAAAAAACGCTTGCGGTTCCGCCACTTCCACAACACAGCCCGCATCCATAAACACAATTCGATCTGCCACTTCGCGTGCAAAACCCATTTCGTGAGTGACGATGACCATGGTCATCCCAGATTTAACCAAGAGACGCATGACATCTAACACTTCGTTGACCATTTCGGGGTCCAGCGCACTCGTCGGTTCGTCAAACAGTATCGCTTTAGGCTTCATCGCAAGAGCACGAGCGATGGCGACGCGCTGCTGTTGGCCGCCGGAGAGCTGACCCGGAAACTGATGAGCCTTATCTTGTATTCCGACTTCTTTAAGTCGCAACAGCCCTTCTTGTAAGCACTCTTCCAAATTCCACTTGCGAACCTTCCTGGGAGCGAGCGTCACATTTTCTAAAACACTCAAGTGGGGAAAGAGATTAAACGACTGAAACACCATCCCCACCTCTTTACGAATCTCATTGAGGCAGGTTTTCGAGCCTGTTGCCAGAGGCTTGGAGTCGACCGTGATCTGACCTTTTTGGAAACTCTCCAGACCATTGATCGTCCTCACAAGCGTAGATTTTCCGCTTCCAGAGGGCCCGATCACGGCGACCACTTCACCACGGGCGACCTCTAAGGAAACGTCCTTTAGGACCTGAAGGCTACCAAACCATTTCGAAACGCCATCAACGCGGATCATGGCTAGAGCCTCCACCTTCGATGCGCAAAAACTTTTCAATGCGACCGGCAAAGTAGGTGATCGTCGTGGTCATCAAGAAATAAACAAAGGCAATGGTCGAGATAACGGGAACCGGCTGAAAGGTTTCCGAGGAAATGCGATTGCCCGCCAAAGAAAGCTCTAAAAGCCCTACACTCGACGCGAGCGAGCTGTCTTTAAGTAGCGCCACCAAATTATTGATTAGCGGAAGGAGCGCCACCCGCAACGATTGAGGCAGAATCACCCAAAACATGGTCTGAAACGGAGTGAAGCCAAGTGACAGTGCGGCCTCGGTTTGGCCCCGAGGAATTGCAAGAATCGCCCCTCGAACCACTTCGGCGTTATAGGCGCCCACGTTGAGACTGAGCGCGACAACGCAGGCAAGAAAGTCGGTCATATTGAGGGATGGGTGTAGCGAGGGCACTGCGTAGTAAATAAACATGATTTGGACCAACAGCGGCGTTCCTCGTAGGATGGCCACCGTCGAGTCTGCCGGCCAACGCAACCAGCGATGCCGACTTAATTTGGAAAGCCCCAGGCCCACACCAACAAGAAGCCCCAACGCGCCACTCCAGACGGTCAATGAAAGTGTTTTTTGTGCACCTTCAATTAAAAGCTCGGAACGACTTCCGATCGGCTCGGGAGCATGGGCTAAAAGTAGGGACATAAAATAAAACAAGGCCCAGAATGCAAGTCCCGCGATCGCAAGACCACTCAGCGCTCGTAGAGTGGAAGAAAAGGAAGGTTTCCTGCTCGGCTGATAGGTGTCTGTCGTCAAGGCATTCCTTTATTTACAACGAATGTCTTCGGAAAAGTACCGCTGAGAAATCGCGGCATAGGTGCCGTCTTTCAGTATTTGTTCAATTCCCTGATTGAGCTTTGTGCGAAGGTCTGAATTACCTTTGGCCACCGCCATCGCGACCTTCTCTTCAAACACGGTATCGCCCATGACGATTTTTTTGCCCTGCTTACTTCCATGGGCCTGTATCGCCTTTTTCCCCACAAAGCGATCGGTAATCCAAGCGTCAATGTGGCCCGACAAAAGATTTTGAAGCCCGTCGGTATCTTTGAGGTAAGTTTTAATTTCCTTCACGCCCGCGATTGCTTTGAGGTTTGCAAAGTAAGTGGTTCCGACCTGGACACCGACCGTTTTATTTGCAAGTCCGGCCCTGGTGAGGGGGCCGTTCTCTTGGGCAAAAATAGTGCCTCCGGTGCAATAGTGAGGGATGGTAAAATCAACGGCCTTCTCGCGTTCAGGGGTGATGGCATGTGACGCAATGACCGCGTCGTATTTTTTGCGATTGAGTCCAATCAACAGTGAGTCAAACGGGAACGCCTGCCAAACCGATTTCATCGAGAGTTTTTGAGCCACCGCATTGGCCACGTCGATCTCAAAACCAGCTAGCTCCTTACCTCGAAACTCGTTGAAGGGGGAAAAGGCTCCTTCGGTTGCAAAACGTATTTCGGGGGTGTTGGATTGTGCGTTGGTTGCGAGCAAGTTCGTGGCCAGTGCGACACTCGCGAGGTGTAAAGAAAACCACCCCAGTCGAAAACGTTTGGAATCGCGATGCATCTCAACGGCTCCTTTTAAAAAGTCACCTCAGAAGGTACCTAAGCCCCCCCCATTTCTCAAATCTAATTTCAGGCGACCTAGATTCCGTTTTTGGAAGCATCTAGCCATTGCGAGAAAGGCCTGGTGCCCGTACCATTGTTGGGATGCGGTTAATGACCTGGAATCTTGAGGACTTTTTTTTGTATCCGGATGAGCCTGAACCGCGTCGACAGCCCAATAAGCCGCTTTGGAAGATTCGCGCCATCGCCAAACAAATTTTGTCCCTTCAGCCTGACATTGTGGGGTTGTGTGAGGTGGGAGGGCCTGAGTCATTGGAGCGGTTCAATCAGCTCTTTTTGGAGGGCGGTTACCGTGTGTTTTGTGTTGAGGGGAACTCGGATCGTGGAATCGATGTCGGCTACTTAGTCCGCGAGCGGTCGGGTTTGTCGATTGAAAAGTTCCAGTCCTATCGTGAGCGCCCCATCGGGTTTTCGTATGATGAACAGCAAATGGAGTTGCCTCTTGGAACTGAGCCCGGAGCACTTGCTGCGGTTGCAGACGAGGCCAAGGCAAACTCTGTTGCCGAGGGTGAGCGTTTTTCAAGAGACGTGGCGAGGCTTTCAGTAAGGGACAAAGCTCGAGGGGTTGGAGTGGAGCTGCTCTTAGTACACTTGAAGTCTAGGCTCGATCCCAAGGGTCAAGATCCTAACGGCAAACGAAGAAGGCGTGCGGAGTTTCAGTGCGTTCTTCAAATTGCGTCAGAAGTGAGAGCCGAGCGAGGTGGTGTAGGCGAGTACGTGCATTGCCCTATTATTCTTATGGGAGACTTTAACGGTCAACCCGGTGGGATTGAAGCCGAGCCCGAGTTTGCGGGCCTTGCCGAAGCCGGTTTTGTGGACGTCCTCGCGGAGAGTGGGCAGAGGTGGTTTGATCGGGTCACTCATGTTGGGGGACTTGTTTCCACTGGAAAGGGCTTTGTCTTGCAGGAGCGGCAACTGGACGGATTTTTATTGGAAGAGTCGTTTTTTCGTGAGGTGGGCATTGAGCGCGTATTTGTCGAACGCCTGGGTACGCCCATCACGCTTGAAGCGAAAGCTCAGTTGCCCTCGGATCATCATCCGGTCATCATGGATATTTTTACGGAGGGGGATAACGAATGAAAACTCAAATTCTGCCCGTTACGACGGCCGTGCTGGCTATGTTTTTGGTTTTAGATCCGGCCGAATCTCAGGTTTGTGTGGGGTACCGAGCAAAAAAGACGATGTTCCTCGTAAAAAAAGTCGAGATTGAAGGGCGCTCTTGCACCGTCGATCTTCACGTGGATGCCAACCAGGCCAAGATTTCATTTGATATCAAAAGCCTTGTGAGTGGCGATTCGGGTCGGGACCAAGATGTGGCCGATCGTTTGGGATTTGCCGAAATTCCCAAGATTGAAGTGAGCGTTCCCTCCATCAATCGCGACGACTGGCGTAAACTTCGAGAGGGGGAGCCGAAGGCGCTTTCGGTTTCTGCTGAAATGAAACTTCGTGGGAAGTCATTCCCAATTCAGCCCTCAGTGCAATGGAACCCGGAATCGCGAAAATTTTTGGGAGAGGTGAACGGGCAGTATAAAGATTTCGATTTGGAGGTTCCCAAAGTCGTCGGAGGCATTGTCGCCAAAGCCGACCCCGTCCTCACACTCTGGATCGAAATCCCCGAAGCCATCCTCGACACAAAACCTTAGGTGTTTGGTCGGTGGCGGAGCCTCGCGCGAGCGGGGCAACTCAGTTAATTTTGATTGTAAGATATTCTGAGTTGTCGTTAAAATGTGCGACGTTCTTGATCTGTCAACATCGAAACACGTACTGCAATTGGCACTGACATTGCTGCACCCCTGCCATTGTTTCAGTTTGCGATCGTTACAAACTGCGAGTTTGCTAATAACAGAAAGATGATCTTGAGGGTTCAAGATCGCCTACTCTTTGTACATTCAAAAATGTAATAATTGCCCTAACACTGCGAGTGCCCAATCGGATAAAACACGAGTTCTTAAAGTTTGAAGTTCCGTCCCAATTATGGTTGGATTTAAGATTCG
>FRDC01000074.1_pt1 | contig 150731 bp, 155 predicted proteins | sample 1106171 | NCBI WGS metagenome assembly FRDC01 (sample SAMEA3930566, study PRJEB13176) | freshwater metagenome | biome: Drinking water system; feature: drinking water; material: water | place: Singapore | collected 2014-12-20 | reverse complement strand
GTTGGTAGAGCAGCGGACTCATAAGCCGCGGGTCACCCGTTCGATCCGGGTCACCGCCACCATACCAACCTTCGGTTGACCCGCGCGCGCTTCATCGCAGTATCGAAACTGGGCGCGCGGATAAAACCCTCCAATATTCTGGGTTCTTGCTTGCTCGTACCGTCGGCTCATCAGGGCAGCCTCTCTTCCTTGCACCGTGGAAGCATACTGCCAACAGGTCTCCCTCCTCTTTTCCATTTGTGATTTCACGCCCCTTCACTGTTTCTCGTACCTACCGACAAGTGGCCGCCGTCGGCTTTCCTTCATATTTTTCTTGAGACTGTTCAAATCAACATAGAGGCGTATAATAAACCGTGAGCGAGGTGCCCGATGCATCGAGTTTTGGTCCTCGGCGCTGGGAAGATCGGCTCCTTGGTGACCTGCCTGCTCGCGGAGCGGGGAGGTTACGACGTCCATCTCGGCGATGTCTCCCTTGAATCTCCCAAACACCTCGTGGAAGACCTCGGGCTGACGGGCGTCACGCCTTGTATCCTCGACGTCCGACATCCCGATTCGGTGTCCACTTATCTCTCTGCCCACTCGTTCGATGCAGTCGTCTCCTGCCTCCCCTACTATTGCAATCCGAGTGTGGCCGGGTTAGCCCTGACACACAGACTGCATTATTTCGACCTGACGGAAGATGTCGAAGTCACCAACCAAATCCGGATCTTGAGTGCCGGCGCCTCGCACGCTTTCATGCCGCAGTGCGGCCTGGCGCCGGGCTTCATCAGCATCGTGACCCATGAGCTGATGTCGCATTTCGAGACGTTGGATACGGTGAAGATGCGCGTCGGCGCCTTGCCGGTCCATCCGAGCAACGCGCTCAAGTACTCGCTGACCTGGTCGACGGACGGGTTGATCAACGAATACGGCAATCTCTGCTACGGCATCGAGGAGGGCGAGAAGGTTCCCCTCCAGCCGCTGGAAGGGTACGAGACGATCGAGCTCGACGGACTACTCTACGAGGCCTTCAACACCTCCGGCGGCCTCGGCACCCTTGCCGATACCTACGTCGGTCAGGTGAAGACGATGAACTACAAGACCCTCCGCTACCCCGGGCATTGCGAGAAGATCCATCTGTTGATGAAAGATCTCAAATTGAACGAAGACCGCGACACTCTCAAGCGTGTCCTGGAACATGCCATCCCGCAGACATTGCAAGATGTCGTGTTGGTCTATGCCTCCGTGACCGGCACCAAAGACAGCGGGTTCTTCGAGGAGAATTACGTGAAGAAGATCTATCCGCAATGCATCAAGCGTCGGCTCTGGTCCGCCATCCAAGTGACCACCGCCTCCAGCATCTGTTGCGTGATGGATCTCATCCTCAGCCATCCAGAACGGTACAAAGGGTTTGTCACCCAGGAGTCGATGCCGTTGAGCGACTTTCTGGCGAACGACTTTGGAGCCTGCTTCCGATGAGCCGTGCACAAGCCACACTCCGCGCCCTCGGCATTCAGCCGGTCAATGCCGGCGGCAGCAGCGGCTGGGCATCGCATCAGGGCGCCGCGTCATTGCCGTCGTACAATCCGGCCACGGGAGAGCTCCTCGCCGAAGTGATGCCCTGCTCGCTTGAAGACTACGAGCACATCGTCCGGTATTCCCAATCGGCCTTCGAGCATTGGCGGATGGTTCCGGGGCCGAAACGTGGCGAAGTGGTCCGGCTGATCGGCCAAGCCTTACGGGAGAAAAAGGATGAACTCGGAACACTTGTCTCGCTGGAGGTCGGCAAGATCAAAGCGGAGGGGGACGGCGAAGTCCAGGAGATGATCGACATGGCGGACTTCGCGGTCGGACAGTCTCGCATGCTGTCCGGCGCGACGATGCAGTCGGAACGTCCGCAACACCGCATGTTCGAGCAATGGCACCCGCTCGGACCGATCGGCGTCATTACCGCCTTCAATTTTCCCGTCGCGGTCTGGGCCTGGAATGCGTTCATCGCCGCCATTGCCGGCGACACGGCGATCTGGAAACCCTCGCCGAAGGCGCCGCTCTGCGCCATCGCCGTCCAGCACATCTGCCATCACGTGATGGAGAAGCAGGGCTACCCGGGAATCTTTTCACTCTTCATCACCGACCAACCGGAATACGCCCAGGCGATGGTGCAGGATCGGCGTCTGCCGCTGATCTCCTTTACCGGCTCGGTCGCTGTTGGACGGCAAGTCGCCTCCGCCGTCGGCCAGCGCCTCGGACGCACGTTGCTGGAGCTGAGCGGCAACAACGCGGTGATTGTGGATGAGACGGCGGATCTCGATTTGGCCGTACGCGCGATTCTGTTCGGCGCGGTCGGCACAGCCGGACAGCGCTGCACCACGACCAGGCGGCTCTTCGTCCAGGCGTCACGCTACGATGAGCTGATCGGCAAACTGGTTCGAGCCTACGCCCAAGTGCAGATCGGCGACCCGCTGGAATCGGGTGTCCTGATGGGCCCGCTGATCGACCACGTCGCGGTGCAGCAGTATCGTGCCGCGCTCGACGAGATCAAGAAAGAAGGCGGCGAGATCCTGTATGGCGGACAGGTGCTGGACCGCCCTGGCCATTTCGTCGAACCCACCATCGTGCGCGCGCACAACCACTGGGCGGTCGTGCAGCGGGAAACCTTCGCCCCGATTCTCTATGTGATGGTCTTCGACCGGCTGGACGAGGCGATCCGGCAGCAAAACGACGTCCCCCAAGGGTTGTCGTCCGCCCTGTTCACAAATCATCTGCATCACAGCGAGCAATTTCTGTCCGCCAGCGGCAGCGATTGCGGGATTGCGAACGTCAATCTCGGCACATCCGGAGCGGAGATCGGCGGTGCGTTCGGCGGCGAAAAAGACACGGGCGGTGGGCGGGAGGCAGGATCCGATTCATGGAAGGCCTACATGCGCCGCCAGACCAGCACGATCAACGGAGGGAGAGAACTCCCCCTCTCGCAGGGCATCATCTTCGGGCCGTCATGAGGTGACGCGATGGAACCCAACCGTGAACTCGACTCCCTGCTTGAACGGATGGTGGCGGAATATGTCGCGCGCAACCGCGCGGCGAAGACGCTCAAATCAATGCTCGACGAGGCCGGCGTCGGCTTCTACCCCGTCGTCGACCATGTGACTCTCCGCACCTTCGACATCGACCGGCGGGCGGAAACGTTTCTGGCGCTCGGCTACGCCTACGACGAGACTCTGCAGTACGACGACTGGTACGCGAAGGTCTATCGAAAATCCGGTTACCCGGCGCTCTTCGTCGATCAAGCCTACGCGGACGATCGCGGCAAAACCAGCATCATTCCCGGATGGGTGCAAAAGTTCGGAGACAACGTGTTTCACCATGTCGCGGTGCGGGTCGAAGACATCGAAAAAGCCATCGATCGCTTGAAGAATAAGGGCGTGGTCTTTGCTGGGAAAATCGTCGGTTCGGCGGGCGGTCCGTTGAGGCAGATCTTTTCCGCCCCGGAGGTGATCGAAGGCCAACCTTTTACCGTACTGGAACTGACCGAGCGACACCGAGGCTACCTGGGATTCCTACCGCCCCAGGCCGACAGCCTGATGAAATCCACCACGCCGCGCTAACCGCACCGGCCGCCGCAAGCGCGAGCAACCCAAACGTACGCATGAGTCTCCGTTACTCAGCTACTTGGTCCGCACCTTCACGATCACGGCGGAAATTTCCTCCAGCTTCACCGTCGCGTCGAAGAACTCCATCCCGCTCAACTCGCTCAACTGCACCGCATGGGACCCAACCTTCGCCACTCTGCCTTCGAGGTCCTGACCGGATTCCAACTTTACTTTCACCCGCTTCCCCACCTGCTGTTCGAGCACATGTTTGATGACATCTGGGCTGTTGAGGTCCAGCGTCGGTTCTTCGGCAGACACGAACCCAGCCCTATCGATAAGTCCAATTCCACAGCCCAGCACGACAGCCAGCAGCACAGATGACATCACGCGAATCATGCAACCCTCCTTGAGAATGGTCCAATGCGATTGAAGCCCTATGCGATCGACGGGACCCAGCATAGATCGGGCGATCAGGAATGTCACCCGGTCGAAGCGCGGCAGGAACAACCCTGCCGATGATCGACTACGTCTCTCATTAGATCGAAACCCCGCTGGCCCTGCGCATCGACCATAACATCCACACATTTGCACCATAGAGCAGGATGGAGTCCCCGGCAAACAAAAGGCGACCAGTCAGAAGCCGCTCAGGATAGTTCGGATCGGTCGCCCAGACCAGGAACATCCAAGAGAAGCCGATGACGATCCAGGCCAGTAGAACCAAGACAGCAGATAGCCCCAGGCCATAGCCGGAAGCCCGTGCCCATTGAAACACATCGACCGTGGACAGCACCCAGATGATCAAGAGCGCATAGGCATAAACATCAGAAACGGCGCGCCGCTCGGTCCGGTTGAATCCAAGCAGGCGTAGTAGGCTGTGCCCATCAACGCGAGAAACACCGTACACAGCGTGGCGTACCAGAGCGTCCACATCCCGCCGCCGAAAAACATCGACATCCACATCGTATCAGCCTATATCCACAGGCGGGGCCTGGGCCTGCTCTACCGACCATCCTGCCGATAGCGGATCACGATTTCCGTCGTGCCGTTCTTGACATCCCATCCGGAAACGATCCGCCCCCAGGGAAATTGCCAAGTCCAAGCCGGGGTATCGGAGCCGGCTGAGGCCATCACCGGATGGTCCAGCCCCTGCCGCTTCAGCCAATCATTGTGAAACCGCTGCCGCGCCCGCTCCTTTTCTTGTGACAGGTTTGCGAGGCTATACCCGAATTCCGGCTTTCCACAGGTCAACGTGACGTACTCTAGTCGCTCATGGTGGAAACAGACCGTCCCGGAAAAGCGCTCTCCACCGATCTGCATCCCTGTCATCCCGAATACAGACCAGGGCACATGTTCATTGAGCTTGCGGCACAGCGGCCCGAGCGGCGAGGACACCAACAGGACCTTCGTCAGATCTGGGCTCAACACCATCGAGGGCGTCTGAATCGTGAGCGCCCCGATCGTGCGATCGATGGCAGAACCATCGGGCATCGCGTCAACCCCTCGATAGCTTGACGGCCGACTTCAAAACGTTCATAAGGCAAGCACTGTGCACCTGGTCAAACTCCTGCTCTCCATCATCCTGTCATTCGCATGGCCGAGCCCTATCGTAGGGGCCGCCGAACCGACTTGGCAAGAGCAGCAGAATCTCCCTAGCTGGGCGCTCGTAATTCTGGAGGAGAAGGGCTTCGCTTCCACCTACACCCTCTCGAACAGAATCAATCCGTACTTTCTCCACGGTGATTTCAACGGAGACGGCAAACTCGATGTGGCAGTCATGATCGTCAAAAAAGACAGCGGTCACCACGGTATCGCGATCGTCCATGCCGGTTTGTCGACTGTTTCAGTCGTCGGCGCAGGACAATCCATCGGCAGCGGCGGCAATGATTTCAGCTGGCTCGACGCCTGGAGCCTCTCTGCAAGACAGCCGGTCCAGCCGGGAGCCTCGGGGAAGAAACCACCGGTCCTCAAGGGCGACGCGCTTCTGGTCCAGAAACTGGAAGCGGCCAGCGCCCTCATCTACTGGGACGGAATGGCATACCGATGGTACCAACAAGGTGACTGAGTGGTTGCGCGCGTTAGAGGTGCGGGACGGGATAGCGATTCGACAGAAGCGAATCGCGTCGGCACAGACGGGAAGGCCGGACTGCGGATCCAGCCTTCCCGCAGGGTAGCGCTAGCGACCCGGTGGAGCGGCAGCAGGTGCCCCGCTGTCAGGGATTTGCAGCGTGATGGATTGGGCCTTGCCGTCGGGCGTGACCGTCGCATGGATCTTGTCGCCGGTTTTCAACCGGCTGACCACTCCGACGATCTTGGTCTCAGGCGTCACGCGCAGACGCTGTTCGTGCCCGGTCATTTCCTTCACGACTAAGTCCTCACCATCCCAATACATCACGTCTGCCTTCACCTCGCCGCCGGCTTGACCATCAGCGGCCCAAAGAGCGCCTGTCAGCGCGCAGAGCAGCATGAATGCAAAGAGAATCGGCATGACTCCACCTCCTCTCTGATTCAGCCTACGGAATAGTATGGCCTCTGTCAATATGGACGCGCTGAAATTCCGAAGAACCGATGCGAGCATGCCCCCTAGCGGGTCATCCACGACCGGTTTCGCACCGTCATCAAAGCATAGGGAAAAATCCACAGCAGACTGACGAAGTGGAAGTAGGCGTAGTACACGCCGAAGAAAAATTCGCGCGACCGTTCGCTCTGCAGAAAGAAGAGCGAGTAGAACGTCGCCACCAGCCCGATCGACATCAGAAGCCGAACGATCGTCAGCGGATCCTGCACGCTCAAGTAGACCATCAGCACCAGTGAGCTGTACGCCGCCGGGTAACGCAGGTTCGTGATCGTCGTCTCCAGCAGCGTCAAGGCCATGGCCGGAGCCGGCAGCTTCCACATGATACGCCAAAGCCGAATCTCTTCCCGAATGTAGCTCCGATCCCACCGTAGAAACATCCGGCATAGCTGGCGGTAGGTCTCGGGGGCCAAGGTCTGCACGATGGCGGTGCGTTGATACAGTGCTTGGTAGCCGGCCGCAAGCACATCGTTTGTCAAAGCTCGATCCTCGCCGATCGTGCAGGGCGTGCCCAAGAATCGTTGGTTCAGCCAGGCAGGAATCAGCGGACGAATGACGGACGCGCGATAAGCGGACAATGCGCCGGGGCAACAATAGACGGTGCCGTACGACGACTGTACGCTGCGCAAGAAATCAAACGATAGGACATACCGGACGTGCAACATCCGCGGCAACACCGATGCAAATCGGTTAAGCACGCAGACCTTGCCCGCCACCGCACCGACGCGAGCATTGCGGAACGGCCCGGCGATCGCGAGCAGTGCTCCCCGCTCGACCAAACTGTCGGAATCGACCGTTACCCACACATCGCCGGCCGCTTTGGCGAACCCTGCGGCCAAGGCCCCCCGTTTGCCCTGGTTCCGCGGCAAGCGGACCGCCTGCACTAGCCCCCGATGATCCCGCTCCGCCGCCTGCACATGCGCCCAGGTGTCATCCGTACTGCCGTCATCGACTACGATGATCTCCAACTGTGCACGCGGATATTCGGCGCGCACGCAGGCATCGACCGCCTTGCGCACCATTGCGCCTTCGTTATACGCGGGAATGATCACGGTCATCCGAGGCGCCTCGGCCTCTGTCATCGGCTCAACCGGCCGGTAGCGCACCCACAGCAGCGTTCGAATCACGATCAGCACCATGCCCATCGTGAACCATAAGAGACTGGGGCGGGCGATCACGGCCGCCCACCCCTGGATCTTGAGCGCATCGGCCAACGGGTCGAAGACCTCGTGGCTGAACCGCACTGCCGTCATCGCGACCGCAATGACGACCACGATCGTCGCAATCACGAACCGGAGATCGACACTATGCCAGGGAGATCGTTCTTCTGCGGCAACGGAAAAAGCAACAGCCGGCGACGACTCGGTAGGACATGATTCCATGAACAGATCCTCGACCAATGATCATGAGCAGCCTCAAAAAAGCCGCGTAAAGGTACTCGGCAGTTACCCTCATGTCAAGATGGTGCCGAGATGGTCTCGCACGGGCCAGGGACTACCCTCTCGCTTCTCCGCTGTGCGACAATCTCATGCACTGCTCACCGGAGCCATGCCTCATGTCGTCTTACCGCGTATCCCTGCCGCTGTTTCCCGCACTCGTCGTGATCGCCCTCTGTCTGGTTCCCGACACCACCCTCGCCCGCACGGACCTCCGCTCCGAAGAAGATAAAGCCAAATTACGACAGACCGATGTCATCCACCTCGAAACCCTTGCTCTGACGTCGACGGGCAGCGCGGACGCCGCGGCGTTGCACGCTGCTGCTGCAGCCCGTCTTGAAGGGCTGGGGTATCGCATCGTCCGCAACCAGAGCCCGCCTACAGACCTCACGGTCAAGATCAAATGCGAAGCGCTCAAGACCTGGGAAGGTACGGGACGCACCGGCGGTGACGCCGACATGCTGGATGCGGCCTCCCGTCTCTGGAAAGGGCCGGCCTGCCAAATCACCTACCGCGTCGGGCCCCGCCCGGCCGACTGGCGGCATGAAGTACGGACGCCCTTTGCTGATCTGCAGGAGGCCGCCAAGCGTGCCGGACAGCTGGATGGCGAAGCATTCGCGATTGCAGCATTGGTCGAGCGTGTTGGGACCGACGATTTCCCGTACAGGCTTGCCGCCGAATGGGGCCAACTGGAACGACTCATTTCCGCGTTGGATCGACCCGGCGTCACAACAGCACAGAAAGTCGCCTTGGTCGGATTGATCGGCAGTACTCAATCGGTCGAGGCGATCCCTCGCGTCATCGCCCTGACCACCGATACGGACCCCGACATCGCCACCGCTGCTGCCACGGCCTTGGGCGTCATCGGAGATGCGAGCTGCATCCAACCATTGCTCTCCCTGTTGACCTCCACACGGCCGGAGCAGCGCAGGATGGCCGCGGCCGGGCTTGGACAACTGGCACCGCTCTACCCCAACAGCGAGATCGTACCGATGATGCTCAAGGCCCTTCCCGCTGAGCCGGTCTTGACGCAGATCTTGATGGTCCGTGCCTTGGGCAAGACGACGGACCGACGTATTCTTGAGCCGTTACGAGCACTTCACCGCTCTGTGCTGAAACGCCCTCCGAAAGATATGACGCCTGATCTTGCCGAGTTGAGGGCGGCATTGGGGGTCGCGCTCGACCAATTCGATGGAACGCACACGGAAGAATAACCGATCGGCCGCCCTGGCTTTACAGTGCGCGGAGGCCGGGCTATCATCCGGTCGGCCCTCGACGTTCTGCCACCCGCTCACCTAGGAGCTCACGATGAGTTGGATCCTGCTCGCTATACCGCTACTTCTCCTCTTCATCGCCGTCGGCATGTATAACTCGCTCGTGCGGTTGCGCACCGGCTGCGACAGTGCGTGGGCCGATATCGACGTACAGCTCAAACGCCGGTACGATTTGATTCCCAACCTGGTCGAAACCGTGAAGGGATATGCCGCGCACGAGAAAGGCGCCTTGGAAGCCGTAGTCAATGCCAGAGCCAAGGCCATGTCGGCCCAAGGGCCCGAAGCCAAAGCACAGGCAGAAAACCAACTCAGCCAGTCATTGCGATCTCTCTTCGCGCTTGCAGAGGCCTACCCGCAACTTCGCGCAGTGGAATCCTACGTGCAACTTCAGGGCAGCCTGAACCAAATCGAGGACGCCGTCCAAAACGCCAGGCGCTATTACAATGCCGTCGTCCGCGACTACAACGCAAAGACCCAAGAGATTCCCACTAACTTCATCGCGGGTTGGTTCCATTTCACCGGCCGTCAGTTCTTCGAGTTGCAGGACAGCGCGCAGCGAGACGCCCCGAAGGTCCAGTTGTAACGTGCGCGGACCGGCTGCGTGTCGCGTGGTATCGGATCGCCCAGCCCCAATGGCCATCCGGTGGACCGCGCTACTCCTCATCTGCTCCGTCTCGATCTGCGCTGCCCTCCCTGCGGCGGCCCGTTCCTTTGTCCTCAGCCGATTCGACGTCGAGTTGCAAGTCCTGCCGAGCGGCGACCTCTTGGTGACGGAAACGGTGAGTCCCCGTTTTGAGGGGTCCTGGAACGGGATTGAGCGGTTGATCCCCATCGAGTACCGCACCCCGCAAGGTTTCAACTATACACTTCGCCTGGACCAGATCACGGTCACTGACGAGCGGGGCACCCCGCTGAAACTCGAAAGCAGCCGCGAACGGCACTACCGAAACTTCCGGATCTGGATCCCCGAGGCCCAAGACGCGACCCGCACATTCATCCTCAAGTATCGGGTGCGCAACGGACTGAAGTTTTTCGACGACCACGATGAACTCTACTGGAACGTCACCGGCGATGAATGGGACGTGCCGATCGAGCGGGCATCGGCGCACATCTTCCTTCCCGCAAATGCCACGGGAGTTCGCGCTCAAGCCTTCACCGGGGCCTACGGCGCCAAAGAACATGCGGCGACCGTCGAGATCACGGGACCACGAATCGACATGGTGATGAGTCGTCCCTTGGGGTTTCGTGAAGGGCTCACGGCCGTGGTCGGTTGGGACAAAGGGCTGGTCGCCGCGCCGACCGCTTGGGATGAGACGGACAATTTCCTCCGTGCGAACTGGCCACTCGTCATCCCGATCCTGCTCTTCGGATTCATGTATCAGCGGTGGTCATGGTACGGAAGAGATCCCCGCCTGCGTCCCATCACGGTCGCCTATGAACCGCCCGAGCGTCTGACTCCGGCCGAGGTCGGTACACTCGCTGACGATTCTCCGGACATCTGCGACATCACCGCGACCGTTGTAGACCTCGCGGTGCGTGGCTACCTTCGCATCTCGGAAACCACAACGCCGCAGCTCTTTGGGCTGTGGAACAGTCGGGAGTACACGTTTCACCGCGAAAAACTCGCCAGAGAGTGGGGGGACCTGCCTGCCCACGAGCGGCTGCTTCTCAAAGCCCTATTCAACGACGGCGCGGCTGCCCTCGTCTCGCTCAGTACCCTGGAGAACAAGTTCTACCGCTCCCTTCCCGGCATTCGCGATGCCATCTTCGACGCACTCCTGACCAGGAGATACTACACGCAGCGCCCAGACCGGGTCACTCGGCGCTACTTCGTCGGCGGGCTGATTCTCGGACTGGTCCTCACCTTCGGTCTTGCCTTCCTAGCCGAACATTGGGGCATGGCGCCGCTGGTCTCGCTCGGGTCGGGCATCGCCTCTGGACTCATCGTGATCGGCTTCGGCCGAATCATGCCGGCCCGCACGGTCGGAGGCACCAGGGCGCTGGAAGGCGTCTTGGGATTCGAGGAGTTCCTGACCAAGGTCGAAGCGGACCGGTTCGATCGGATCGTCAAGACCCCGGAGCTGTTCGAGAAGTTCCTCCCCTATGCGATGGCGCTCGGCGTGGAGAAGAACTGGACGAACGCCTTTGAATCGATCGTCACGGCGCCGCCGGCCTGGTATCAGGGGGACGCCACCGAACCGTTCAACCTTCGCGGCTTCACGGGACAGATGGGCAACTTGGCAGCGCACACCGGGAGTACGATGACCTCCGCCCCTCGGAGTTCCGGCGGATCAGGATTCAGCAGCGGCGGTTCGTCAGGCGGAGGATTCGGCGGGGGCGGCGGGAGAGGATTCTAACGGCCCGTTCGGAACGGCAGGGGATTCCCTGCCCACTCGACGCCTGGATGCCGACCGATCGCTTACGGAAGGATCATGGCTTCCTGGGCATGACCGAGCGCCTTGAGCGTGGATTCTAGAACCTCGACCATCGGCGGAGGACCGCAGAGAAAGAGGACGGTATCGGGACCGGGCGGCGGTAGGTGTTCGCGCAACATCGCCTCGGTCACACGGCCTGTCCCCTGCCGCCAGCCGGCTGGCGGTTGCTCCAGCACGTGATAACAATGAAAACTCGCATGTTCGCGCGCGTCCTCCGCCCACTCGTCCTTGAAAATAATATCGGCCTCGGTTTTGTTCGCATAGACCAAGAATAGCTCCACCGGGAGACTCCGGGCCAGAATCCATCGAATGATCGAGATCATCGGGGTAATCCCCGTACCGCCTGCCACAAATCCCGCTCGCTTCGCCATCCCGTCCACCCAATGGCCGCCCGGGTTCGGCCCGCTCATCAACACACGGTCGCCGACCTCACGGTCATGAAGAAACCTCGAGATCACGCCGTGCTCATAACGCTTCACCGTCAGATCGAAATACCCGGTCGTGCCGGGCACCGACGAGGGCGTATACGGCCGCTTCACCGGTTTGCCGTCGATCGTCGCGTGGACATAGAGATAGTCGCCGGGCAGCATGTCCAATGTGGCATCGTCGGGAAGCGCGAAGCAGAAGGTCTTGGTATCGTGGGTATCGCGATGAATCGCCGTCAGCTCGTACGGCACAGGGATCTTGGACGTGAGACGTTGAATGGACGGATCACTCATGTATGCATCATACGACCGGGAGCCCAGGCACGCAACGGAGGTCAGGACGCAGCAGGCCACTGGTTGCACCTCCCGCGCATGGCTGACCTCAACTCGGTCATGGTCTCGTCGGAGAACATTCCCAAGCGGCACGTGTTAGAGTGCATGAGCACCACATGCGTCCCGACATAGGAGGCCACCATGCGATGGATCGCGCCTCTCCTCCTCATCCTGTTTTCGACGGCCATCAGCATTCCGGTCCAATCACAGATGATCCCCGACGGGCCCAGCGGAGATTTTCGAGTCAACGGTAGACCTGGAACGGCTCCCACCGTGGGGCCTCCCGGAGGCCCCAGTCTTCCACCAGGTCCGGCGGCCTTTCGCGACAGCCTAGGCGGAAGATCTCCTGAGGAGATCCTGAAAAGCATCGACAAGGAGCTTGGCAGGGGGTCGTTCGATAAATCTGAGCCGACCATGGCTCCCTCCTCGCGCGAACTCGAACGCGAATTGCGTTCCCCCGCCGACAAAGTATTCAGATAGATCGGTGGGCTCGTCCAGGCGATTGCTGTTTTCCACTCCCGGCAACATGGCCGAACCTGTCGGGCAGTTCATCTCTCCCTCACATCGAGGAGACGAACATCCTCCCACGCATCAACCTTTCCTTGGAGGACTAGCCGATTCCGTTCGCCGGGATCATTGGGACGGGCGCTGCAATCATGAGTGCGGGCAGAGAAAGGAGGGAGTGACGAGACCGCCCCATCCTGCCGGATAGGTCATCACCGCAACCGATTCAGGAATCGGCTCGCATCAACGCCGATCATCCGACAGAGTTCGCGAAACGCCGCCGCCCGCTCGTGACGGTCTCCGGTATTGAAAGTCAGAAAGAAGGGCCGCTGCGCCCAGTCGAACGAGGACTCGGCCTTGCCATGGAGAAACATGAGCAACGCGGCATAGTGGACAGCCACCTCCCCGTCACGCTCCACGGTCCCGCGCAACAAGGTCTCGATCACGGCCGGGGGATGATGCGTTTCCGCCTGGTCGAGCGCCTGCGTCAGACCGTCACCGAAGTCGGCACGCTGAAGCGCCGCCACGATCATCGCCGTCCGCTCGGCTGCCGTCAGGAGCTGCGGCGCGTATTGGGCCACTGCCATGGCCACGTCCTGATTTCGGCTCTTTTTAGCCTGAGTCAACGCCGCGAGTGCGCCTGGCGTATCTAAGGCCGCCAGCGCCTCGACCACCCGCCAATTTTGCACGCCTTGCTGGAGCAAACGGACCTCGATGGCAGCCCGTTCCTCCGGAGACGCCTCCTGAATGGCATCGAGATCGTAGCCGATCCCGTCACGCCATTTTCCATAGTCGATGTGGAGACTGTGCTCGAACCGCCCCAGCGGCGAGTCCGGCACGGCTGCGGCACGGATCTCGTCCATGCGTGGTGGGTCCGGCGTCACAACAGAAGGCCCCAACAGGAAGGAATGCCTCGGCTCATCCGAATAGCCGCTAGATCCGTCCCAATTGGGCAATCGACAGGGGATGATTCCGGCGGTGCCCGCCAGCACCGGGATGGAGAGCGGTCGCACGAGTCGAATCCCGACACCGACCGGCGCCACAGGAAAGCCGTGGAGCACTTCGGCAATCTCATTGCCGGCGGCGAGCTCCGCCTTTAACAGGACACGCAACGGCGGCGGCAAGCGAGCGACATCGGCCTCGAAGCGCGCCGGAATGGATGGGTTCATGATCGCTCGTTCGCCGCCGCTTCGTACTTCGCCAGCGCCTGACGGAACTCTTCCGGAACATCATCCCGCCTGTATCGGAGTTCGTTCATGAGCATCTGATGTACGGAGACGCCAAATTCCTGCTCGCCTTTCCAGTCGGCACCCCGTTCCATCAAGAGCCACATCGCTCGCCAGGCTTTCCGATACGCCGCCCAGGCGACGGGGCCGCCTTCGCCGTCGCGTTTCGTGATATCGGCGCCGCGGTCGAGGAGCAGCCGAAGCGTCGTCAGGTCATGATCCTCACCGGCCGATAATATGTCCCACCAGACCGGCCGCCCGCCGCTCTCGGCTGCGTTCAGGTCGGCACCAGCGCCTAACAAGAGTTGCACAAAGCGCGGACCTCGAGAGAGCGCGAGCGTCAACGGACGACCCGGTGGCACGTTCGGATCGGCGCCCGCCGCCAACAGTGCACGAAGGATTTCAAACGAGGCGTCCGAGGCATCCGTGTTCGACATCGCATAGTCAAACAGGGTCGTCTCCTGTCGGTAGGCCTTGTTGAGATCGCCCGCTCCAGGGATCAGCTGCTTGACCAACTCCACATTGCGATCATAGATGGCGCCGGCCAGGTTCAGTTGTGCCGGATCGGTAAAGTAGTCCGCCCCGCGCCAGCCCCGCTCCCAGGCCGTATGCTGAACCATCTTGTAGACCGGCCCAACGGCGGCGATCACGAGCGGAAAGACCAGGAGCACCGTATAGGCCAGGCGCATCGTGGGTGAGTCGGTACGCTGGAAGAGCCAGGCCAGGATGGCCCACAGGATCGGCGGGATCAGGATGATCCAGGCCCCCACCAGGCCTTCCGGCCCACTCTGGCCCGGTCGAAGAGCGATGACCATGAGGATCGCGAATGCGACGGCTTCGACGGCCAGCACCGTCCAGAAGATCTTGGCAATGGGAACCTGTGATAAATCCATCGTCACCCGGCAGGCAGTCGTTCGAACGGATATTGAGCCAGCCCCGCTAGTTCGTGGCCGGCGATGACGAGCTCTTTGGTGGAAAGGGCTCCGAATTATCCCCGGCACGCCGGGAAAGCACCGTTCCGCCGCTCCACCGGAGAAGGTCGTTGATTTGCCCGTTCATGGTTGGCTTGAGTGCCGCGCCGGCAAATCCAGGCTCAGCATCAATTGTGAAAGGAATGAAGAGCATGAATAATTGATTCGACTGGAAATAGTACTGGATGTGCAAGACTGACTCCGACGGATCGTACACGCAGTTCGCATGGGAGGCGCTGTAGCCGAGTGCGCCAAGGCTATGCCAGGGCCATGCATCACTTAATTCCAACTTGTTCGCATCGACCCGATCGACCGACCAGTCCGCCTGTGCCTGCTGCGCCACACGATCCAACGGATTCTCCGCTACCTTGGCACGAATGTAGGTGGCCGACGAGCAGCCGAACGTGCAGAGAATCAGTACCACCAGGACGAGCCGAGTCCGCATCATTCCCTCCTTCCTGAAGGCCTGCGTCCAATAACCCATGACCACAGAACGTCAAAGGGTAGCCTTCGAGCAAGAAGGTGTCAACGACTGACGATTGAATATGGTTACATGTGAGATTCCACATCGCCAGACCCACCCATCATCAATAGCTGTTTCAAGCATCCATTATTCTTCTCACAGATTTGCATCCGATAGCCGCCAGGATTAGGCTAGGACCATGAGGTCGGTTCCCACCAGTGAATGGAGGTACCGCCATGAGACCACGGATTGTGCTGGCGCTCGCCGCAGTCGCGTTCCTTCCCTGCCTTCCCCACCCCGCGTCGGCCGGTGACCAGACCGGCATTCCCCCTCGAACGGTGGCGGACTATCTGCATGCGGTCATCGAAGCGGATCGCACGTTCTACACCATCCACGTCGTCGATCGGTTGCAGCGAGATGGGGGTGGGAAGGCGGCGGAGAACTGGCGCGGGGAGAAGAATACGATCCCCCTGCCCGCGCAATTTCTCATGGAGGCGAGCGATCTCGCATCGAAGACCGGCACGCATGTCCGCTACCGGCTCATCAGCCTCTGGCCGATCAACCCGCACAACGGGCCGCGCAGCGAATCCGAAAGAGCCGGCTTGAAGTCCTTGGTCGCCAATCCGGACGATGTCGTCACCGGCACGATCCAAGACGGAGACCATACCTACTTCCAGGCGATCTATCCGGACCGCGCCATCAGCCGAAGTTGCATCGGCTGTCACAACAGCCATCCGAACAGTCCGAAGAAGAATTTCGTTTTGCATGAAGCGATAGGAGGGCTCGTGATCGAAATTCCATTGAGCCGATAGATCGGGATCCTCGCGTTCCCTATCGGCGATTCATAGAATCTTGAGCATCGAACGATGCGACGAGTTGAACACGCATCAGCAGGCGATTCCACGAATTTGGGTATGGCTACCGCAGCTACCTGCTCCCGCCCTTCTGGGATCACGACCTGGTCGGTCCGCCGTCGACCACACCTTAAGCTTCAGAAAAATCCGGGCCCCTCTTCTACGGCGATGAGCCTGGATCGCTGCAACCGGATCGTCCAGCATCTCGGCAAGCCTTGTACTCCTGGTTGGCCCACTCCCACCGCAGCTTCGCTTCGTCATAATCGGCTTGCTTGCCGGCCTGTCGAAGATAGGCCATTCGCTCGGCGGAATTCTGGAACGTTCGGCCGACCGGTTCGATGTTTAGCGTCGCCATACGCAACTTCAGACCCACCGCGGCCTTATGCTCCTCATCGTTCCGGAATCCCACGTAACTGTTTCTGGCCTTGAGATGGTTGGCGAAATAGTTGGCTTGACTGTGGCCTTGATCCCCGGCCTTGTCGAACCAGCGGATTGCCTCCTGCCGATTCTGCGGGACGGTCATCCCAAACTGATAGATGCGACCAAGCAAGAATTGCCCCTCCGCATTCCCTTGCTCAGCACTCTTGCGGATCCACCGGACGGCTTCCGCCCAATCCTCCTTCACGCCGGTCGCATTCTCATAAATCATCCCGAGATAGTTTTGGGCTTCGGCGTAGCCCTGCTCCCCCGACTTACGGTACCACCGTACAGCCTCTTCATAACTCTGACGGACGCCTTCACCCTTCTCATACTGATAGGCGAGCAGATACTGTCCTCGGGGATTACCCTGGTCAGCCAATTTCTGGAATATTTGGGAGGCTCCCGCAAAATCCTTAGCCTTGTACATCCGTATTCCTTGATTGATTTGTTCCTGGGTCGGTGTAAGCGTCGCCGGCGCGCCGCCAAGATTCGCCAGCGCCGAGGGAGCATCGCGCGCCCCCGCCGCGGCCGCTTTGGTATAGTAGGTCCTGGCCTGCCCGAGATCTTTGACGACGCCGATCCCGCCCTCGTACGCCCGGCCCATATGAAACAACCCGTCGGCGTCGTTCTGCTCCGCTGATTTCCTGAACCACTTCACGGCTTCGGCCGGATCGGCCTTCACGCCATGACCTTTTTCGTAAAAGAATCCGAGCCAGGCCTGCGCAGGCGCATAGTTCTGGTCGGCGGCTTTGCGAAACCACATGGCCGCCTTCGCAAAGTCCTTCTTATGATTGAGCCCGTAGGCGTATGAGAGCCCCATACAATTTTGGTCAGCTGGAGCTTTCGAGTCATCACCGAGGCGGACAATGATCCGACGACAGGCGGCCACATCGTCATTGGCATCGGGATAGGCAAAAGCAGGCATGAGCAACAGCACAAACACGACGAATCTAGCAATCTTCATCGCAGCCTCCCGCTCCGCTGGAGCATGCGCCGCGCCCGGACGTCGAACCGCATGGAGACATGCTCATGGATACAGAATCCTCAGACACTGCGCAGCCGAGAATCGTGTGCACCATCCGTCACACTCGAGCCGCGTTGCTGAAATGCACGCACTTCTCCCAGGCCCGTTTGAACAAGCGCGAGATTCACGACCCAGGAGACGAATCCCAGCAGGACGAACTTCAGATAGAACGGCAGCGTGATCGGAGAGTTCCAGAGCATATGCAACACGACGGCGAGTCCGAAGATGCGGAGAAACCGCGGATCACGCAACATCTCTACGCTGAAACGCCGGTCCCCCCGCACTCTCCACAGCGCGGCACCCACCATCGCCGTCCACAGAATATGCCCCCCGATCAAACTCAAGACGCCTCGAAACGTAATGTTGTCGAGCATCGCATCCACTCCGTCTTGGAGGCCCAACCGGAGTGCATAGCCCGACGACTCAAATGCGGAAAAGCCGGCTCCCACAGCCGCGCCGAACAACAGCCCGTTCAACGTCGACCGGTATTTGAGTTTGTTGATGACCAAGAATAGTGCCGCGGCCTTTCCGATCTCCTCGACCAAACCAGCATCCATGGCACCCAGCCACGAGCCGAGATGGGCCCACCGGAACAGGAACAGCGACAGAATCAGGGAGGTGATCCCTCCGCAGAGAAAGAGCTTGACCAGCTGATAGAGCGACACATTGCGCAGCACGTTCATCTCGTAGAAAAAGATCAGGAGTGAGAACGGAATCAGGAAGGTGCCCGTCATGATGAGCCCCGGCACCAAGTTCGGGTTATGAAACTCTCGAAACGCGAAGACAAATCCGAGATAGACAACCGCCGACAGCGTGAACGTCTTGAAAAAGACCCACGGCTTCGGCCAATTCGTATCTACGGATTCTAACGGCGGGGTCGTGGAAGGTGTACCGACCGTGAAGTATTCTTCGATTTCGTCGTCCGTGCGCGATTTCAAGACTTCCGAAAACATGGCGCGCGCATCGAAGCCCTGAATCTTTTCAACGCCGGCGACCGAGCTGATCCGATCGCTGAAACCTTCGATCCATCGAGCAGATCCCGGAGACGCGTCGTGTTCGGCAAGTTGCCAGAAGGAACGGCCGATCCGTATCTGTTGTTTGCCGGCTAGCGTGGCCTCCGACACCCGATGCCCATCAACATACAAGGGACCGTGTAGCGCCCGACAGAGTGACCGGCCCCCTCTCAACACCAAGACCGCGTGACGATCGACAACGTCGTGATCGTCACTGAGCACATCACAATCGATCGAACGGCCGATCACCACTTCACCATCTCGCATGGCAATGCGTTTACCGTGATCGGGTCCGGAAATGCAGATGACGTAGGACGCCGAAGAAGGACCTTCCGGCTGGGTCATGCGGGCACCTCCGAAGGACGGAGCGCAAGACAGGTAAGGGCCCTAAGGATACACGGCGCTTACCGAACGCTTCAAGCTCCCCTGCCGACCGTTGTACCCCTGGCCTATCTTGTGATAAAGGACCTGCGGCCCACGGTCTGTCACCTTCACGGAGCGACTATGCTCCTCTTGCCTGCTCTCCCTCGTTTTCTGGCTTGGACCGCGCTCGTCTGGGGTGTGCTGGCCGTATGGCCAGCCTCAGCTCAGCCGCAAGGTTCCGACGTCTTTAGCTCTTCTGGGGAGTACGACCAGTTCGCCGTCGGCGGCGCGCATCGTTGGTACGACCATCACTCCGACGAGTTCAAGCAGAACGGGAGCCACTGTCTCCCGCTTCTCGATGAAGCCAAGGTCTACCAAGACAAGGCTTTGGCCCTCTACGAAGAAGCCAGACGCCCCGGCAATAGCAGGCGACAGTCTGAACTGGTCAAGCAAGCGAACGAACAGATCAGGCTTCGCGGAGAAAAGCTGCGAGCCTTCACCGATTGCGTCACCCAAGCGAACAGACGGCCAATGCTTCAAGGCAAGGTCGAGAAAAACGAAGGTCCACAAGCACAGCCGCCGGAAGAAGACAAGAAGGCGCCGCCCAAGAAACAAAAACCCATTAAAGGTGCGCCAACCAGCCAATTGCCACCCCCACAGGCCCCCGCTTCGCCTTCTGGACCGCCTGGGCCGGTACCACCGGCTTCACCGCCGAGCGAGACGCCATCACCTGGTGGAGTCCCAGGTCAGGGACCGGGCCGCTACAAATTCGGGAAACCGGACCCACCGTTCATGTTTGCCGACGGGATCTCCAAAGGCATGAGCGATTGTTTCGCCGAGAACCTCCCGATGGACATGGCCACCGCGCCGTTGGCTGTGCTGAAGCGGCTGGAACGGCTCAAGAAAGCCGTCGAGGTCGTCGGAGCGGCTGGCTCCATCTACGCTATCTATGAAGATATCAAGGCCTACGATCCCACGGCAGATCCCTACGACACGGGCAAATGGCTCGGCAAGCTGATCTGCGACGGGAAAGATCTTCGTGAGGTCGTCAAACAAAGGAAGAAGCAGGGGCCGGGAAAGGAGTCGCCTGGCGAGCCCGCTCCCAAAGAACCGTCGCCTGACGATACCCCGCCAGTCCCACCGTCCCAACCACCGCCGGGACAGGACCCGGATGGCTCCAAGCCGGAGCGCTTTCCCCATCGCAATGATCCGCTTTTGCGAGGAATGCCGCTCGAGGATCACAAGCAATTGGTCAAATTGGCGGCGGAGGAAAAAAAGATCATCATCGTGCGAGACTCGAATCCTGGCGCGATGAAATGGATGGGCCGTTCGAGGCACATCCCAAAACCGCAGGAGCTCAAGGCCAAGACCATTCCCTACGACCCGCTCAAGACGCCGGAAGAGAACCACCCGCTCGCAGGACTGGCGACGGCACAGGGACTCTCCGATGCGGACCGCCGGGCTCTGCTTCAGAAAGGCTACACCATCCGGGGCAAAGACCAGATCATTGTCGATCCGAAGGGCAACCGGCTCTACAGCGATACCGATCTCCACGGCGTGTACAATCTCGACGGAACGGATGCGTGGTCGGATGGGTGGCGGCAGAAGATGAACGATTCGTTCTTAGAAAATATGGTGCAGCACCCTCCGCACGACAACTGGCCGGACCGCAACAATCTGGACGTCGCAGGGCTGAACGCAGGGCCCAAACCGCCGATCACCGCTTATCTCCCGGACGGCACCACCCACCACCTCAAGACGGTCGGCGAGATGAAGCAGTTCTATACGGCGCATGGGATGGATTGGAACTCGCTCTATCCCGGATACTGACGATACCTACCGACGATGCGGTAGACGATCACTGTACGCCATACTTCCGCTTATCCTCCTGGGTTTCTTGATGCTCCCTGTAACGGTCGATTGCTCCTTTATCCCCCTGATTGCAGGCAGCCGCCGCAGGACCCGAATAGCTGCTGCAGGGGTTTCCGCCATCGCCACTACCGCCGCCGCCAAAGGCGGCAGCGGCTCGACGCTCGATCTTGGCACCGATGTATCTTCCGAGTTGCACTTCATCCTTGAAGTGCGGCGTATCGGGCTTTTCCAGCCAGGTCGCGATAAAACCGGCGCCGCCGTTCTTGTGGCGGCCGGCTCGATCCAACCAGTGAATGGCTTGCTTTCGATCTCGGGGAAGTCCGCCCCAGCCGAATTCATAGGAAAGTCCCAAGATGAACTCCGCCTGGTCGTAGCCAAGGTCTGCGCTCTGCCGATACAGTTGGATAGCTTTGACCTGATCCTTCGGCACGCCGTCACCTTCGAAATACAAATTGCCTAGGGAAAATAGCGCTGTACGATGGCCCTGTGCCGCCGCCTTGCCGTACCATTCTGCAGCCTGCTTGTAATCCTTCGCTTGGCCCAAGCCTTCCTGGTACGTCCGTCCCAAGAGCGCTTGGGCCCGGGGGTGCCCAGCCTGCGCTGTTTCCATGAGGATGGGAAAGGCCGCGGCGTAGTTTTTCTTGGTCGTGAACAAGTCGTAGCCCTGCTTGAAGCGCGCTTCGACTTTCGGATCGGAACTGACAAACCCTTGGGGAGATTCATAGGAAGTCGGGGCCTTCCGTTGTGAACTGTGAAGAGGTGCGGAAGGCTTGATCGGCACGGTCCCGCCTGGTTGTCCCGTGGGCCGGCGAGAGGATGATGAGCCGCTGTTCGTGTCCTGTCGAGGGGCCAGGATGTCTGAGAGTGCAGTTTCCGGATTGATCCTGGTCGCTTTGACGAAGGATTGTGAGGGGTCCGTACTGGACAGGTTGGCGCCATCCGCCGACAACGCCATCCTGTTCACGAACCCGCCCTTGGTCCATTTCAAGGTCACGGCGCGTTTGGAAGCATCCGTACATTCCCAGGTTCCTGAATTTCCCGACTGCTGGGTGAAGGTCCCATCGGACTTGATCGTCACCTCGCCGCCAACGAACCAGGCCCACTTGCCGACGACGGCTTCGCAAGAAGCCGCGTGGGAAAAAGAAGGCAAGAGTATCGCTGTCACTCCCATAGTCACCACGAACACGATCGTTTCACCGACAGACGAAATTTTCCTGAAGAGCAGTAGCGCATCTGTTGTCGATGTGGTCATTCAACCCTCCCCGGCCGCTCAGTTGGCCCGCCCTTGCGTGGGGTCGAAAGGACGCCCGGCCGGCGTATAGCAGGACACCCCGCTCCATTCCCCGCCGGCGTTTATACAGACCTGCCCGCCGGCATTCTTTCCCCAATCACGCAACACCTCGGCTTCCATCTCGTTGTACCGCGCTCTCAGCCAGCCAGTCCGTTCTGTTGAATTCTTGAACGTGATCTCCTTCGGTTCGAGACACATGCCGAAAAACTTCTCCCGTTCCCATTCATTGCGATAGCCAATACAGTTTGGCTTGCGGAGATAGAGCGAGAACCAGCGAGCATAGGCATCATTCTGATCCGCGGATTTGTCGTAGAGGGCAATGGCCTTCCCGCGGTCCATCGGCACGGCCATACCGAAATGAAAGAGCCGGCCCATACAGTTAAGGCCTAGCGGATGAAACTGACGCGCCGACTGTTCGCACCAGTGGCGCATCTCTTCCCAATTCTCCGTTACGCCCTCTCCGTTTTCATAGGCCAACCCCAACTGGGCTTGGCCTGCTGCATCGCCCTGCTCGGCGGCAACGCGGAATAGCCGCGCAGCCTCTTTCGGATCCTTGGCCACACCCAACCCTTGATGGTAGTGCCGACCGAGCGCGACCGTCGCCGCCGTATTGCCGAGATCGCCCGCTTGGCGATAGAGTCGAACACTGGTTGCATAATCCTTTTTTGTGAAGGCAGCGAAGGCTGCGTTTTCCATGTCCTGTCCCGGACGCTGGTACGTACCACGAGCCGTCTTCATCAACTCCTTCTTGGCATCGATACTCCCGGCAGCAGCCGCCTTATCCAGCCATTGCTTGGCCTGCTGCGCGTCAGCCTTCACACCCTTCCCCGTTGTGTACAAGCGAAAGACGTTAAACATGGCATCAGGAGAACCTTGCTCCGCTGCGCGCCGATACAGATCAAACGCCTTCCCGGCATCAGCCTCGACACCGTGGCCCTTCTCGTATTGATAGGCCAGCGCCACCATGGCGCCGACATGCCCCTGCTTCGCCGCCATTTCGTACCACTGCGCCGCACGAGATGGATCGCGTGAAACCGGGCTGGGTTGAAACCAGTAGGCGAGGCCGAGGCAGTACTGTTCGTCAGGATTCGTGGGACGAGGCGGCGGTGCGCCTCTCTTCAGCGTCTTGAGATAGCCCAGATGGCAGGCACGCTGATCTTCGCGGACGCCGGCACCTGAGACGACTGGGCCGAGTGCCAACATCAGAATGGCGATTGCCGTAATGCCTCGTGCACAGCGACGGCAGATTTGCTGCTTCTGAGACGGTTCTACAGGAGATTCCGGAACAACGTCACGAAAAGGCATGGCGCTCTTCCTTCGTCGGAGGGAAGGTAGGCTAGCGTTCTCACGTCACGCTGTCAATGCACGGTACAACCTCTACGCAATCGCCCCTTACATCCAAAACAATCTCAATAATACGTTCTGCCTCCTATTCTCTACTCGGCTCGACCCCGAACCCCTCAACGCGACAGGCGTCGCTCACCGATGCCGAGGTGCAGTGCGGCAATGTCGAGCTCCTGTCCCAACCGATGCAGGACCTCGTCGCTGATCGTACCGTCATTGCGAAGACCGACCAAAGCGACCCGCTCCGCCGTCAATGCCTCGTGTTGCAGCCGCTGAAACGTCTCCGTCGATCCTGCCGCATCTTCCTGTTCCACACCGGAACGCGCAAAGCGCTCCAATCGTTTGCTATATCGCAAACGGACCCGCTCGACCTGTTCGGTCGACACCCAGTCTTCCCTCGTCAATTGATCCAGTCGGTCCAACGCCGCCGTCGCCGCATGTTCCCGCGCCAGCCGCTCCTCCTGTTCCAAACCTTGCTCTTCTTCGAGATGGAGCAACCGAATAAGCGGTGGCAGCGACAACCCTTGCAGCACGAGCGTCGCAAGGATCACGGTGAAGCTGATCAGGATGATCTCCGCGCGAAAAGGGAAGGGTGCTCCCGAGCCGGTCGTGACAGGTAAGGCCAAGGCGGCGGCCAAGGTGACGATCCCCCGCATGCCGGTCCAGGATACGAGAAAGATGTTCGGCCAAGGCGGTAACGGATCGCGTGTCCGGACCTCGGCACTCAGACACCGTGGAATGACGGCGGCCAAAGGCACCCACACCAGCCGCACGACGATCGCAGCCACGCTGACGACGGCCCCCGCCCAGAGTACGGGACCGAGCCGTCCCGCCGGCACGGCGTCACGTAAGGGTCCGAGTTCCAATCCAATCAGGATAAAGATGATGCCGTTCAGCAGAAAGATGAGAACATCCCACACCGCGCGAGCCTGGAGACGGGTCGACGGAGCCACAGCCCCGCTGAAGTGCCGCCGAACATGCATGCCGCCCGCAACACAGGCCAACACTGCGGAGGCATGCACTGACTCTCCGGCCACCCAGGCGACATAAGGCGCCAGCAGCGTGATCACGATGTGGACGAACCCATCCTCGGTCACGGACAAGGCCCAGCGTGTGAGGAATCCGACCCCGATCCCTACCCCCACTCCTGCGACCGCCGCAAAGACAAAGTTGACGAGTCCCTCTGCTGGAACGAACACGCCGCTCACCGCCACCCCGACGGCCACGCGGTACAGTACCAATGCCGTCGCATCGTTCACGAGACTCTCACCTTCCAGGATCGTGACCACGCGCCGCGGGATCCGCAGCCGTTTCCCGATCGCCGTCGCCGAGACGGCGTCCGGCGGGGACACGATGGCACCGAGCGCCACCGCGGCGGCCCAGCCGATGCCGGGCAACAGGGCGTACGCGACCATCGCGATCGCTCCGGTCGTGGCAAGCACGAGTCCCACGGCCAGCAGCAAGATGGGACGCAAGTTCTGGCGAAAATCCCGCAACGACGTAAAATAGGCGGCAGCCCAGAGAATCGGCGGCAAGAACACCAGAAACACGAGGTCCGGATCGAGTGTGATGGAAGGCAACCCCGGCACCAGCCCCAGCGCCAATCCACCAACCACCAACAGGATCGGATAGGGAATGCCGATCTTCTGCGCAACCGTGGTCAGCGCGAGCACGACCCCCAACAGCAGGATAACGAGTTCGAGCTGATGCAGATTATCCATAGCTCATTCGCTCGACATGACGGAAGGCGAGGCGACCGAGACGACGGCAGGCTACAGCTGTCGGCAGGAGCTGTCAACGCGAGTTGTATGCCATCAGAGAACCACCGCCCCAAGCGGCCAAGGCGATCAGAAAAATAGAACGTCCCTATTCTCAGTCCTGAAAATAGTCCTCGCGCGCAATCATCGTCCCGGCAGCAATCGCCTGGTGATATAGGTCGGACTCTGGTGGAATTTCTTTCTCCGGCTGGCCATAGAAGCGACGGAAGACTTTTCCCGTCGCTTTCTCATACCGAAACTTTGCGCTCTCGAACGGAAAGTCCAGATAGACATCCCCGGCCAGAAACGCATCCATCCTGGATTCATTCATGCGAGGCAGGCTACTGCTCATAGTGCAAGCTGTCAATTAGAAGTACTGCGTGAGGCCCACCTGTAGGAGTTGGTTGGGAATCGGCTCCATCAGGCGGGCCCAGTCGACTCGGATGAGCGTATTCGAGAGCAGGGTTGGGATCAGACGCGCCCCGCCGCCCACATTGACTGCGCCGCGCCAGCTCTTCACTGTCCCCTCATCCGTAAACGTTTGAAATGCGCCGAAGTCCGAGAAACCGACCAGCTGTATCGCCCAGCGAGGTACAACGTGAATCGCATGCCGCAACTCCACGTTGGAGTAGGTTTGTGCCCGGTTACGGAACAGGTTGTCGGAGAGTCCGCGGATGCCGACTTGGCTTCCAATGAGCACGCTATGGTTGGCGTTTCCCGCGTTGACGGCCTCTGCAACCGCATTGATCATCAATACCGTCATGTCACCGAGCGGAACTCCCTGCAGATACTTGATCCGACCTTCATGCCGATTCTGATTCGGCCCGAGAAAATAACCAGGCTTAAGTTCCAGCGCCACACGATAGCCCTTCGGGACCAGATCATGCCAATGGTACTGATCCCACGTCAGCTCCGGAATCACACCGATGTAGGTTCCATTGGGCGGCCGCAGCCCCTGCGCATCGCGGATTTCCTCGCGATACACTTTCGCAACAATTTCGAATCGTAACGGCGACCCATAACGAAAAGGAGCTTTGAGTTCGAATTCTCCTCCAAAGCGCCGCCGATGCCAGGTGGCCGTCGAATCGGCAAACCGAATGTCGCTGTTGTTGAAGGCCCCTTTGGCTTCCTTCGCCCAGCGGTTGGGGCTGTACGCATGCTGCGACAGCCACACCTCCACATTCGGCCCACGCTGGCTGTAGTTGAACAACGCCCCAAGCGCCGTCGCCTCGCCGTCGATGTTGTACTCGACCAGCCCACCCGTCGCATTGAGATCTTGCGGACTGCTCCCGCTGGTGAAATTGAGGATCGGTGCCAGAGTGAATTTCTCTTGCACCTCGACCAGCAGCGTCTGCTCCCGCACCGTGACCGCTACCTGATCGAACAGGCTCAGATTGCTGACGCGCCGCTCGAACTCCTGAATCTCTGACGGCGAATAGTCGGCAGGAATCGGCCGGGGGAGTAGATCCCAAATCGCTTCAGGCTTCGTTCGCTTGATCCCCTCGACCTGACTCCGCTCGATACGGATCATTCCTGATGACTCAGAGGCTTCCGCGCGGGCCCAACCAGCGGACAGCGAGACGCACAGGAATGCGAGGACAACCGCCATACCGGTGAAGTCCCAATGGGACTTCCGAAGCTCATTCATTGGTCGATGATAGGGGGGAGAAACCCGTTCGGCAAGAATATATGACTCGATGGATCGTGGTCATTGTCAGTAATGACCAGCGACGCGAGAGGCGCGGGGGCATTCAAATCCCCGAGTTGCTGACTCACACGGGACCCGCTCTTTATTTTCTGCTACTCTTCGCCCATGCCCCGCTCCAATCTCCGTTCTCCCCGCCCTCGTCCCCGCCGCCGCGTGCGTCGCCGCCGCTTCAAGCTCAGATCAGTGATCCGGTTTCTCCGCCGCCGCTGGCGCGAAGGACGGTTGTTTCTCCGCGCCGTGGGACGCACGCATCCGGTACTTCGCGTCGTGATTAGTACCCTCCTCCTTCTGGTGCTCTGGGTTACCGTCAATTGGCTGTATCACGCGTTTTACAAACCGACCGAGGTTTTCTTCCCGTTGGACAACGCGCTGGATAAAAGCGCCGCAGACACCTGGAGAGAGTACGGCTCGCTGTTTCGTGAACACTCCACGGCCGTGATCACGCCGGATTTGCTTGCGGCCCTGGCCCAGACGGAAGGCGCAGGGAATCCGGTCGCGCGGACCTACTGGCGCTGGCGCTGGTCGTGGAATCCGCTGGAGTGGTACCAACCGGCCTCCAGCGCGGTGGGCATGTTTCAGATTACCGACAGCACCTTCCACTTGGCCAAGCGCTACTGCATCCACGACCACCACGTCGTCGAATCCGGCCCCTGGCACGATGCAAACTCCTGCTGGTTCAACAGTCTCTATATCCGCGTCCTTCCCAGCCATGCCATCGAACTGACGGCGGCTCTGCTGGATCGCGAAGTGGCCCACACCGCCAGAGGCAATCCCCGGGCGACGCTCGCGCGCAAGCAGGATTTGGCGGCAGTCATCCACCTCTGCGGCGCCGGCGTCGGCCGCGATTATGCGAGGCGCGGCTTCCGCTTGAAACTCCACCAGCGCTGCGGCGATCACAATGTGCGAAGTTACCTCACGCGGGTGCACGCGATGAGGGAACAGTTCACGAGATTGGCTCGGCACACGGGCGAAAGCTCCACACCACCTCTCTAGCGTCCAGGCCGAGAGTTCGTTACACTGCCACGACGATCGAGGCACACTCATGCGCGACGGACAAACGATCAACTACTACATATTGCTGGAGCTCCTGCCGAGCGCCACGGAGGAGGAGATCCGGAAGGCCTGGCATGAGCAATTGCAGGTCTGGCATCCGGACCGTTTCAACCATTCGCCGGCCCTGCATGAGAAAGCCGAAGCCCGCACCAAGCTCATTAACCAGGCCTATCAGACGCTGAATGATCCGACCCTCCGCGCGCGATACGATGCGGCGACGCCTTTCACGACGTCGTCTCGCACGCCGCCGAAGCCCTCGCCGGCCTCGACCGCCACGACCCAACCCCCGACTTCGCCTCAGCGGCCGGCTCAGGCGCCGCGCTCACGCCAGGACCCGCGCGGACCGCAATCGCTCATCATGCTCTCGCATACCGGCCAGCCGAAGACGCTGGTGCCGGCGATTACGATGCTCGTGGACAGCCATGAGCATCTCCCCTACCGTTTCGAAGGGCTGAAACGGATCGCCGGCACGATCAAGCAGACGCTGCCGGCCGGCGACTATGCCATTGCGGAAGCGCCGGAAATCTTCTGCGTCGAGCGGCGGCGGGTGGAGGAGTTCAACACCATTTTTTCGAATCCCACCGACAACCGCGTCCCGTTCTTTGAGGAATTGGAGGCGCTCAAGGATTATCCACACCGGTTTCTGGTGATCGAGGGCCCGTTGCAGTACCATGCCGGCGGCGGACGCCTCGGCCAATATCACCGGAACGGCATGATGGATTTCCTGGATGGACTGACTGCGCGATTCGGCGTGAAGATCATTTTCTCGGAGAACCGGGACGATGCGGAGGAACGGGTCGCCAACCTCGCTGCGCTCCACTACGCCTACCACTACGCGGAGCAGCAGGGCTTCGGCCGCTGCCTGACCGAACACGACCTCTAATTGACGGACACAAGACCAGGCCTTTGTCCAATCACCGATGGTTCCATTGCATGGGGTCACCACAGTTCGCAGGCGTGCATGCAGCGGGGCCAAGCACAAGTAGGCTGCTGCAAATATTCCGGCATCCTACGGATTTGCCTGCTCTTCCATTTTCTGCTACTGTGACGCCTGCTGAAACTGGTCAACCTTGCCATTGAGGTGACTATGAAGCGCCTCTCTTTCTTCCTGTCTTTCCTTTTAATTTTTGGAACAGGTTGTGCCAGCTACGACAAACGAGAAACCGTCGCATCGCGTCCCACTGCTCCTAACCCCGCGGTCCAAACACCCACCAATCTTTCGGCTTCGAGCAGTTCTCCCGCACGAGTTCTCAAACGGAAGATAGCTGTCGCCCGATTCACCAACGAAGCGAAGACCATGTCAACCAGTCTCTTTGGTGAAGCCTACAACCGCGATCCGAACTTCGACCGGCTAGGCAAGCAGGCTGCCGACATGCTGGCCACCGAGCTCACCAAATCCGGCAAATTTATCGTCCTCGAGCGCATCGATCTGAACAAGCTCGAAGCGGAAAGCGAGTTGATGGGTCTCAATCGTGAACAATTTAAGCAAAGCCTTGTCGGAGTGGATGCTTTAATTTTCGGTTCAATCGCTGAATACGGAAGAAAAGACGTCGGAGAAGTGCAGGTCTTCTCCCGTTCACGCCAACAGTCCGCACATGCCAAGGTGAATGCCAGGATGGTCGATCCCCGAACAGGCCATGCCTTCTTCAGCGACGACGGAGCCGGCGACGCGACATTGGAGCAATCGACCATTCTCGGCTTGGGTGATCGGGCGACTTTTGACTCAACATTGGGTGATAAGGCCTTGTCTGCTGCGGTCGTCAACTTAATTGACAAACTGATGAACAAGCTTGCCGACAAACCCTGGACTACCAGCATCTTGACGGTCGAGGGAGGCAACGTTGTTGTGTCCGGAGGATCTCGCCAGGGGCTACGTGTGGGGGATCACTTGAAAGTCATGACGCCAGGAAAAGTCATCAAGAGCCCACAGACAGGCTTTAATATCCAACTCCCCCACACCCAGGTCGGCGAACTGGAAGTACAGTCGTTCTTCGGCGACTCAGAGACCAACGAGGGCTCGATCTGTAAAGTTGTCAATGGACCCGCGCCGACGACGGATCATTTGATCCAGTTCTAACAGGGGAAGGACTTGCCCATGACCCTCACCAGCGCCTTAAGGAGCTTGATTGTGACCGGGAGCCTCTCACTGTCAGGATGCGGTCTCTTTGCTCCGATCTTCGGACCGGTATCTCAAACGACGACTTCGAACGTCGATCAGAACAAAGATGGAGGCTACATTCGCTTCACAAACATCTCTGGGCAAGACGAGATCCTTTTGGACGGCACCGTCATCGGCAGCGGAGAAGCATTCCGATCAGGCGGACAGCTCGGGGTTACGCCAGGTCCCCATGAGGTCGAGGTCCGTGGGGGAGGAATGATTCGACTCAAGCAGAAAGTTTTTATCGGCACCGGTTCAACGCGCACGATTGATATTCCATGAACATACGACTTGTTCGCTCGATCCTCCTCACCTCGTTGGTTGTAAGCCTGTCGGCTTGCATGCCTCAGCGCCAATTCTATTGGGGACAATACGAAGACAGTCTCTACGCACGACACCAGCATGCTGGGGCTGGCGGGGAAGCCCATGCCAGCGGCATGTTGGCAACCACGCTCGCTGCGCCTCCGACGAGCGTGAGCCAAAAAGTCGGACCCGGCATTCATGCTGACTATGGGTATCTCTTATTCAAACAGGGGCAACCTGACGAGGCCATCGCCCAGTTTCAACAGGAAGCCGCCACGTATCCCGAATCCAAATTGTTGATGGACAGCATGATCTCTCGGATCCAAGAGCGTAAAAAGAAGGACCAGGAGAAACCGCCTACGCCATGAACGCCCTTCGCGTTACAGCTACCATCTGTTCCCTATTCCTGTTGTCCGGCTGCATCACACAACCCACGACAGACTACGCAAATTTCTTCGCGCATCAGCCCCGCTCGATACTTGTCGTTCCACCTGCAAACAAGACGACTGCAGTCGATGCCCCACCAGTGTTCCTCACAACCGTTAGCGCCGCATTTGCTGAACGCGGCTACTACATCTTCCCTGTGTTTATGGTCCAGGACATTCTCAATGATTTGGGCGCAACGGATGAAGGGGCAATCGCCGCAATCCCACCCCAGAAGCTCAAGGAAGTCTTCGGAACAGATTCGATCCTCTATGTCACTATAACGGACTGGACGACGCAGTACATTGTGCTGGCTTCAAACATTATCGTCGGAGCGGAATACCGGCTGGTCGATGCATCTACGGGAGATGTGATTTGGACACACAAGGAACGCGTTGCTCACGATGGGGGAGGCGGAGGTGGTGGTGGAGGGCTGGTCGGCGCCCTTGTGTCAGCAGCAGTCAAAGCGGCAGTTACTGCGGCAACAGTTCAGTATCGTCCCGTAGCCTATCAAGTCAATAACTTTGCTAGCATGCGCTCTGGGCACGGCCTCCCTTTCGGCCCGTATCATCCAGAGTTCCAAAAGGATCACGAAAGCTACAAATAGCCTTTCCTCTCCTGATTGCCTTCACTCTTCCTACTCTCGAAACAACCGCACCGGGACTTTCTGCCCTTTGACGCGCGTTTTGCTCAAGGCGTCGATGATTTTTGCGGCCATGGCTTCAGGCACTTCGACGAGCGAAAACCGGTCGAGCACTTCGATGCCGCCGATGACGTTCGAGTTCACTTTGGCTTCGTTGGCGATGGCACCCACCAGATCGCCGGCCCTGATTCCCGCCGACCATCCGGCCCCGACATAGACCCGCGCCATACCGGCAGCGCGGGGACCGCGACCGGGCCTTCCCATCGGAGGCCGCATGCCCGTGCCTCCCTGCCCCCCGCGATAGGGCTCACCCGGACGGGACATGGGTCGATAGGGTTCCGGCTGCCGGATCGGGACGGCCGGAATCTCGACTTCCGCCCGATCGCCGCCCTGCGCCTGAAACACCAACTTCATCGCCGCCGCCGCGACGCTGGTGAGATCGCCGGTCGAAGCGATGGCTTGCACAATGCTCTTGTAGCCTTCGATATCGTCGGCCTGCATGGCCTCCTGCACAGCCGCTCTCGTCCGCTCCAACCGCTTGGCGAGCAGATCAGCCACGGAGGGAACCGGCGCCACCGTCACTTTGGCTTTCGTATGTTGCTCGATGCTCCGCAGGAGCCGCTGCTCGCGGGGATCGAGAATCGTGATGGCCGCACCTTCTCGTCCGGCCCGCCCGGTGCGCCCGATTCGATGGACATAGACTTCCGCGGAAACCGGCAACTCGTAATTGATGACGTGGGACACGCTGGGAATGTCCAACCCCCGCGCCGCCACATCTGTGGCCACGAGCAGTTCCGTTTGCCCGCTGCGGAACGACTGCATGACCCGATCACGTTGCGGCTGACTCATGCCGCCATGGATTGCTTCCGCGCGGTGGCCGCGGTTGTTGAGCATGACCGTAACCTCGTCGACTTCGACGCGGGTCCGGCAAAAGACGAGCGCCGACTTGGCCCCCGCCATATCCAGCACGCGCGCCAGCGCCGCGGCCCGGTGTGGCCGGCTGACGAGATACGCTGTCTGCTGCACCTTCGGTGCCGTTCCGGCCTTGACCGGTTCTTTGGCGATCGTCACTTCGACGGGGCTCTTCAAATGCCGATGCGCGATCGACTTGATACGTGGCGGCATCGTCGCGGAAAACAGCGCGGTCTGCTTGGTGGCGGGCGTCTGTTCGAGGATCGCGTCAAGATCTTCGGCAAAACCCATGTCGAGCATTTCGTCCGCTTCGTCCAGCACGACGACCTGCACATGAGCCAGTTGCAACGTACCGCGGCGTATGTGGTCGAGCGCGCGGCCCGGCGTGGCCACGACGACGTCGACCCCGCGGCGCAGCGCGCCGATCTGGGGCCCCATGGCCTGGCCGCCGTAGACCGGCAACACCGTGATCCGCAGCTCTTTCCCGTATCGCTGCGCCGCTTCTCCCACTTGGATCGCCAGTTCGCGCGTCGGCACCAGGACGAGCGCAGCCGGCCGCTGCTTGATCCCATGCGACAACCGCTGCAAGACCGGCAGGGTAAAGGCCGCGGTCTTTCCGGTTCCCGTCGCCGCCTGGCCGAGCACATCTTTCCCGGCCAGCATGGATGGAATCGCCTCGCGTTGAATCGGCGTCGGCTCCTCGTAGCCGAGCTGATCGAGGGTGGCCAAGAGCCGCGCCTCCAGCCCCAAGGCGGCAAAGCCCGGCGAAAATCCATGTATAGCAGTCGCGTCGGGTGGCTTCGTCTGATCTGACTTCATGGGTTTGCTCAATCGCCTCTCAATTGTTTCGGCCACAAGGATTCCAATTCCGGGAACTTCTCGCGGTAGTCGGCGTGGCTGGCACGGATGACTTTCAAGGCTTCGTCCCGCCCATACACGCTGGTGATTTCCACCTTGTGCTGCGCAGCGCCAGGCGCCTGCTTGTACGTGAGGAAATAATGCTGCAACCGGTCGATCAAGCTGATAGGACAATCGCCGATGTCGGTGAAGTTGCCGTAGGCGGCGTCTTCTTTCATCACGGCGATGATCTTGTCGTCCGCTTCGCCGCCGTCGGCCAAGCTGAACCCGCCGATCGGAATGGCGGTGAGGAGAATGTCGCTGTGCGGAATCGTCTTTTCGGTCAAGACGCAAATATCGAGCGGGTCGCGGTCGCCCACCATGCCTTTGCGCTTCGCCCGCTTGGAAAAAAGGCCGGCCACTTTGTCTCCGCAGTAGGTCTGCGGGACTAATCCGTAATAGACCGGGCAATAGTTTGAGAAGCGCTGAGGCCGGTCGACTTTCAGGAACCCGCTGTCCTTGTCGACTTCGTACTTCACCGTGTCCGTGGGGACGATTTCTATGTAGGCCGTCACGATGTCCGGCGCCTTCTCGCCGATCGACACACCGTGCCACGGATGCGCCTTGAACATCAAACTCATCAACCGCTGTATCGGATCTCCCCCCAACCGCCCCATCAGCGACTCCTCCTGGTTACAACTTCATCCCGGTGACCGGAATGTACCACTTCGGCTTCATCCGACCGAAATCCGTTCGAACATGCCGCGTCAACGCGCGTTTCGAATCCAACACGCAGGCCTGCTTCCCCTCCCGCACGAAGACGACCCAATGCCAGCAGGCCCGCCCCCGTTCACGATGCCACTTGATCGCCAGCAAGGCCACGTTCGGCAATGACGACCAGGACAGAAACGGCCGTTCCCCTGCCGCTGCCGCCCAGCGATACCGCCGCAGCAAGCGCCGAACTTGCTGCGTATCCGACCACAGTCGAGGATCTTCGACGGCGATACCCAATCGGCCGGCCGCTCGTTTCGCGTTCCGGTAGGAAACCCCGGCGACCGCCGCGACAGCGGCAATCCCGCATCCGGTGCGGTCGAGCTGCACGACCGGCTTCACGCCAATTCCAGTTTCAGCTTGCGCCCGCCGGAGATGCGGAATCCCTGGCGCTCATAAAACAACAGGCTGCGTTCGAACTGAGGCAAGGGCGGGGTCGTGACTTCGAGCCTTGTCCAGCCTTTGGCCCGACCCAACCGTCTTGCTTCAGCCAGCAACGCCGCGCCGACCCCCCGCGAACGATAAGCGGGGCGGACATACAACTCCGGAATCGTCCCGTAGACGCCTTCAGTGTACAACGCATAACTTTGGTAGAGGGCCAAGAAGCCGACCGGCTCCTCGGCCGAACGCGCCAGTAGTACCTGATACAGCCCGTCCCCGATCCAGGATCTGGCACGCGCCATCGTCTCGCCATGATCGAACCCGAAGACCTTGGCTTCCACCGCCGCCATGATTTCGTGCAGCAGTTCCCCCACCATGGCCGCGATCACCTCCGCCTCATCGGGCACAGCCGTATGAATTTGGATCGTCAACCGAGTCCCTCGCCGGGATCCATGGCGACCCTCACTTATACCCCACGACCATGCTGTCTGGTCCGGTCAATCGAACCACCTGCGTCCGCTTGAACCCCACGACGGCCATCCACTTGCGGCAATCGGCGCCCGTGTAGTCGAAACCGCCCGGCGTTTCGATGAGCATATTGAGGCTCATCAACAGCCCGAAGGCATTCTGCTGGCGCGCGTCGTCGATCAGGGCTTCGTGAATGATGACTGCGCCCTTGGGCGGCAGCGCATCGTAGGCCTTCTGCAACAGCATGAGCTTCTCGTCCAGGTTCCAATCGTGAAGAATGTGGCCCATGACGATCACATCGGACTTCGGCAGTGGGTCTTTGAAGAAATCGCCGGGATAAAATCTCAGGCGTGCAGCGACACCGCGCGCCTGGGCATAGGATTCGAAAATCGGCCGGACGACCGGCAGATCCATCCCGCCGCCCGACACATGCTTGTGCGCAAGCGCGATCTCCACCGCCACGCCCCCCTGCGCGCACCCCACGTCGGTAAACGTGCGGTACCGTTTCCAGGGAAACTTCTTGGCAATGGCCCGGCCGGACCCGAGGCTGAGCCCTGTCATGGCTTTGAGAAATCCTTCGAGCCGCTGCGGATCGGCATACAACGTACCGAAGAAGTTGCCGCCGGTCTTGACTTCGTTCTGCGGCTTGCCGGTGCGGAGCCCATCCGTGAGCGTGCCCCAAAACGGATAGAGCCGGGCATTCGCCATCTCCAGAATACCCCCGATATAGGAGGGTTTGGTCCGGTCCAAATATTTCGCCGTCTCCGGCGTATTGGCATAGCGGGAGCCGGCACGTTTCAACATACCCAAGGCCACCAGCGCATCGAAGAAGTCGCGGGCACTCCGGCGATGCAAGTGCAGACGATCGGTCAGCGCATCCAGCGTCAACGGGCCTTTCGCCAACTCGGTGAACAGACCCAATTCGATCGCGCTCAGCAACGTCTTCGATCCCATGAAAGCGGTCCCAAGTTGCATGACCGCCGCCGGGCTCAACTCACGCTTCGCCATGACCATCCTCTCTTATCCATGTTCCTTCCACGCTCGCTGCCTCTCTCACCCATGGACGATAGAGCTCTCGCCCAGGTGGTGTTCACCTGGGAGCCCTGCCGCCTGCAGCGGATCCCTACACCGGGCGGGGTGCGAAGCCGGCTGCTGGTGAACGACAGGACCCGCTCTTACTCTTTTGGCTCCTCAATCGGCCCTGCCCACTCCCCTTTGGCCAACTTCACCTCTTGAAACCCGCCGTCCGGCCATTGAAATTGTCCGACTTCGTCGATCTGCACGATAAAGGGATCGGCTTCATGGGCCTGGCCACGAAACCAGTACCAGCCGGGCACTGTCGGTTTGTCTTCGCTCCATTGATAACTCGACATCACGTCCTCTTCCGGTCTCCCTCAAGATCCCTCATGTACTCGGCTTCCGATTGAAGATGGCGCCGCAGCGACGCCTGTGTCGGGGCCTCCTGCGCCCGCTGCCGCCAAAAGCCGTCGAGTGCGGCGTCGATCTCGGCACGTTGGAGCTCCCCATCCTCTTTGCGCTTCCATTCCAGGTAGGCGACGATCGCGCCCGCCTCTTCTCTGGCAAAGATCGAAAGTTGCGCGCGGGCATGATCGTACCAGGTCATCGCGCCGTACCGCCGAGGATTCACGAAGGCTGATTTGCCGATCGTCTTCTCGTACGTGCGGGAGCCGGCCGGCAAGGTCACAATCCGGTCAGAGAACCCATTCGTGAGATGAAACATCGGATCCGCCGTCTGCAACCGCCCTTCGAGATCGGCAATCAGAAAGGCCGGCACAAAGTGCCGAAACGCGCCTTCGGAGAAAAAACTCAAGGCCGTGTAGTTGGGATCCAGAATGGCGGGATCAACCTCGGACCAATGGGTCACTCCCTTGAACGGCGCCGTCGCCTCAGCCGGCTCACAACCCTCCTGGCTCCCCTGAAGAAACGCATCGCCGGGATGCTCGGCCTCACGGAATGCGTTGCGGATGAGCGCAATGACGTCGCTTCGCTCCATGTCCCAATCCTGCCTCGACCATTCCTTCTCGGGAGACGCTTCTGCTACAGTCTGCGCGATGAACGCGCCTGAACCTATCATGTCTCGACTACCAATAGAAGACGTGCTGCCGCAGCTCCGCGAGTCCTTGCGGCGGGGGCCGAACGCCCTCTTAACCGCGCCGCCCGGCGCGGGAAAAACGACGCGTATTCCCTTGGCGCTCCTCGATGAACCCTGGCGGGGGGACAAGAAGCTCCTGATGCTCGAACCGCGCCGCCTGGCGGCCCGAGCGGCCGCCCACCGCATGGCCTCCACGCTCCGTGAGCCGGTCGGTGCGACGGTCGGCTATCGGATGCGGCTCGACACGAAGGTCGGACCACAGACCTGCATTGAGATTGTGACCGAAGGCGTGTTGACGCGCCTCCTGCAATCCGATCCAAGCCTAAGCGCCTATGCCGCCGTCCTCTTCGATGAATTCCATGAACGCAGCCTGCAGGCCGATACCGGACTGGCGCTGGCACTTGAAACCCAACGGCTGTTCCGTCCAAACCTCAAGCTGCTGGTCATGTCGGCAACGCTCGATTGTGGACCCGTGAGCGCCTTATTAGGGAATGCTCCGACGATCAGGTCTGAAGGTAAGATGTTTCCGGTCGAAACACGCTATCTCGATCAGCCAATGACCGGCTATCTGGATGCAGCGGTCACCCAAGTCATTCGTCGCTCGCTCGCTCAGGATCACGGCAGCCTGTTGGTCTTCCTGCCTGGGATGGCGGAGATCCGGCGGGTTGAACAGAAGCTGCTCGATGCCGCGCTTGGCCCGAAGATCATGATTGCCCCGTTGCACGGCGACTTGCCCCAGGCGGCACAAGACGCCGCGATCGAACCGGCTCCACCTGGCCACAGGAAAATCGTTCTCGCCACCTCGATCGCCGAAACGAGTTTGACCATCGATGGCATCCGCATCGTCATCGATGCCGGCCAGCTTCGTGTGCCGCGCTTCGATCTACGCTCTGGACTGAGCAGACTGGAAACCATTCCGGTTACGCAGGATTCTGCCGATCAGCGGCGCGGTCGCGCGGGTCGCTTAGAACCAGGCGTCTGCTATCGGCTGTGGACTGAGAAAGAACAACCGCAGCTTGCGCCACGCCGCCCTCCGGAGATACTCGATGCCGATCTCGCGCCGCTCATACTGGATCTTGCTCAATGGGGCACGACTGATCCATCAGAACTCTCCTGGCTGACAGCACCGCCGGCTGGCGCGGTCGCCCAGGCCAAAGAGCTGCTCACTAAACTTGGAGCACTGAATCAGACCGGCCATATTACAGCGCATGGCAAGAAGATGGCCGAGTTGCCGCTGCATCCACGTCTGGCGCATATGTTGATGGCCTCCATTCCTTTGAAGCTCGGAAATCTCGCTTGCGAGTTGGCCGCGTTGCTGGGCGAACGCGACCTGCTTCGTGGGACCGGCAGCCGCCAGGCTGACCTTCGGCTCAGACTCGACTCCTTGCACGGTGACCGTTCCCATCTAGGCGAGTCCACCATTGATCGCGGAACTCTGCAGCGTGTGAAGCGGACGGCCGATCTCTGGCGGCAACAACTCGGACAGCAGACCGACAGGCAATCCGACCTGCATTGTGCCGGCCTGCTCCTCGCACTCGCCTACCCGGATCGTATCGCGCAACGTCAGCCAGGAACCGATGCGCGGTATCTCTTAGCGAACGGCCGCGGCGCCTTCTTTGCCTATCCAGATCCACTGGCCTCTGAACCCTATCTTGTCATTGTGGATCTCGACGCCGGCTCGCAATGGGCACGCATCGATCTTGCCGCCCCGATCACACCGACAGAGATCGAATCGCTCTATGCCGATCAGGTCGTTGAAACGGAAACCGTCGCGTGGGATGAGAAATCCAAGAGCGCGAAGGCAGCGCGGCAACGGAAGCTGGGAGCACTGGTATTATCCGAGCAGGCATTGTCGAAGCCAGATCCGTCGTTGATCACAGGAGCCTTGCTGAACGGCCTTCGTCAGGCAGGACTCCCAACCCTCGCATGGACGCCGGAGCTACAACAGTGGCGGGCTCGGATTCAGTTTCTTCGACGGATGGATGAACAGACCTGGCCGGACCTGTCGGATGACGCGCTCCTTCAATCACTCGACACTTGGCTTGGTCCTTATCTTGAAGGCATCACCACGCTGGAACGCGTGCAGCGGATGGATCTTACTCCACCGTTGCACGCGCTCTTGAGCTGGAATCAGCAGCGTGACTTGGACCGCCTGGCTCCGACACACATCACCGTCCCAAGTGGCTCCAACATCCGCGTCGATTACGATGTGCCTGATATCCCGATTCTTGCCGTCCGACTCCAAGAAATGTTCGGTTGCAAGGAGACGCCGCGCGTGGCAAGCGGGAAGATTCCCCTCATGCTCCACCTCCTCTCACCAGCCAAACGACCTGTGCAAGTCACCAAAGACCTCGCGAGCTTCTGGGCTAACGCCTATCAGGAGGTCCGCAAAGAACTCCGCGGCCGCTACCCCAAACACCACTGGCCGGACGATCCGCTTATCGCAATCCCCACGGCAAAAACCAAACGCCACATCCCACGCTAGTATCTATTTGACAACAGGAATGACTGTCGGACGCCAAGATTTCAAAATCCGAAATGAACTGCTATGAAGATCCTCTCCCGTTCGACCTTCGACTAGTTTCCCGTGAATAGCAAGTTGGTCTCCATCATGGGCAGTTGAAACTAGGAGCACCGCTTCCACCCCGAGAGCGGACGAGTATCGAATCGCACTCCCCTGTTGGAACCAATCAATACCATCGTCCTCAAGTTGAGCTAGTGTCTTATTTGCTTTTCTTCTCTTTACGAGTTTCTTATCCAACGGTGGCGGAAATGCCGCCCACAACATCTCCTCAACAAACGGCTCCCACTGGGTTGTGATCCCATTCTGTACTCGCACTCGTCCGATCGCCATGCTCACCGGCACTCGCCGACCCGGCACATTCAGCATTTCCTTTGTGAAACGTTCAAATACCGGCGCGAGACCGTTTTCTGCCAATTCACCCAACTCGAATGAGTTCAGTCTCTCCTTGCGTTTCACCGCTTCCAGCACGATTGGAGCCACACGTAAACGAATATCCAGAACCTGCACGGCATTCTTCCCTAGACTCGCTACTGCCTGAGACCAGCTATCAAGCTCTAGCCAAGTCAATCCGAAGATCCAGAATGGTATCGCCACATATCCCTTCCAACTACGAAACGGGCCCTCACTGCTGCCTCCTATTATGCCGGTTTCTATCGTAGCTTCTTTGCCAAACTGATCGCTCACCTCAAGATCGATGACCGCATTCATACTTCTGTATTGCCCTCTCGAACTGTTGCCATGGATACGATAGCCTGGCCTGATGAGGAGATCGAGGTCGTCATCTTTCTCCGTTCCCGTTATTGGCCGAACTTCCAGAAATATACGATCAAAACCCTCCAATAATGTCTGACCAATCGGATCACCTATCTCAATTGCTCCTCTCCCCGGCCCTCCCCGTCTGGAATATGTTGTAGCCAACTGAGCAGTTCCCCCTTCTATTCGATCAAATTGCAGCCCGACTCGAAGTGGAATCCTTTCAGGACCATTTAGCAATAGTATCGAGGAGGTATCCGGAACCTTAGAGGACAGGCACCCAGCCACTACAACAGCGCCCAGCAGAATCCCAAGAGTCGCTGTACGCCGCAGTCGGCCCATGCTATTGCAGATCCACATTTAAACCCACTAATGGCCTGAAATAATGCGGCACGAATCGGCTGTTGTCGTCCGTCACAAGTTGAGCCGACTCTCTGATCCCGATGCCGGCCGGTTCATCGCCGACGATCCAAGAGCCGATGACCGGATGACAACCGTCGTACTCCGGAAAGCAGCAGCCGCGGAGATGCCAGCCGATTTATTCGATGGGAATGGCCACAGTCTCACAATCGGCTTGCTGCACCGTGTCTGGAGATAGGACACGGTCTGCGCATCTTTCAGAAGGCTGATCGAACAGGCCCCGCATATCAGACCTAATATGACGGCATCATAAAAGTTATGAACGTCGGCGGCCCGAAAAATAATGTGCATAAATGTTAGGAACTTCCGTCTGGCCAAGTCAAGCAGGACCACCTATCCAGGAACCCCGCACTTTCGTAGGGTAGATCGCCGGTAGGCCGACGCCTTAAGGTGCGGCATGCCGCTCCGACCCTATCTCGTCATCTTCTACCTCTTGGGACTCCCGCTGTCGTCGTTCGCGGGTTCCACCGAGACGCCCTCGTTCGTCATTCCCTTCGATGACTTCGATGAGACAGCCTTGCAAGCGGAAGTCTCGAAGCAAGCGTTGGCATTTTTGGGAACGCTGCATGAGCACTGGGGGAAGAATCCTTCGGCGATTCGCGCCGCCGTGACCGGCACCATTCGAGACGACCAACAGGGGAAACTCATCTATCTCCGCAACGTCGGCGATCATGGCGCCTTGGAAGGATATGAGTTTCGCCAGGATATCCTCGTTCGAGGCCAATACCTCCTCCTCCAGAGACCACTCAATCGCCTGAACGAGTTCATCGACTACTACCAAAGGGTCAAGCAGACCGTCACGGAACAGTACGGCCAACCCTCCCTCGATCACATCGTCTGGGAGAACGATCTCTACCAGCCGGTGCCCGATTATTGGGGTGTGGCCGTCATGATGGGACAGCTCCGCTACCAGGCCAAATGGGAAACAGAGGAAGGCACGATTACGCTGGATCTCACGGGCGATCACCACAGCCGGTTGGCAATGAACTACACCAGCCGCAGGTTTGGCCAGCCCGAGCGAATTGCGCTGGCCCTGGAGCGCGCCGGACAACCCCTTGAATAACCGGGACCTCTCCCAAGGCTTGTCGTCTCGACAGCAGGGCCCTACAATATCCTAGGTATTCGCTCGACACCGTTCGAGAGGATGTTGCATGCGTGCGATGATTACCCTTGTAGGACGTGTGATGTTGTCCGTCCTTGCGGCCAGCTGCTCGGACGGCGGAAGCGACGCACCCCCCTCCCCAGCCCAACCCACTGCCACTCCGGTCACGCTCCTTACTACTGCCAATCCCAACGGAGACGAGGACGATCCGTTTGTGGCCTTGGATTCCAATGGCAACGTGCATATCGTATGGCTGTCGGATCGTGACGGGACCAAAGACCTCTACCGGCTGAAATCCACCGGTATCGATCTGGCCAGCGGCACGATCAGCTGGGGACCGATCGAACAGCTGACGGCGCATTCCCCTGCTCCTGTCGCGTCGATCGAGGACAACTATCCCTCAATTCTCATCGACGATACAGGAGTGATCCATCTCACGTGGCACCGAGTGATCCCACAGGTGTCGGGGGGGATGGTGGTCGGAGCCGTTTCACACATCATGTACAAGAGGAGCAACGCTCAGGGGATCTTCAGCGCGGCAGGCAACGACGAGAGCCCCATTACGAACGGGAGCCAGTTCGACCGATTCCCCAGATTCTCCCGCTTCTCCGGAACCGATCTACGGATTTATTTCACGGCGAAGAACAGGCCGGCGGGACACAACAAAAACGAAATTTACCTGGCGCAATCCAACGATAACGGCTCGGCCTGGCCAACCCTCACCGAAGTACCCACGCTGAACACGGCCGGTGAACAGTCGGCGCTTCCCACCATCGCCAAACTGTCGCCTACCGCCTTCGTGGCCACCCTGACCCGCTGGGCTACGAATGCCGCCGATGATTTTTTGGACCAGACCGCGGACATCTTTGTCGCCGACTCAACAGACGGCAATACCTGGAACACGCCGCAGCGCGTCACAGCTGACACTCCGGACGACAAACTTGATCTCGCTCCAGGTTTCTTTTTCAACCACACGGGAACGCCCTTCCTGGGTTGGGCGACCACCGGCACGGGCGACCCGCTACTCGATCTGCTCTACCTCCCCCTCTCACAGCTATCCCAATATCCAGCGGCGGCCATCAGACTCAATCCCGCCCAAAACGTCACGGACCATTCCGTGAAAGTCCTCCCCCTCACCATCAATGGGCAACAGGCGTTCCTCACCGTCTGGGTGAGGATCTTCACCCCACCCCATAACCAAGTCGTGTATCGCCTGTCTTCAAGTTTGTAGGGTTGTTCGACCAGAACCCTCAGATCGGAATATCCCGCAAGCCGTCGTAGGAAGTCTTCGCCTGATAAGTCAGCTTGACTTGATCGCCGTCCTTCACGACGGTATCGTCGCTGCTCACCTTCTTATTCACCGTTACCAGGATTTCGTGATTGACGAAAAATGGAAGGAGCGAGCCGAGCGGATCGTGGTGCACCTGAATCAGCTGCTTTACAGACATCGGCGCCCCCACCTCGATGTCGATCTCATGCTCACCGACCGCTTCACGCAATTTGGCTCCGAAGATCAGCACCTTGACCATTCCCACCTCATTTCTCGTCGTCTACCGATCAGACCCGAAAGATGCCGTTGGACGTGCGATTGGCATCCAAACCGGCACACCAGACGTCATGCGCCCCGCGCATGACAACGGAAGCAATCCTGCCGCTTGGGATGCCGGGCCGGCACCGGCTTCGCCCCATCCGCCTGATGGCATCGTACGCATTCCTTCTCCGCTACAATCGACTGATGGTCCGCGTTCTTCGGAATGACCGGATTGCGGTCTTTCGGAGTCGGCAATAACGACACGCCGACCACGACCGCGACGGCCGCCGCCACGAAGATCCAATCGACTTTACGCAACCTCATCGCCGCTCCTTGGCCGCTTTGCGATCGGCCGCTTCGTAAGACTCCTGAAGGACCTGCGCCACATGTTTGACTTGCGCGCGCGTGCCGAGCCCTGTCCGCAATTGGATCATGCAGGCGGGACAACTCGTCGCCACGATCTCGGCACCGCTCTGTTCGACCGCCTTCCGCTTGCGCTCAACAATCTGCTGCGATGTCTCGAAGTCCTTCACTAAAAAGGTTCCGGCTCCTCCGGCACAGCGGTCGGCGTCGGCCATCTCGACGAATTCCACGCCCGGCAAGCCGGCTATCATTGCGCGGGGCTCCTTCGTCACTCCGGCGGCGCGCAGGTGGCAGGAAGAATGGTACGTGACGGTTCGCGCGCGACCGCTCGCATTTGCCACAGCCGGCTTTACGGGAGACCGTGCGACAAATTCCGCAATGTGCCTGATCCGTCCGGCCAACTGCTCGGCGGCCCGCTGCTCAGGCTCACCGGCAAACAGCGCCGGATAGTCTTTCAGCATGAGGGTGCAGGAGGCACAACCGGTCACGACCGTCTCATACCCGGCCAGGGATCGCAAGTTCTCCCGCGCCCCTTCTTTGGCCAACTCGCGATGGCCGTAGGTCTCGATCGGCGTTCCGGAACACCGTTGGGCCGGCAGATCCGGTTCAACTCCATGTTTGCGAAGCACGGCGATGACGGCGTCGCCGACCCCGTCATCGAAGTAGTTCGCGGCGCACCCGTGGAAGTAGGCGACGGTCGAGCGCGGCGCTTCTCCGGATTTCGGCACGAGGCCGGCATGGCGATCGCGAAGCTGACGGGTTGCCAACCTGGGCAGGGCGATCTTGGCCGACAACCTGGCCGTCGGCGCCAGCCGCTTGAGGAGGGGGCCGGTCACTCGCTCTATAATGGAGCGGATCAGCGGCTGGTCCCAGAGCGGCTGCAATCTCGCTAGGCACTTGAGGTATCCTGCAAATCTTTCTGATTGTGCATGAAACTTAAAGATGTATCCTGCTAGTTTATTCGGGTGCTCTGCGCGGCGGTTGAGGATCAACTGCGAGACGTCCACTCCAGCCGGGCAGGCCGTCCGGCAGGACTTGCAATTCAAACAGGCCTCCACGACTCGCTGAGAATCCACATAACTATAATTCTTGTCCGTGAGGATCTCGAACCAGCCCCGCGAACTCATGTCTTCGGACTGAAAGACGTCGTACACGGGACAGACGGCGTTGCACTTGGCGCAGGTCGCACAGGACTTCGAAAGCCTCGTATAGTCGATGTGGTCGGTAAACGGCCGGTCGCTGATCTTGATGCCCGGATTCAGCACGTTCGCCGGATCGAAGGCGCGCTTCACCCTGACGAAGAGCGCATAGAGCTCTTCCCCGAACATCTGCTTCACATATTCGGCGCGCACCCGACCGTCCCCATGTTCGCCGCAGATCGATCCGCCGAAACGCTCGAGCACCGTCCGATGAATGTCGTGATACCCCTCCACCATCTTCTTAAAATCCCGTTCATCGTTCACGTCGAGGAGGGGCACGATGTGGGCATTCCCATTCCCAATGTGGCCGAAGATCGCGACCGGCACACGGCGGCCGCCGAAAAATTCTTCCAGATAGCGGATCAGTTCGCTGATCCGTTCCGCCCGCACCACGACGTCGTCGACGAAATTGATCGGCTTCTTCCGGGGATCGAAGCGATAGAGCGTGGGATAGAGCGCCTTGCGTGCTTTCCAGAGCCGATCCCGCTGTTCCTGATCGAACGCGACGACCAGGTCGGACGCCAACCGATAGCCTCGGCAGAGATCGGCGAGCCGGGCGGCTTGCGCGCGAAGATCCGGTTGCCCCGGACGCACGTCGAGTTCGGCCAGAAGCGTGGCCGCCGCATCGGCGGGAATGCCGTGCGCGGGTCTCCCAATGAGATCGAGGGTGTTGGCGTCCATCACCTCCAAGGCACTCGGCTCCAGCTCGAGCAACCGCGGCACGGCTTCACCGACTTCTTCCAACCGTTGGAAGTGGATCAAGGCGGTGAGCGTCGCGCGAGGCCGCTCGACCAATCGAATCGTGGCTTCGCTGAAGACGCCGAGCGTGCCTTCGCTGCCGATGAAGAGCTTGGGGAGATCGAGCCGTCCGGCGGCCAGGCCGTCCGCCAGACCGAAGAGATTGTAGCCGGAACTGTTTTTACTGACGGTCGGCCGTTTCTCCGCCAGGAGTCCGGCATGTGCCTCGATGAGCGATTTGATATCACGCAGCGGCGCGTGCACGTCGAGCAGGGCGGCGAGGCGCGGATCGTCAACGCCATAACTCCCAGCATCCACCCAAGCTCCGGACGAGAGACAGACACGCAACGAGTTCACGTTGTCTTTGACCGCCCCATAACGCAGCGTGTGGGGTCCGGCCGAATTGTTCGCCAACATCCCGCCCAACTTGCACATGTCGCCGCTGGAAGGGTCGGGACCGAACATCAGCCCTCGCGGCGCCAACTGCCGATTGAGTTCCGCCAGCACGATCCCCGGCTGGACCCGCGCCCAGCGTTCCTCCTGATTGACCTCGAGAATGCCCCGCAAGCGGGAAACGTCGAGGACAATCCCGGAACCGATCGCCGAACCGGTCAGGTTGGTGCCGGCGGCCCTGGTGGTCAGGGGAACCCCCCGCTCCACCGCATACCGCATGACGGATTCCACGTGACTTTCGGATTCCACCAGGACGACGGCCTGTGGTACCATCCGGTACATACTCGCATCGACCGCATAGGCCGTCTTGGTCGCGTGGTCGTCTTTCACGCGATCCGGCCCCAGGAGCCGTCGAAGGTCGGACGTCAGGGCACTGGAGCGGTCGGGAAGAATGAGCGGCATGGCAGCGCATTCTAGCAGGATGCCGAAAACGTCCGCCACCGCCGTTCTGTAACGGGAGCCGACGACACACACATGTCCATTCGCCGGATGATTCTTACCGTCATGTTGCTGGGCTCGACGTTTTTCGTTGCGCATACGATCAATGCTGTGATCGCCGAGGCCCTGCTCGTTCCCTCCGGTCTCCCAGCACCTCACCAGCCACCGACAGCCAGCCGTGACGGGCTTCCGGCCGCTTCCGCGCTCGCGGAGCAAATCCGGCTCAGCCGATTGTTCCCGTTGCCTCCCGATCCGTTGGGGCTGAGCGGAGGAAGCGGCGGCACGGCTCCCCGGCAACCGTTGAACCTGGCGTCAAAAATCAAATTGCTCGGCACGGTCGTCGGCGACCGCGGCGGCCTGTCTGCCATCGTGGAAATGCTGGCCGGCAAGCAGCAGCTGTTCTTCCGCCTGCACGACCAGATTCCCGACATCGGGGAGCTGAGCGAAGTCCGCCGAGACGGCATCGTGGTACGGCAAGGCGATCAGGAGGAGTTGCTGGAGTTGAACGCAGGTCCCGCGGACGGCACTCCACAGCCGGCGGCCATTCCCGCAAAATTGCTGGGAGCCGGTGGCGGGCTCAAGAAGGTCATCGACCGCCGCGAAGTCGACCAGGCGGTGAACGATCTGCCGAAACTGCTGTCGCAAGCCCGCGCCGCTCCGGTCATGGTCAACGGCGCGATCAACGGCTTTCGCCTCGACTACATCGCTCCATCCAGCTTCTACGAAAAGATCGGATTGCAGTATGGGGACGTGCTGAAGAAGGTCAACGGCGTCGACCTCAAGGACCCTGCGACGATGCTGAACCTTTTCAACCAGCTACGACAGGAGCGGAGCGTCAAGCTGGACATCGTCCGCAACAACCAGCCGACGACGATGACCTACGAGATCCGATAGCGGGCGCCAGGGCCGACCATCCGGCAAGCACCGGGCCTCCTGCGGCGACTCCGACTGGTTTCTCCCATTCCCCCTTTGCTTGTCACCGGACCTCCCCAAGGGGTATCCTTCATATTTCAGAGGGTTTGCGGCCGGAGCTTCACCTGGAGCACGACGGCTTGGAGGGACAGAGTCGGACATGACGCGATCGGAGTACGGATCACGACCCCAGCTGGGAGCCATCCTCGAGGGAAAGTTTGGGCTGCCGGAAGCGAAGCTGCTCGAAGCCTTGAACCTCCAGCAGACGAAGGGCGGTCGGCTCGGCGAACTCCTGCTCCGGCTTCGGGCCATCGAAGAGGATCAGCTGATTCAGGCGCTGGCTCTCCAGTTCGACATGCCCTGGCTGCCCCACCTGGACGTGCATCTCATCGAGCATGAATGGATCAAGAAGGTGCCGATCCATTTCGCCAGGCGGTACAAAATCCTCCCGCTCAAGGCCGAAGAAGGTTCGATCCTCGTGGCCACCACCGACCCACTAGAAACCGTGCCTCTTGACGATCTGCGGCTCCTGCTCGGCATGCCGGTCAAGCCGGTGCTGACCAGCAGTCTGACCTTGATGGCATGCCTCAATCGAGCTTATGACGAAGCGACCAGCCCGAGCGGCGCCGAGCAGGTTATGGAAGACATCGCCGCCAGCGAAAACCTCGACCAGCTGGCGCACGAGCTGGACGAGCCGAAAGATCTGCTCGACGCGACCGATGAAGCACCGATCATCCGGCTCGTGAATTCCGTGTTGTTTCAGGCAGTCCGGCAGCGGGCCAGCGACATTCACTTCGAATCGTTCGAGCGGGGGCTGGTTATTCGGTACCGCATCGACGGCGTGCTCTACCCGATCCTGACCCCGCCCAAACACCTCCAGGCCAGCATCATCGCACGTCTCAAGATCATGGCAGGCTTGAACATCGCGGAGAAACGCCTTCCGCAGGATGGCCGGTTTGCGATCAGAACGGCCGGCAAGGACGTGGACCTCCGCGTCTCCGTCCTCCCCACGTCCCATGGCGAACGCGTCGTGCTCCGCTTGCTGGAAAAGGAAAACCGCCTTCTGAACCTGTCGGAGATGGGCTTCGCGCCGGACCACCTCAAAACCATCCAGCAGCTCATTCATCTCACGCACGGCATTATTCTCGTCACCGGGCCGACCGGCAGCGGGAAAACCACGACGCTCTATGCAGCCCTCAGCGAGATCAATTCGCCCGATAAGAACATTATTACGGTCGAAGACCCGGTCGAGTATCAACTCCTCGGCATCGGACAGATGCAGGTGAACCCGAAGATCAACCTCACCTTCGCGGCCGGCCTCCGGTCCATCCTGCGCCAGGACCCCGACGTGATCATGATCGGGGAAATCCGCGACCGGGAAACGGCGGAAATCGCCATCAACGCGTCGCTGACCGGGCACCTGGTCTTTTCCACGCTGCACACCAACGACGCCGCCAGCGCTGCGACGCGGTTGATCGACATGGGCATTGAGCCCTTCCTGGTCGCCTCCTCGGTCGTGGCGGTCATGGCGCAGCGCTTGATCCGCAAGATCTGCCCCGACTGCAAGAAGCCCTACCAACCGGACGACGAAGAACTGATCCGCCTCGGAGTCGTGCCGGGGAAAAATCGGCCGACCTTCTACCGCGGCGCCGGCTGTGCCGCCTGCTCGCAGACCGGCTATCGCGGCCGAACCGGGATCCACGAACTCATGGTGATGGATGACGATCTCCGCCGGTTGATCGGCAGCAAAGCCGATGCGACGGCGATCAAACAGGCCGCCATGACCAAAGGCATGGTCATGCTCAAAGAAGTCGCCGCCGACAAGATCTTTCACGGCGTCACGACGACGGAAGAAGTGATGCGGATGACGCAACAAGAAGTCGAGGTCTGACCCCTTGCCCGTCTATCAATATCGGGGATTCAAGGCCGACGGTGGTGCCGCCACCGGAATCATTGATGCCGAGAGCCCCCGTCTCGCCCGACAGAAACTTCGCAAGGACGGCGTCTTCCCGACAGAAATGGCTGAGCAAGGCGGCGCGCCTACCACTGCCGGCGCCGCCTCCGTCACGACCCACTATACCGCCAGCCGTGGACAAGCCCTCAGCACGACGGATGTCGCCATGATGACGCGACAGTTGGCGACCCTGCTCGTCGCCGGCCTGCCGCTGGTGGATGCATTGGGCGTGCTCATCGACCAAGTGGACAAGAAGCCGATCAAGGGTATGCTGGCGGAAATCCGGGAGGAGATCCGGAGCGGCAAGGCCTGCAGCGTGGTTCTGGAACGATTTCCCAAAGACTTTTCGCCGATCTACGTGCACATGGTGCGGGCCGGAGAGGCCAGCGGCGCGTTGGATCAGATTCTCTTCCGTCTTGCAGAATTCCTGGAAAAACAACTCGCGCTGAAGAACAAGGTCACGAACGCGTTGCTCTATCCCGCCCTGATGCTGCTGGTGGGCGTCACGGTGCTGTTTTTTTTGATGACGTTCGTCGTCCCGAAAATCACCGCCGTGTTCATCAACTTGCGGCAGGCCCTCCCCTGGCCCACCGTAGTTCTGATGACGATGAGCCGCTGGTGCGCGGACTACTGGCCGATCCTCGTGGGCGGCACCCTGGTCGGCCTCTGGATGGTCCGGCGCGCCCTCAAGACCGAGTCGGGACGGACTTTGGCGGACCGGCTGGTTCTCGCGTTGCCGCTGATCGGCGAGGTCGCGCGCATGGTGTCGATCTCGCGGCTCTCCAGCACACTGGCCACGATGCTCTCAAGCGGCGTCCAGTTGCTCGAAGCCTTGGACGTCTCCAAACGAGTCATGAACAACCGCATTCTGGAGCGGGCGGTCGAAGAGGCGCGCCAGAACATCAAGGAGGGAGAAACGATCGCCGAACCGCTCAAGCGGAGCGGCGAATTTCCGTCGCTCGTGACGCACATGATCGCCGTCGGCGAGAAGAGCGGGGAAATGGAAGAGATGTTGCGCCGGATCGGCCAGATCTACGACGGAGAAGTGGACCGGGTCATCACACGGTTTACCTCGCTGCTCGAACCGATTATGATCCTGGCGATGGGCATCCTGGTGTTTTTCATCGTCGTCGCCATCCTGCTGCCGATCTTCGAGATGGGCCAGATGGTGCGATGAGTGCAACCGCGAAGGAGGCATCGGTGACACAGACGACCGACAACCGGAACCAGGCAATCGCACGGCGTCTTTCGGAACGTGGCTTCACCTTCATCGAGATCATGGTCGTGGTGGCCATCCTGGCGATTCTCGCCGCATTGGTCGTGCCCCGTATCATGGGACGGACGGATGACGCCAAGCGCACGGCCGCCAAGGTGCAGATCCGAAACATCGAAGGCGCGTTGCAGCTGTATAAACTCGACAATGGGGTCTACCCCACGACCGAACAGGGCCTCAAGGCGCTGATCGAGAAACCCTCAGTCGGCGTCATCCCCAAGAAATGGAAGCTCGGCGGGTATATCCAGAAACTTCCCGAAGATCCCTGGGGCAATCCCTATCGTTATTTGAGCCCGAGCCAAAAGGGCGAATACGAGATCGTCTCCTATGCGACCGACGGCGAAGCCGGAGGCGAAGGGATCAACGCCGACATTACGAACTGGAACCTCGACAAGGATTGACCGGTGCTATGCCACAGCACGTCCATTCAGCAGGCCCCAGGCCGGCACCCAACGGCTTTACCATCCTGGAGATCATCTTCGTGCTGTTTCTGCTGGCCAGTCTCCTGGGATTGATCATTCCCCGCATCTCGCTCGGCGATACCTTGGGATCGGTCAGTCGCAAATGGGTCGCCACATTGCGGGCCATGCAGGATCTTTCCATGTCGAACCAGAAGATCGTGCGCCTGTATCTGGATCTCGATCAAAACCGATATTGGCCGATGGTGATCGACGGCAATCAGGAAAAGCCTCCGCTGGATCCGCGCTGGGCCGCTCCGCTTGAACTCTCCGACAGTATTCGTTTTTCCGACGTCCAGGTCGGGACTACCAGAAAAAGCACCGGCCGCGTGGACCTCGCGTTCTATCCCAACGGCCGTATCGATCCCTCGGCCATGTACCTGACCGATGGCGGGACAAACCTCCTGGGAATCGCCGTCGATCCGGTCACCTCGACCATCCGGACCACCGATCAACGGCTCGACACCCAACGGCCCTGGACCATTCCCGACCGTATCAAGGTCCTGCTGCAGGTCCAGCCCCTCGCCCCACCGACGGGAATCGTGCCTCCTGCGCCGAAACTCTAGCCATGGACCATCGCGGCTTCACCCTCCTGGAAGTTTTGATCTCCCTCGCCATTCTCGCGCTGGCCCTCCCCATCCTGCTCGGCCTCAGAAATTTCGACCTGGACTTGCATGCCCGGGCCAACGACGTGACGACGGCTACGTTGCTCGCGCAGGAAAAGCTGGTCGAGACGGAAATCGGCCCGCCTCCCTCGCTCGGCGAAACCGGCGGCGATTTCCAGAACCGGCCGCTCGGCACGGCCTTGAACACCGACACGGGCACCCGCGCGGAAAAGTTTCGCTGGAAACGGTTTGTCAACTCGACCCCGATTCCGATCGTGCGCGAAGTGAAGATTCAAGTCCTCTGGCCGCAAGGCCCAACCGACGACCTCGTCGAAGTGAGCACCTATGTCTTTGCCGTCGGCGCCCCGTTCTAGGAACGGCTTCACGCTCGTCGAAGTCCTGCTCGCGGTCTCGCTCGTGGCGGTGATCGCCTCTATGGTCTTCGCCGGCCTCTACGTCACCAGTACGGCCATCGATCGCGCCCGCGCCTCGGCCGGCGAAGAGCAGGTCCTTCGCAGCACCCTGCGCCTGATGGCTGAGGAACTCACGGTCAGCTTCAACCAACCGGCGAATCCCTGGATGGGCATCAACAATCAGCAGGACGGCCAGGCGGCGGACACGGTCGCCTTCATGTCCGCCGGGTCCTTTCGCAGCGGGGCTTCGCTTCAGGAAACGGAGCTGGTCCGCATCGTCTACACGAGAGACGGTCTGCGCCTTATGCGTTTAGTGCGGCGGAACCTCTACGGCTCCACCGACGAATCCATCGATCAGCTGGAGCTCGCCTCCAACCTCAAGGGATTTAACCTCCGCTACTACGATGCCACCGCCAACGCCTGGCTCGACGAATGGGATGGGCGGTCAAGAGCCGGAAATCCGACGGCCGTCTTGATCGAGCTGACCGTCGGCCAGGAGGGCCTCGAGCCCCGCACTATGCGGCAATGGGTCCCCATCGGGGTGCGCTCATGATCGCGCAGATCCCTTGGCCTCTGTCAGTCCCGGTCCGGAAGGAACCCCTGTTGTGGGTGGCCGCAGGCCTGATGAGTTTCCTGGCCTTCTTCCTGCTGACCTTTCCCTACCGGGCGCTTCAGGGGCGCATCCTCTCGGAAATGACCCAGGTGAGCGGATGGAACGTTCGTGCAGCCGACTGGTCGGTCGGCTTTCCCCTGGCCGTCGAATGGCACGATATGCTGTTCTCCAAGACCGACAGCGTCGCGATTCCTGTGGAGTCGATGCGGGTGGGGGTCGGTCTCCTGGCGCAGATGCTGGGCCAGCAGAAAATCGAGACGGTGGTGCAGTTTCCCGGATCCGCCCAGGCCGGCAACGGACGCCTATCCGCAACCATCACGGCTTCACAATCGGACTTCACCGGCACCAATGAGCTGAAAGGCCATGCGCAGCTGGTCGACCTGGCGCTCATCATCAAACCCTACGTGATCAAGGGGGTCCTGCAAGCCGATATCGCACAACGCTGGCAAGGGACTGGACCTGGGAACGCGGCGTTCAAGGGGGAAGGGACCTGGAAAGCCGAGATCAAGGATCTCGGCCTCGATCGGATTCCCATCGGGTCCGCCATGCTCCCCTCGCTCACCTTTACCAAAGTGACCCTTTCGCTTATCTGCCACGACACGGTCTGCGACGTCGCCGAGGGCAGGGGAGAAGGCCCGGACGGCACCCTTACTGCCCAGGGAAAATTGACTCTTCATGCCCCCTTTCAGCAGACAAACCTGGATCTGGCCCTTACGGTCCAAGCCGGACCAGGCTGGGCCCAAAAGGCCGTAGGCCTTCCGATTCCACCCCTTCCCCCGGGAATTCCCCTCACCGTCAAATTGGTCGGCCCCGTCGCAAATCCCAGACTATCCATGTAGAATGACCGTTCCCTATAGGCTGTCGGGTGGAATCCCGGCCTCTGGAAGGAACCTATGGTCGCCGAATGTGTCGGGCTTGATATCGGGCAAACCGCCCTGAAAGCGGTTCGATTCCGCCGCCGCCTGACAGGGCGAGAATCGGTGGAATATTTCCATCTCCCGCTCCCCTATGGACGAGGCGGGCAGATGGAACCGGCCCATTTGGCCGGACTCCTGCGCAACTTCCTCTGGCAACATGGGCTCTACGGAAGCGGCGATCTCGTCACCGCCATGCCCTGCCAAGATCTCTTCATTCGGACCCTCTCATTTCCCTTCCGGGACTCCGCCAAATTGGCCCAGGTGGTGCCCTTCGAAGTCGAAAATCTGATCCCGATGCCGCTGGAAGACGTGGCCATGGGTAGCCTGCTCCTGCCTGCCAAAGAGACCGCCGACGGGGCCCAGAAGGGCAAGGGTGCCGAGGTGCTGGTCACGGCCGCGCCGAAAGACAAGGTCGCCGAACACCTGAAGTTCCTTGCCGCAGCCGATCTCAAACCGACCGCCATCGGTGTGGACGGCATGGCGCTCTATTCCGTCACGCAGTTTCTCCAGCAAGAAGGCGCCCGCGTGCCGGGAGATATGGCCGTGATCGACATCGGCGCAACCAAAACGACGCTGTGCCTCATCCAGGAAGGGCGCCCGGCCCTGCTGCGGACCGTCCTCTGGGGCGGCAATCATGTGACGCATGCCTTGGCCGTCCGTCACGCCTGCAGCTTCGCTGAAGCGGAACGGCGGAAACGGGCCATGGCCGTTCAGGAAGTCGACGCCTGGCTCGAACCGCTCTTGAAAGAACTGCGAGTCACGTTGCACGGATACGAGGGCAGCACTCATCAACGCCTTACCCATTGCTGGGTGGCGGGGGGCGGCTCCAAGCTTCGCGAGTTGGGCGGTCATGTCGCACAGGAATTGGGCCTGATTCCGGTCGGCCCGCGGCAGGGTTTTGGCGCCTCCTGCCCCAAGGCGTTTTCGATCGCTTTCGGGCTTGCAATCCATCCAAAAGTCGTACGTCCCCGTTGGAAAGCCAAGGCCATCGGGTCCGATCTGGCCATCGACCTCAATGCCGCCAGTGAAACAGCCGCCTCGCAGGCCGATGCCACCAGGCAGGACCGGAAGCTGGCGATCTGGGGCGCCGTCCTCCTCCTCGCCTTGGGCCTGACCGACCTCTCGGCGAGGACGGTCATGAAACAATCGTCGCTGAATCAACTGAAGCAGAGCCTGCACCAGCAGTTTGTCGCGACGTTCGGAGAAGGGGCCGGTTCGGGCGACGAACTCGACGTGGCTCGATATAAGGTCGGGCAACTCGACAAGAGCCTTGCCGTGATCGACGGCAGCAGGACGAACGTGCTGGTCCTCTTGTCAGGCCTCACCAAACAATTGCCGCCCGGCGTGCCGCTCACGGTCCGCGACCTCACCATCGACGGCACCACGGTCCATCTCGAGGGGGAAACCACCTCGTTTGACAGCGTGGAGAAGCTCAAGCAAGCATTCATGACCAACCAGTCTTTCCAGGATGTGACCGTCACCGACACGCGAGTCGGCGCCGCGGCGAATCAAGTGGTCTTCCGCCTGACCTACCAGGCGGTGCAGCCATGATGCAGCTCTTAACAGAGCGCTGGCGCCACCTGGCTCCTCGCGAACGTATCCTCCTGACGATCGGAGGCGTCGTCCTGCTCGGCAGCCTGCTGTTTCTACTGATCGTCGACCCCCTGATGGCCAAGATCGAGAAGCTCGAGCGGCAGACCGCCCGCCAGCACAAAGCCCGCATCGAGCTGGCTCAGCTGGCCGCCGAATACCAGGCCAAACAGGCTCGCGTCGCGCAACGGGAACAACGGCTTCCCTCGGCCGGCGGCACGTTCTCGCTCCTCGCCTTCATGGAGGAAGCCGCCACCGCCTCCCAAATCCGCGAACGCATCGTCGGGATGCAACCGCAGCAGCCGACGACCACGCAGGGCTACCAGGAAACGGCCGTGGATGTGCGCCTCGACGGCGTGCAGTTTCCCCAGCTACTGGACCTCCTGGTGAAGCTGGAGCAGGCACCCTACGAGGTGCAGGTCCGTCATCTTCAAATCAAACCGAAGTACGACAACCCCGTCAATCTGGACGCGTCGTTCAGAATCGTTTCCTATGCGAAAGCCTGATGAACGCGGTGTCGCACTTCTCCTCACCCTTCTAGTCCTTGCCCTCCTGGTCGCGCTGGTCCTCGAGTTCGACACCGAAGCGCGGCGCGAGTTTCGGGACGCCGCCGCCTACCGGGATAATTTCAAGATCACCGTGCTGTCCCGGGCTGCAGTCCAGGCCGCGCGCGCCGTCCTCCTGCAGGACTTCGCCAGAGACAAGCTCGCAGGGGAATTCTTCGACGCCCCGACGGACCTCTGGGCCTTCCCGATCGACAAATACGCGATCGGCGACGGGCTGTTGACGGCGAAGATCGAGGATGAGCGGGGCAAGCTCAATCTCAACGACTTGGCGGCCGGAGGCGACCCAAACGCCCAAAAACCCCTCATCCTCCGCGCCAAACGACTCTTCGAACTCGCCCAAGTCAGTCCCGATCTCGTCGATGCCATCGTGGACTGGATCGATCCGAACGAGCTGCCGGAGCCGGCAGGTGCGGAAACACTCTACTACCAAAGCTTGAAGCCCCCGTATCGCGCCGCGAACGGCCCTTTGCAGACCCTCCGGGAGTTAACGCTGATCAAAGGATTCACGAACGACAGCTTCGACAAGATTGCCCGCTACGTAACGGTCTATCCCACTGACGGTCAAAGCTGGATCAACATCAATACCGCCGATCCCCTCGTCATCCAAGCCCTCGACCCGGGAATCACCCCGACGATGGCCGCAGAAATCATGCAAGCCCGCCCCTTCAAGAATCCCGTCGACCTCGACCGCGTCGGCAGCGCCGCCGAAATCATGAAAAAGCTGCGAACCGGGATTTCGTCAAAGCCCTATGACGTCAAGAGCGACATGTTCTCCGCCCGCATGACCCTCACGATCAACGAAGTCACGAGGCAGGCCGAGGTCGTGCTCCAACGCGACAGTAACAGCGGCAACAGCGCTGTCCGCTTCTTCCGGCTGCTGTAACCCAGCTCCATCCGCCCCTGCTGCACAGGGGGCTGCCATCACTCCTAAATACAAAGTTAACAATTCTGTAACACATCCGTTATCGAATCTTTATCTCCGAGACCGATAGTAGTCTCGTCAAGCATCGCTTTTTCACGATTCTCAAGGAGGGACTCGCGTGCGGATTAGGAGACTCTGGACCAGATGCAGTGCGGCCGTCGTGCTCTTTGCGCTCACGTCACCGGCCTTTGCCCAAGAACCCAAGCCCGTTGCCACTGCTCCAGCAGCCACCGCGGCACAGGCCGGACTGCCCGGCGGGAATATGAATGCCCCCCGCCCGCTGGAAAGCACCTCGATGGAGGATCTGCTGCTTGAGAAAGGCGTCATCACGCTGGATGATTGGATCCGCATCAAGGCAGAAGAGGAACAGAAGCAGAACGAGCGCTCCGTGGTCGCCGAGTTCACCGGCAGCCCTCGCTGGTATGAACGCTTGACCATGTTCGGTTACGGAATGATGCGTTACAACAACACATCGAACGGCAATATTAGGACTTATCATGACGCCTCGGTCGGCAGCGCCAGCGCCGGCGCCCAACCGGGCTTCTTCTTTCGCCGCATTCGTTGGGTCGTGACCGGCCAGATCTCCGATCACGTCTCGGTCTTTATCCAACCGGACCTCGCAAGCAATATCAGCGGCAATACACATGCCCTTTCGATGCGCGATGCCTTCGGAGATTGGAACTTCGACCGAGACAAGGAGTACCGTCTGCGGGTCGGTTTGCAACGCGTTCCCTGCTCCTTCGACAATTGGCAAGCCAGCCGCGTTCGCATGGCGATCGACCGCGCCGACGCCACGAACAGCTGCGCTAACAGCGAACGCGACATGGGCGTTGCCTTTATGTGGACCCCCAAGATCGCCCAGGCTCGATACAAACAGATGCTCGATTACATGTACGGCCCCGGCGACTACGGGGTCTTTCACATCCAGGTGTATAACGGGCAGGGCCTGAATGCGGCGGAGCTGAATAACGACAAACACGTCGGCATGCGGCTCAGCTGGCCCTGGGAACTGCCAGGCGGTCGTCTCCTGGAAACCGGCATGAACGTGATGCGCGGACAGTTCACCGTCAACCGCGGCACTCCGGCCGCGGGCACCACGCTCTGGTCTACCTTCGATGCGGGCCACCAGTCGGGAAAATATCTGGACGAACGGGCCAACTTCTATCTCTACTATCCCCCTCAACCTTGGGGATTCATCGCAGAGTACACCGTCGGCCGGGGGCCCAAACGCGCGGCTAACGGCGTCATCGGGGAGAACGCCCTTTACGGCGGCTACGTGCAGGGCCACTATCAATGGAAATACTCGGACGTAGGCTTGGCCAACTTCTACAGCCGCTACCAAGAGTACTACGGCGGGTTGAAATTCCAGACGGGCGCGCCGGATGATCGCATGAAGGAATGGGAAAACGGTGTCGCCTGGCAGCCGGATCCGCAATGGGAATTCACCGTGGCCTATACCTTTACCCAGCGGCTGAATGCATTCAATACGACACCAGGGACCGCCTCGGTGCCAGGACGACAGGTGGACACCTACGGCAACCTGCTTCGCTTCCAGGTAGTCTGGTTCTGGAACTAGCGAGGGCCTTTCTTCTGCGATCACTTCTGATGGAGGGACTGCACCGTGATGCGACAATCTAAGATTCGAGGATTTCTTGCCGCACCCTGTATGCTGGCACTTTCTATGACACCGATCACCTCGTGGGCACAGCAAACAATGGATCCGGTCCGCCTTGTCGTGGATTCCGCCATTCCGGCGTACGTAGCTCAGCCGAACGTAGCCGGATCCATTGCGATCGCCGGTTCCGATACCATGCAACCGATCGTCGCCAAAGTGGCCGCCGCGTTTCGGCTCTGGCAACCCAACATCAAGATCGCGGTCCAAGGCGGCGGTTCCGATGCGGCGCTGGATCAATTTCTCCAAGATCAGCCGACGATCCGCCGGGGGGATGCGAACCCACGAGGGCATCTCGTATCAGGACATGTTGGACTCTTGGCTTCTTCCCGCCCGCTCTCAGCAGAGGAACGGAAAGACTTCCGCTCGCGCTATGGGTTCGAGCCGACCGAAATTCCGATCGCCATCGGCGCCATCGCTCTCTACGTCAATTACCAAAACCCCCTTGCCTCCCTGTCTCTTGAACAGGTGGATGCGATGTTCAGTAAGACCAGGAACCGTGGCATGGAGAAGGACCTCACCACCTGGGGTCAATTGGGATTGGCCGAAGGATGGGAGCAGCAACCGATCAGGCTGTACGGGCGCGACAAACGGTCCGGTACCAGAACACTGTTCATTCACTCAGCCTTGCTCGACGGGACCCTGAAATCTGAGGTGAAGGAAGAACCGGGAACCGCCATAGAGATCCTCGATATCAGCCGCGATGTCTTAGGCATCGGCTATGCGGGCATCGGCTTTCAGGCTTCGTCGGTCCGCATTCTTCCGATCGCGCCGAAGGGAGGGGACAGTCCCGTCCTTCCCACGGCAGAATCAGCCGCCAACGGCACCTATCCTTTGACCAGGGCTCTGTACCTCTATGCCAAACGTAATCCCAAGGGCGAGCTCCCGTCTGAGATCGCCGAGTTCTTGAAGTTCATCAATAGCCGCGAGGGCCAAGAAACGATCGCCAAAGCGGGCGTCTACCCCTTGTCGGCCCAGCAGATCACGGCAAATCTGCAGGCCTTGGCCGGCGGACAGACCTCGGCGGCCGGCCTGATGGCTGCACGCTGATTGTTCGGTTGTGGTCGTGACGAGGCGGCTTCGGCAGAATACCTGAGACCGCCTTCTCACATTCCGAATGCTTCTGTTAGACTGCGACGCACGAGGACGTACGATGCGCGGACTCCGCTCTACGGCAACCCTTGGACTCCTGACTGCCTTCCTAGCCGGCTGCACCATCACGCCGGCCGCGATTCCAGTCCATGACGAGCCGGCGTTGCTCGTCGACATCGCGTACGACCCCCACGCCGGTTCCGGCCATAGCCATCCAGCCACGATTTCTCAGGACCAGCTGCTGCCGGTCCTTCGGGGACTCCAATTGCTGGGGCGCGATGTCACGGGTACCTTCGGACTACTCGATCATGAGCGAGCCACACCGGCGCTATCCGAACCGATTATCACCCAGTTGGCTCCCTTATTGGCAACCGGCCTGGCCAAAGCCTCGGCGAAAGATCTGGTACGGTTCTACCTGGTTCAACGTGATTCCCAAAAGGCCCCCCTCATCACTTCCGGAGGATTCTTCCTCCGCAATCGGCACCTCTATGTGATCCTGGCCAATGCCAGGACATCCCCCTCCTCGATCCAGTACGAGAACGCCTACGAACCCAACAGTCGCCAGGATCCCCTCCTCCCCATCGCCCGATTCAAGTTTAAGACACTCTTCCTGCCGGCCGAATGGCGAGTCGAAACCCACGACGCGAAGCGGCAGGACGGATGGGAAGGGTATATGGATGAGTCGAAAGTCGTGGTCATCGACCTGGCACGCATTCGATCCGGCAGAGAGAATCCTGTCTCTCACGTGCCTTCACGCTAACTGCGATCAGTACTTATCCCTCACCAGTCGAGGTTACGCGAGGTAGGTACGGGAGAACACCGCGTAGTCGAATCGATGTCGCCGGAGCGTGAGCCGGCCGGCACGGGCAAGTCGATCGACAGCCTGAAAGAGTTGATTCCACGTGTGCGATGGAACGAGGGTGATCAGAGCATCCAATCCGACCACGCCTTGCTCCTCGACCAACTCAAGAATCCGCTCGTCCAACCGATCGACTGGTCGTTCCGTCACCGGCTGATCCATCAACAGATCTGTCGCCATAGACCCTCCTTCTGATCGATTACGACAGGGACATCGCCATCTGAACCGTGTGGGAGGACGGAGGATTCGGCGCAGGACTGTACCGCACCGCCGCAACACGGATCAGCCCCAACGTCATCAGAATCCCGCCGAGCACGGCAAACTGTGTCCAATCTCCGCCCGAAAACCAGCGTGAGATGACTTCCGTCAGCATGACGACCAAGACCGTATCGACGATGAACGTAACCCTCACTCGGCCATCGGAACAGTAGGTCAGAGCGGTCTTGAGCACTTCGACCACCGCCAGCAGCATTAACGCGTCCACGAGAAGATGCCGCATGGCCACTTCCAGATCGGAAGAGAACAGCAGCCTCAGGTCGAGAAACGTTTTGACTACACCGCCGACCAATCCGATGAGGATGGTGAGGATCAGGAAGCTGAGGATCCATCGAATCGCCGCATCCCAGATCGCCAGGACCTGCGCTGAACGGAGGGGCTCCCCCAATGCAGGCTTGTCAGGCCAACTCAGCGCGCCGAAAATCGTCTTAGCGGTCCCTACCATACGAAGATCCTCACCGCATGAACACATTCCTGGCATCCTGCCAGACCGAATAGAGGAAATAGACCAGCCCTCCGGCCAGACCAATCTCGAGCGCTGAGAGAACCGCGTTTGCCACGACCTCGCTTAACATCGTCATGGTGTTCCTTTCCAGCCGCAGTGAGAACTCATCCATCGACACGGCGTGTTCAACGCGAGTCCGATGGGAACCAGCAATACACCGCTCAATACGAGAACATAGACATATGATTCAGCCTGCATGGACCTAGGATAGATCCAATCCATTCCGGCTGAGTGAACGGGCTGTAAACTTTCGGTTAACTCTGCAGAAGGGACGGGGCTATGTGACGAAGAGGAAGGGCCATTCAACCGTGGAATGCCGGCAGCATGTTTATCGCTCGATCAACCGCCACCCCTCTTTCTGCACACAGCGTTCGGTGGCATTCAAGAGGAGCAATTGGCTGCCTTGCTGGAGCTTGGGATCCCGCAACGCTGCTCCTTGGCACCGGTTGTAGTCATTGGTGAATTCTTCCGAAGGCTTATTGGGATGTACCCACTCCGTCGAGGAGCATGCGCCCAATTGCGCCACCATCAAACCGATTCCTAGCATCCGCAGTAGCCGCATGAATCCCTCCCCGCCGATGAACTGCTGCGCCACCATAAACTGCTGATCCGTTCGGCGTCAAGAACGAGGGATCCCGCCTACGAACCTGGCCCGCACAAGGCTATTGGCGACTTCTCAGGGAACCTGACAGGCCGAACTCCTTGATTTCAATAAGTTCGGCAACGACGGCCGGCTTTACCAGACCACCCTTCCGTACGATTGCGGCGTCGCAGAAGCTCTGTTAGCCTGCGATTCACTGCCGCTGCCATTGGAGGCCCTCATGGATACTGTCGATAGTCTGATGCTCGATGCCAAGCAGGCCATCCTCGATGATCAACACCGCAAATTTCAAGTTCTTCATCGGGAGGGCCGCTGGCCCGAAGCTCTGAAACAGTTTCAAGTCACGATGGCCAGCGCCACCGATCTCTTGAATGACTCGCTGCGCCTCCTCGAGGAGACCCTTGCCGCGCATGGCGCCAACGGCTCGCCCCCTCCTGATCCGCCTACAGCTTGATCGAACTCGATCCCGTTTGCTTGACAGGCCCCAGCCCGCTTGCTACGTTTCGAGCAGTTCTTTCCGACTTAAGCAACGACACGCAACTTTCTGGCTGGCGTAGCTCAATGGCAGAGCAGTGGTTTTGTAAACCACCGGTTGGAGGTTCAATTCCTCTCGCCAGCTCCATCTCCCAACCGTTCACAGTTCCACGTCTCACCTGGTCGCATCGGCACAGCGTCGTTTGTCCTTCTAAGACAGTGTTCTCCACCGCCATGCTTGCCCGCGATAAGAATCGCCCCGTACAGCGGGATTGACCGTCGCTCACCATAGAAGTTCGACGCCTGCGTGAAGGCGCAACCCTGCCCTCGATGGTCAGGCATCTTGGACCGTTGGGTTTGGCCTATTACCTAACTCCGCATCAACCCGTACAGCTTTGCGCGGAGCAGGTCTCAGGATGGGGGCAGGGGGGGGGGAGAACCAGTACGCTGTGAACCGGGATGTTACCGCTCGGCTTCAGTGAGGTCGCCTTCTTCTTCGAGCTCATCCACTTCGACTCCAGGCTTCCCCTTGGTCGTCGACGGATGGAGCCCGTACTTCTTGAGCATCTTGTAGAAGTCCGCCCGGTAGCGGCCGGCATGCTGCGCGGCACGAGAGATGTTCCCGCCCGTCAGCTGCAGGACGTTCTTGAGGTAGGTCTTCTCGAATTCTTCCTTGGCTTCCGTCAGCGGCTTGAGTTGGGAATCCGGCGCGGACCCGATCGACGGCAGCAGATCCGGCGTGATCATGTCCTGCCTCGACATGACGACCGCCTTCTCGATGGCGTTTTCCAGTTCGCGCACGTTGCCCGGCCAGGAATAGGTCATCAGCCGGTTGAGGGCTGCGGCGGTGAACCCGCGGATTTCTTTATTGGCACGCCGGCAACTGACGGAGAGAAAGTGCTGCGCCATGATCGGAATGTCGTCGCGGCGATCCCGCAGCGGAGGAATAAAGAGCGGAACGACGGAGATGCGATAGTACAGGTCGTTGCGGAAACTCCCGTTCTTGACGGCTTCTCCCAAGTCCTTATTCGTGGCCGCCACGATGCGCACATCGACCTTGGTCGAGTGCTCGGCGCCCACTTCGCGGACCTCCCGCTCCTGTACGGCCCGCAACAGCTTCACTTGCATCGAGAGCGGCATTTCCCCGATTTCGTCCAGGAACAATGTGCCGCCGTGCGCGCTCTGAAAAAGCCCCTTCTTCGGCCCATGCGCGCTGGTAAAGGCCCCGCGGACATGCCCGAAGAGTTCCGACTCGAACAGCGTTTCCGGAATGGCCGCGCAATTCAGCGCGACGAACGGCCCCTTGCTGCGCCGGCTGTTCGCATGGGTGACCCGAGCGAATACTTCTTTGCCTGTGCCGGTTTCACCGAACAGCAGCATCGTCGCATCGGAATCGGCGACCTGGATGACTTGCTGCAACAGCCGCTGCATCGCGGGACTGCGGGCGACGACGTTCTCCATGCCGTAGAGTTCGTTCACCAGCGACTTCAGCCGCTGGATTTCACGCGTCATCCGCTTGGGTGACAGGGCCTCTTCGATCTTCGCCTTCAGTTCCTTGTCGTCGAACGGCTTGGTCAAATAGCCGAAGGCCCCGCGCTGCATGGCCTCGACGGCATTGGGAATGCTGCCGTGGGCGGTGAGGATGATGACCGGAAGCCCCGGATGGATGCGGAGCAGTTCTTCCGTCACGTTCAACCCGTCTTCGCCGCGGAGGCGCAAATCGGAGATCGCCAAATCGAATCGATTGACTTTCGCAGCACTGATGGCGTCCCGTCCCGTCGTGCAGGCCGTGACGGCAAACCCCATCGCATTCAGCCGCATCTTGACCAATTGCAGCAGACCCTCTTCGTCGTCGATCACGAGAATGTGCTCTTGTTCCATGTTGTCCTTCTGCTATGGCGTCGTCGGCTCGGTCGGCGGCGGGACCGGTGTCACGGTTGACGGAGGCCTGATCGGTCGAATCTTCTCTCGCGTTTCCTGATCAATCCGCTTGAGCGCTTCCAATTGACTGTTCAGTTCCTCGATGCGCTTTTCCCGTTCCGCCAATTGCTTTTGGAGCGCCTGCACCGTTCCCAGTTCGATGGGCGGCTTCGGCGGCTCCTTCTTTCCCGCCAACGCGTCGGCCTTGCGATCCCGCTCCGCGAGGTCCCGTTGCAGTTGCTCGATCGCCTGGGCGTCCGCGTCCTTCGCCGACCGAAGCTGTTGGATTACCAGTTCCCGATCAAGCAAGTCCCGCACCAGACGATCGGAAGCCTGGCCGAGCGCAACCTGCCCATCGGAAATGCTGGGAGCCCCGAGGACCGCCGCTGCCCAGGACCGGTCCGTGGGAGCAGGGTATTGCTGGAGAAGCTGGAGCCAGAGTTTGCTCGAAGCGGCCAGCTGCCCTTTGGGTGCCAGTCCAATCACCTTTTCAAAATACTTCACCGCTTGATCATGGTTCTCGTATAACGCTATGAGCGCACGGGTAAAATACGCATGGTCGCAGGAATTGTGTTCGCCGCATTTGGCGACCGCCGCATCCTGCTTTCGGGCCAGGGCATGCATAGCTTTGGCATCAGCCGGCTCGACGGAAAAATACGGCTGCGAGGACCCGCTACTCGGCGCCCACGAGGCGCACCCGGTCGCCAACAGAGCGGACAGGATGACGCCGATGGAAAGGCCCCGGCTCAGCCTCATGCCGTTCCCCCCGGTTTGGTCAACCGTAGGATAAACCGTACAGTCGTTCCCTTCTTCACTTCGCTCTCGATCCAAATACGTCCTCCATGTGCTTCGACGACTTTCTTGGCTAAGGCGAGCCCCAGGCCGCTTCCCGGAAGCGACAATTTCGTTTTCGTCCGCCCTTGGTAGAATCGCTCAAAGATATAGGGCAATTCGTCGGCGGGAATTCCGGGTCCGACATCGGAGACGGACACTTCCAGGACACCGGCCTTCGTGTCCGCCCGCATGACCACCTTTACAATGCCCCCTTCCGGGCTGAACTTCAAGGCATTTGATAACAAATTATCGAGGACCTGCTCAATGCGAATCGCATCAGCCTTGACCCAAGCCCGCTGCGAAGGATGCTCCACCACGAGTTGGACATGTTTGGCATCGGCGAGCAAACGAATCTTGTTCACCGACATGTCGCAAATGCGCTTGAGGTCGGTCGGGACGATGCGATATTCCATCATCCCCGCATCCATCTTCGACAAATCCAGGATTGTCGAGATCAGGTGAATCAACCGCTTGCTGCTGTCCGCCATGATCCGCAGCGTCGTCCGCTGCTCTTGGGACAGCGGCCCCGGAATCTCATCGAGCAGGAGATGGGTCCCTTCCTGAATCGAGGCCATCGGCGTGCGCAACTCGTGCGACACGTGTGCGAGAAACTCGCTCTTCATGTCGTCGAGTTCCTGCAGTTTGCCGCACATCCAATTGACCGTGTCCACCAATCCGTGCAGCTCGCTCGGCGCATGAATGTTCAGATTGACGCGGAAATTCCCCTGGCCGATTTGCTTGATGTGTCCTTGAAGTTGGCGCAACGGCCGCAGCACCGTATAACTCGCGATACCGGCCAGACCGATGCCGAAGACCAGCGCCAGGAGAACCAACTGCTCCGTCACCGCTTCCGCCTTCGCCGAGCTTTCCCTCGACTGCTTGACGCCGGCGCTGATGCCGGATTCGTGGAAGTCGATGAAGTGCTGGAGCGTGGTGGAAGTTTGGTCCATGACCAGATCGCGCCGGCTTTCATAGTCGGCGGACACCGACCCGGCGCTCCCGCTACCCTGTTCCAACTCTGCGTGAAACATGCCCAGTCGTTCTTGCTGGAGCCGTTTGACGTGATCGAGCAGCTGGATTCCCTCGTTGGCGATTTCGTTCGCGGTCAACGCATCAATCCCACGCTGGAACTCCTCGACCTCTTCATCGAAATGCTTCAGAAACGCGTCGTCCCGAACCGCGAGATACTTCTTTTCACTGTTCAACTGCACATAAACCAACGTCAGCAGACGTTTTGCCGATTCAATCGCCGGGTAATGTTGGACGGCGATGTTGGTGCTCAGCGCGGAGAGCTGGCGAAGCTGGAAGAGCGCGTAGAGATTGACGGCCGCCATCACCACGATGATGAGGAGGGAGGTTAAGACGATACGCCAAAAAATCGAGAGCCGCACGGCAAAAGCCTCTTACAATGGCTGAAACCCACAGATCACCGAAGGTGTAGGTAAATCCATACACCAAATCATCTCTGACCTCAAGCCAATCTGCAAAGCCGCGGTTCCCATGGCCCTTGCGGACGAAGAAGCTGGTTGCGGCGAATCGTGTCTGGGACCGGTGTTACCCGAATTCCCTCTTGAGCGACGGCTATTCTCCGCGCTGAAACTGGGATACGAATTGCCGCTGGCGACGGGAACTGTTCGCAAGTAATGCAAACAAATGGCCACGGAAGAAGAGCATGGCCACGGCCAACGGGGGGGTCAGCAGTACGGTGCCGTACCAACTGACCGAAGAAGAGATACCAAGATAGCCGAGCCATCCGTCCAGTACCGTAAAGGGCAGGATGAGAATCTGGAAGAAGTCGAGCCCTGCCCCCCGACCCACTCGGCCGGACAGGGCGAAGACGGCGCGCAACCCCATCGGCGAGAGGATGATCGGCAGTAAAAGCACGGCAATCGGGAGAAACCATTCGATCCAGTTTTCCAACACGAAGTCGTACGCGCTCTTGAACACCTCGAGCGGTGAATCATGACGCACTTGATAGATCACTTCCGGCGCAGGATTCAGCAGCAAGAAAATCAGCAAGAACACGGCGTACGACAGAAACGGGCCGTACGGGTTGGTCTGGGTCCCCATGTCCAGCGCCATGAGGGGAAGCCACAGCACGAAACCGACCCCGATCACATCCCAGAAGTAGTGACCGAAACTGTCGACCACATCCTGAACCGTGAGCACCCGGGCAAACATGATGGATTGTTCGACGAGGCTCAGCGTCGCTCCGACGAGCAACGCGTTGATCGCACCGAGAAGGAACCCGCCGGCGATGCCGAGCGAGCCGGCCAACGGCGCGGTCACCGCCAGAATGGCGGCGAATCCGACGACGGCGACGATCGTCACCCAGCCTCGTTTGAGAGACTGCCACGTTTTCTGCAGTGCCGACTGATACAGCCCCAGGAGACTGCCCGCGAGAAACGACATGCCTCGGACAATAGCCGGGGCCGGAGAAAGATTCAAGGCAAGGCCGGCCGGAGGCGGTTGACTTTCCCGGCAGGGTGCCTATCTGAACGCCATCGATAGTGCATACAGATCGGAGGAGCGGGCCCCATGGATATGAATCGCGTCACCATCAAGCTACAGGAAGCGTTGCAGACCGCCTCGTCCCACGCCATGAGACGCAATCACCAGGGGATGGACGTCGAACATCTCCTGCTGGCGCTGTTAGAGCAAGAGGACGGGATTGTCCCGTCGCTCTGCGAACAGTCCGGGCTGTCGGTCTCCTCAGTCAAACAGGCCGTCGAGCAGACCCTGTCGAAACTCCCCCAAGTCCAGGGCGCGACGGGAGGGCCCGGGCAGATCCATGTGACTTCGCGCCTGAGCCAAGTCCTCGCCAAAGCGGAAGACGAACAACGCGTCCTGAAAGACGACTATCTGAGCGTCGAACATGTCCTGCTCGCCATGGTGCAGGAAGGCGGCGTATTCAAGAAGCTCGGGCTCACCAAGGAAAAGCTCCTGGGCGCGTTGCAACAGGTACGAGGGCATCAGCGCGTAACCAGCCAGGATCCGGAAGGTACCTATCAGTCTCTCGAAAAGTACGGCCGCGATCTCACCAAACTAGCCGGCCAAGGCAAGCTGGATCCGGTGATCGGACGCGACGACGAAATTCGCCGCACGATCCAAATTCTGTCGCGACGCACGAAGAACAATCCGGTCTTGATCGGCGAACCGGGCGTGGGCAAAACCGCCATCGTCGAAGGCCTGGCCATTCGGATCGTCAAAGGTGATGTACCGGAGGGTCTCAAGCAAAAGCGCGTGGTCGCGCTCGACATGGGAGCTCTGGTCGCCGGTGCGAAGTTCCGCGGCGAATTCGAAGAACGACTCAAAGCGGTGCTCAAGGAGATCCAGTCCTCCCAAGGGCAAGTACTCCTCTTCATCGACGAGTTGCACACCGTGGTCGGCGCCGGCGCGGCCGAAGGGGCGATGGATGCGGCCAACTTGCTCAAACCGATGCTGGCACGCGGCGAACTCCATCTGATCGGCGCCACCACGCTGGACGAATACCGCAAACACATCGAAAAAGATGCCGCGCTTGAGCGCCGTTTTCAAACCGTCCTGGTCGATCAGCCATCCGTCGAGGACACCATCTCCATCCTCCGCGGCTTGAAAGAGCGGTATGAAGTCCATCATGGGGTCCGCATCAAGGACGCGTCGCTGGTCGCCGCCGCCAAACTGTCCCACCGGTACATCGCCGATCGATTCCTGCCGGACAAAGCCATCGACTTGGTCGACGAAGCGGCCGCCCGTCTCCGGACCGAGATCGACAGCCTTCCGGCCGAGTTGGACGAGGTGTCCCGCAAGGTCATGCAACTGGAGATCGAGCGGGAAGCGTTGCGCAAGGAAAAAGACCCTGCCAGCCAGGCCAGATTGGGCACGCTGGAACAGGAGTTGGGGGAAAAACAGCGCGACCTGCAAGCCCTCAAGACCCGTTGGGATTCGGAGAAGGCTTCGGTGGCGCGCCTCAGAAAAACCCGGGAAGCTATCGAAGACGTGAAATTGGCCATCGAGAAGGCCGAACGGGCCTACGATCTCAATCGCGTGGCGGAACTCCGCTACGGCGAACTCCCCCGCCTTGAACGCGAACTGTCGATCGAGCAACAGCAACTCGGCAAGAAACAAGGCGAGAGCCGGCTCCTCAAGGAAGAGGTCGACGAAGACGACATCGCCGCGATCGTCAGCCGCTGGACCGGCATTCCGGTCTCACGCCTGGTCGAAGGCGAAATGGAAAAACTCCTGAAGTTGGAAGACCTCCTGCACCAACGGGTCGTCGGCCAGGATGAGGCCGTACGCGCCGTCTCGGATGCCGTGCTGCGCGCCCGTTCGGGCATCAAAGATCCCAATCGGCCCATCGGATCCTTCCTCTTCCTCGGACCGACCGGAGTCGGCAAGACGGAATTGGCCAGGGCCCTCGCGGCAACCCTGTTCGACGACGAGGCGAACCTGGTCCGGATCGACATGTCGGAGTACATGGAAAAACATACGGTGGCGCGCCTGATCGGAGCACCCCCCGGCTATATCGGATACGACGAAGGGGGTCAACTCACCGAAGCTGTCCGCCGCCGACCGTTCTCCGTGATCCTGTTCGATGAAATCGAGAAGGCGCACCACGACGTCTTCAACGTGCTGCTCCAAGTCTTGGACGACGGACGATTGACCGACTCGCAGGGTCGCACGGTCGACTTTAAGAATACCGTCCTGATCATGACATCCAACATCGGCAGCCCCCTAATTCTCGAGGCGCAGCAGAAGCGTTCGTCCTATGAACAACTCCGCACCGTGGTGACGGGAGAATTACGGAAACATTTCCGGCCGGAGTTCCTGAACCGAGTCGACGAAACGGTGGTCTTCCACCCACTGGAGACGGAGCAATTGACGAAGATCGTGGAGATCCAGTTGGAGCGGCTTCGGACCAGACTGGTGGAACGCCGTATCACCCTGACGATCACCCCGTCCGCGCTCCGATCCTTGGGTGAGCGAGGATACGATCCCGTGTACGGCGCCAGACCGTTGAAGCGATTGATTCAGCAGGAACTCGAAACACCGATTGCGAGGCAGCTGGTGAAAGGCGAGTTACGGGACGGCGACAAGGCGGCGGTCGATACGAAAGACGGCCGGATCGTCATCGTCCCGATCGGCGGTTAAGCGGATGGAACGCTAGCCGATTTTGACGGAGCCGCCTTTCACGTCCTGCGTCGTGCCGCTGGCCTTCTGCTTGTCGACCTTCCATTCCTTCGTGGACACTTCGACCATGTGCCCCTTGACGGAATGGAAGCCGCCCTTCGAAAAGACCACGAGATCCGGCCCTTTCACGTCCATTTGCAGCACAACGCGCTTGGACTCCACGTGGCTCAACAACACCCCCGTGGCGGTTCTTGTCACCTCGTAGGCCCGGCGCTCATTGAACGTCAGGGTGCTGTCGATGAGCTTGGCCATCATCTTGCCGTTTTCGTCGAACAACGCAAAGGTGACCAGAAGCGACTTCGTCGGCTCTTTTAGCGCGACTTGAATCTGCGGAACCCCTTCGATCTCGATCGTCCCGTCAGTATTCTTATACACATTCGAACCGATTTCCACATCCATAGCGACGCGCTACCCCTTCTTTTCAATTTACGATTTTTTGATGCGGTCGAGAATCAGCGCAATACATCCGCCGAGTAATCCGCCGCCGATGATCGTGGTCATCAGTTCGACCAGCTTCAATTCCCAGACGGACCCCTGGGCCTGCATCACTTCCCGGATCCCGCCCTGCAACATGATGACGGCCAGCGCCATCGTCGACCCGACGACGAACCACCAGACGAAGACTTTCACGGTGGAGACCATAGCGAATGTGTCAAACATCCAAGCGGCGATCCAAGCTCCGGTATTGAATCGCTTCGGCAACGTGAACCGGCCCAATCCTATCAGACCCTGCCAGATCGGCAATCGTTCTGGCAACTCTGAGTATGCGCCCGTGTGCGCGCGCCGAAAGCCCCAGCTGCGTCATGGCCTGTTCGAGCAGACCTTCAGAGGCCCGATCCAGCCCACAATACCGTTTCAGGAGGCGCGGCTTCAACTGGGCGTTGGTACGAATGCGGTCCTGCGCATACCGGAGGGCCTGGCGCCGCCGCGCGTCGATGACGCGGTCCCTGATCGCGGCAGACCCTTCCGGCGGGTCCCCACCGCCTTGCAATTCACGAACCGATACCGGCGGCACTTCGATCTGGATGTCGATCCGGTCCTGCAAGGGACCGGAGAGTTTCGCTCGATAGCGGCGGACTTGCTGGGGGGTGCAGACACAGGCCCTCATGCGATCGCCGAGATATCCGCAGGGACAGGGGTTCATGGCCGCCACCAGCATGAAGCGGGCGGGATAGCGAATGGACCCGCTGACCCGGGTGAGCGTGACCACCCCTTCTTCAAGCGGCTGACGCAGCCCGTCTAGAACCGGTCGCTTGAACTCCGGTGATTCATCGAGAAACAGGATACCGTTGTGGGCCAGCGACACTTCCCCCGGCCGCGGGACCGTTCCTCCCCCGATTAACCCGGCATCCGAAATGCTGTGATGCGGAGCCCGAAACGGCCTAACGGTCAGCAAGGGCTGGTCCGGCGGCAGTTGAGTCGCCACGCTATGGACTCTGGTTGTTTCAATCGCCTCTTCCGGTTCCATCAACGGCAGGATCGTGGACAGCCGTTTCGCCAACATGGTCTTGCCCGCACCGGGAGGCCCCACCATGAGGATGTTGTGTCCCCCGGCCGCCGCAATTTCCAAGGCGCGCTTTGCCTGGTCCTGGCCCGTGACATCCCGATAGTCCTCCTCCTCCACGGGACGAACCGCAAAGAGACCTTGCCGATCGACCTGCAAGGCCTCGATCGGCTGCGTCGCCTTCAGAAAGGCCACAACTTCCGGCAACGTATGGATTGGATAGATAGTCGTCCCCTCGACCATTGCGGCCTCCTGCGCATTTCCCGCCGGCAAGAGGAGACGATAGTCCTGCCGAGAAGCCATGGCAATCGACAAGGCGCCGGGAATCGGCTTGATGCGCCCGTCCAACGAGAGTTCACCAACGAACACACACCCGGCAACCGCCTCGATCGAGATGACCTCTTCCGCTACGAGAATCGCCACGGCAATCGGTAAATCCAGCCCGGCTCCTTCCTTTTTGATGTCGGCCGGTGCCAAATTGACTGTGATCTTTTTGGCAGGAAAATGAAATCCGGTGTTCTTGAGCGCCGAACGCACACGATCCCGACTTTCACGCACCGTCGCATCGGGCAGGCCGACGACAGAAAACTGGGGCAACCCGCCGGCAATATCGACTTCAACCTCGACTAGATGGGCATCGAGCCCGACGAGGGCCGCACCAAAGACCTTGGCCAGCATGATCACCTCCGGCGCAGACCATGAAAGCGGATGCAGCATTATAGAAACGGCCCGACTCCCTTTCAACGCCAAATCAGCCTATCTACTTGAATTACCTCCATTTCTTGAGCTGACCCGCCTCAACTTGTGCGCTAGTACCACGCCTTCCGGTTCTGTATAATCCGGCCATGCTCTCCCTCATCCCTCTTCTCCTGGCACTTCTGTTGATACCGATGAGCCACGACACTGGGGCTCAACCGGCACCTCGAACAGGGACACCGCCAGGCCAGGTCGGTGCGGCAATGGCGCTACTGGCCACGCTCGAAGATGCAGAAGTCCTCCCGCTCGGAGGCACCAAGGAGGCCAATCGCGTCATCAAAATCGTGATCCAGTTTCAGTCGGTCTTCTTGAAGGGAACGGATCCTGCCGTCGCTCGGTTCATGGCGGATGCGATCACGGCCCGGTGGACAACCCGTGCCTCCGAGGTGGAAACCAAGTTCCGTCGAGAGGGTTGGACCAGCGAGGTAATGGACGCGTTCGAAACGCGATACCGATCACTCGCCGACCGCGACCGACAAGCCATGGCGCCGGAGTTCCTTCGGTTCAATGTCTCGCTTGAAGACTTCAACTACTTGCTCGAACTGTTTCGCAACGCCCGATCGGCTTACCGTGAGCGGGGACAGGATATCCATCAAGCCTTTGCGGCGCGCAGGCAGCAAATGCCGGGGGCGTCCTCTTAATGCAGGAAAGGAGAATGAGATGGCCACGAAAGCCTATATTCTGATCAAGGTCAAGGCGGGAAGGACCAAAGAAGTGTTGCAAGCGTTGAAGCGGCTGGGCGGCGTGGAGCAGGCGCATTCCTGTTTCGGGCAGCCCGATATTTTCGTGTTTATCAATACTAACGATGAGCGTGCCCTCTCGGACGTCGTCATCACCAAGATTCACCAGATCGAGGGTGTGGAAGAAACTGACACCCACATCGTCGCCGATACCTAGCGATCTCGGCGCACTGGTACGATCGTTCCCCCTGCGGAAGCTGATTCATAACAGGCATCGGCGATCTCTACCGCACGGCATCCGTCCAGACCGGTCACGGGAGGGGGACTGTTCCTGTCGATCGCTTGGAGAAAGGCCCTCAGCGTCGCCAGAATGGTTGGCTGCTGAGGAATCATTTGTACCTCCGGCTGGTGAACGCCTTGTAGGCACGTCACCGTTCGCTGGACCCAATCGACGGAGAGCTGTCCATCGGCTCCCACCCATTCGGCTCGGCCGACGCGGCCGGAACCGACACGCGCCACCTCAACCAAGCAATGTATCCCTCCCTCGGTCCTCAGTTGCGCCAGAGCCATCGTCTCCGGAGCTTCGGCGGGATGCGGGGCCATATCGCATCGGGCGTCGACAACTTCCTGCCCGGTTATGAACCGCAGCATGTCCAGCAAATGAACGCCGGTTTCGATCATGGTTCCCCTCTGCCTCGGCTGAGGGGGCAGCACCGGCGCACTTGCTTTCATCTCAATACGGCTGGTGAGTAGCCCATACCGTATGGCGCCGATTCGTCCGAGTTGTTCTTTGGCATACGGAAGGATGGGATCAAACCGCATGGTCTGCGCCGTCATGAGAAGCACCTTCGCACGCTCCGCCGCGGCGACCATGGCCCGCGCTTCTTCTCCCGTAGTGGCCAGCGGCTTTTCCACGAGGAGGGGCTTCCCAGCTTCCACCGCGTTGAGGCAGATTTCCCGACAGAGGGACGCAGGGGTTACGACGACGACGGCCTGCACCGAGGAATCGGCGATCAGTTCGTGAAAGTCCGTATACAGCCGGACTCCCGACGGAAGACCGGGGATCGGCTCCTGATTGCTCCGCTTCCGACAAACGGCCGCAAGCCGGACTTCCGGAAGATTCTCAACCAGATGGTGCAGATAGCGCGCGCCGTGGCGACCGACGCCGATGAGTCCGATGCCGAACCGAGATTGAGCAGCAGCCATGATTCCTGCTTGCACTCTAGTCGCGATTGCCGGATCGGTCAATCGTTTCATCGCCGCCGACGGCCGATTGACAACCCATCGAAGCGGTCCCTATAGTTACGGACGCCGCATTCATGCGACGCCGTTGTGAGGACTCATGAGCACCATCGCCCCGTCGACGACCGCCCCCTTCACCCTGGACCAGATCGGCACCGGCACTTGTCGCTTTCCGAGTGGAACGGCCATCCCGACGCTGACGGACGCCGCCGTTGACCCCTATATCAGAACCCGCATCTCGAAGGACGTGCATGTCGAGGGCATCCAGTTCTGGCCCCAGGTGAAAGGCAAATTCCCCGGTCTTGTGCTGCTGCATGAATGGTGGGGGCTCAACTCACAAATCAAGGATTTGGGGGCCAGGCTCGCTTGCGAGGGATACGGCGTCATCATCCCCAACCTCTACGGCAGGCTTGGTGGTATGGTCACCGCCAATGCCGAGGTGGCAGCCGCCCTGAATGCAAAGCTGAACGAGGCCCTGATCCTTCAGGATATCAATTCCTGTTGCGAATTCTTGAATACCCGAGACTACATCACCCAGAACTTGCACGGGGTGGTTGGATTCGGCATGGGTGGAACCTTTGCCCTTCGATTCGCCTGCCAACGAAAGCGGCTAAAAGGCGCAGTCTCCTACTATGGACACATGGTTCAACCGGATTCGCTGCTCAACAATTTGTACTGTCCTGTGTTGTATCACCGGGCGGGGCAGGATTCATTGGTCACGCCAGGAGAGGTGGAACGGCTTCGGATCGTGGCCGAGGAACAGAAGAAGCGCGTCGAGATCCGGATCTACCCCGAGGCGCCGCACGGCTTCAACAATGAGCTTCGCCAAGACCAGTTCCGGGCCGACGTCTCGGGGGATGCCTGGAGCGCCACCGCACAATTCTTGAAACACTGCTTCCAGGGAACCTGACCAACATTCGAGTCGAGCCGCGCCACGATCCATGTATACGCTTCCCGTTGTCGACCATCGTTTCCAACCCTTCCGCATAACCTGTTTCTACTGGACGCTCGCGGCCCTGATCTGGCTCATGGGCTCGGTGCCTCTGCACGCGGAACTACCGTCTCCATCCGGCATTCCAAACTGGGCTCAGATACTCGATAGTCACCGGGACCGGTTAGCCGCGATCGACTCCGATCAATCCGCGACAGACCTGTTCGTCGGCGCCTTGGGTCAGGCCACCGGACTCGCTGACGCCGCAGGAACCATCGGCGCCAAAGGCCTGCCGGCGAAACTGGCAAAAGAGCTGATGGTGCCGGACATCACGCAATCTGCGCGACGGCTGGTGGCCTCGTTGGCTGTGTGGCACACAGCGGAACAGACGCTCCAGGCGATCCAGGCAAATCCCGGGAATCCGGCTGCCCGCCCAGTTCTCTCGCCTGCTCAACGTGACTGGTTGAATCGCCAGGCGATTTCGTCCGCGTTCCCCTCCGCCGTTCAACAGACCAACCAAAGTCAGACGGCGGCGTCAGACGTTACGGAACTGGCGCTCTCCGCCGGACATACCGTGCTGGATGCCAGTCAGCAGGCCACGGCCGAATGGTGGCGCCTCAAGACCTGGAAAGACCGGGTCCGTGGCCTGCGGGGACAGTCTCGCTTGTGCGGCACATGGCAATGGGCCATTCACAATCACGCGCAGCACCATCACGAACAAAAGCTGTCACTGATTTTTCCCCCGCCTGGGCAGGAACAAACAGGCATCGCCGGCCTGACGGAAATCATTGTCTTGGGGGATATCGTCTATCTTCGGTGGGACCTGCAAGGACAAACGCAAGAAGACAGTTTGCTCTTCACAAAAGAAGGCCAGAGGCTGGAAGGTACGTTCGTCAATTCCCAGGGTGGGTGGGGATCCATCAGCGGCAAACGAACGGCCGGTTGTACTCCCTGAACCAGCCGGCGCATTAGTTTGATGTGCTCGGCGAGGACCATACGCGCCAGGCTAGCAGTCCCCATCCGACCAGAAACGCCACGCCGCCGAAAGGCGTGATCGCGCCAACCCACTTGATCCCTGTCAGAGCCACAACGTACAAACTCCCGCTGAATAATACGATGCCGCTTACGAAGCACCATCCGGACACAACAAGGCCGCGCGCGACGTCCTGCGCAATTGCAAAAGCTACTATACAAAGGCCCAAGGCATGATACATTTGATACCGAGTCGCGGTGTCGAATACCGCCAACATCTGGAAGTCGAGGAGACCTTTGAGCGCATGGGCCCCGAAGGCCCCAGCTGCTACGGCGGTCCCGGCGAACAGGCATCCCAGCATCAGAAATCGTGACGACACGTTTCGTGAACTCATTACGACGCTCCCTTCGGCAAGGCCCGGGTCGCCAATTCTAGGATCACCCGACCATGCCTATTGAATGTCCCCGTTGCTTGTTGACGAATCTCGATTCCAGCCACACCTGCGAATGCGGCTACGACCTCACCGCCCAGGTCGTCAAGCTGAAACCCATCCTGACTGAACCGGCCAGGCGACCCGAACGCGCCCAACCTGACCTGGGCATGAGCAAGGAGTGGTTTCTGGTAGGCGTGTTGGTGGTGTGGGCATTGCTGACATTGGGAGAATGGCTCCGCATCCGCCCGGAGTTGGCTTCCCGCAAGGCGCTCTCCCTCTTGACCGACAGCCTGTTGCTCAGCCTCACGGACATGTTCGGCGCCCTGATCATCGGCGCCCTTGGATGGATCGTGGTGTGGATCATGCTGTCGTACGAAGGCCGCCGGCTCCGGCCTTGCCCCAAACGCACCACCTTGGCCGTCACCGTTGTTGCAGGAACCCTGCTCTTCTTTACCAGACTGATTTCGCCCGATGTGTTGATGCAGCATGTCATCCATGCCGTGATCGTGCTCGGCGTCGCCGTCTTTTCCTACTATGCGGGGTGCCGAGGTTGGCTCGGCAAGTGGTAGTCCCTCGAATCCCTGCACAAACCCGTAATGCAGGAACTGGCGATTGATTGAGCGTCATACCGTCGTGAACGGGCCGATGGGGAGGCCACTGCAAGCCCCTTCTGGCTAGAGCTTTTTCCGTACATCCTTCCAATTCTTTGCCGTTTTGGCTTTCCGCGGCGCTTCTCCTTTGGCCGGTTCCGGGACAATGATCGCCTCGAGCCTCCGTTCCAAGAACGCCTCGGCGAAAGCCTTCTTCCTTGCCACGCCCACCTTGAGTGTCGTCCAGCCTTGTAATCGCAATTCATCTATTGCGTTCCCCAGTCCCGCATCTCCTGAAGGCAGGACCAGCACATACCCGGCTGGAAACTTATGCTCCTGCAACCACGCCCGCACCAGCGTTGCCGCTCGAAACAGATCTTCCCGCGAGTCCCGCAGCGATCGGACATAGATCACGTTGAAGTAGAACTGCGTAAGTTTGCCAAGTTCGTCCGCGGCATCGGCCGCCGGAACTTCCAATTCCGACTCTCCATACAGTGACGCAGTCTCCACGGCCAGAAGCGGCGTCCGACGTTCCCAGGCCACGACGTACGCCGTGGTGGCAGCTTCTATGGAGGCAGTGGCTGCCGTCCGAATCGTGGCATGGACGATGCCCTTGCGTTTGGGCACGTAAATAAGCCGGGCTTTCCCCTCAGTATCCGTGGTTGCCGAGGTCTGGACGGCGCCCCCAACCACCAGTTCGAGGAGCTCTCCCGGAAGGGTGGACTCTTTGGTCCCGGACAATCGTACGAGTTTGGCTTCGATCGTAACCGGCTGATTCGGCACCCCAAGACCGTCGAGGGCGTGGAGGGCGACTTGCGGTTTGCTGGACGCAGAGAAAGGTGACGCCAGGCCTCCGGCGAACAGCAGGAGACAGGCCAACACCACGGGAACGACTGCAAAGGAACCGCGAATGGTCCGAGGCATAGGCCGCACGAGACCGTGCTAGGCCTTTAACGCTTTCAGCACTTCGTCGGCATGGCCATCCACCTTGACCTTGCGGAAGACCGCCTTGACGTTACCGGCAGGATCGATAACAAACGTACTTCTTTCGATCCCCCAATATTTTTTCCCATACATATTCTTTTCTTTGTAGACGCCGTAGATCTTGGAGATCGCCGCATCTTCGTCGCTGAGCAAGGGAAAGGGCAGGCCGTACTTCTTGATGAACTTCTGGTGGGATTCCTTGCCGTCCAAGCTGACCCCGACAATGGCGCCGCCGGCGCGCAGAATCTGTGACTCTACGTCGCGAAAATCGCAGGACTCCTTCGTGCACCCCGGCGTATCGTCTTTGGGATAGAAATACAGCACGACCTGCTTCCCCTTGAAACTCTTCAAGGTCACGATCTTGCCGTCCTGATCCGGCAAGGAAATCTCGGGAGCCGGTTTGCCGACTTCTAACGCCTTGGCCATGTGTCCTCTCCTCTTCCGGTCATTCGTCGTGAATCAGACCCGCCCTATCGTGGTCCTCCGCCGAATTGCGGACGGCTCGTCGTGGTCCGATGTTCCTTATAGGTTTTTTCTCCCGTCGGATTTCCATACTGCCGCAGGGCGGGAGAATCCCAAATCGTCTTATCGCCGGGAGCCAGGTTGGCCGCCTCCAGAAAATGCTGCCTGGCTTCTTCCGTATCACCCAACGAGTACAGCGCCAGCGCATAGTTGTAATGCGCCGGACCCGACTGCGGAGCCGCCGCGACCGCTTGCGAAAACAACGTCTTCGCTTGATCGAACTGCTGGCCCTGATAGGCCTGAGTCCCCTGCTCGGTCAGCGTGATGGCCTGAGGCTTCGCACCGGATTCGAGCGCCAGCGGCACCAGGGGTTTGGCCTTCTGCTTCGAGCAAGCTCCGACGGCCAACAGCAGCACCAACGCTCCAAGGATCGAAAGAAATTTCATTGCAGCCTCCAAACGTCTACACTTTTCCGTGTTTCTTGGACTCTTCCTCAAACGTCTTCCGGTACAGGACATCCCACTCCGAACTGCCTTCGATGATGCCCCGCGAATAGGAGGCCAGTTTCGCCCTTACTTTGCGATCGACTTCCGCTTCTTGTGCCAATTCCGTGGCCAAGACCCGCTTGATGTCCTTCAACATCCGCCCGTCGTCGCTCTTGACCGTAACCAGCGAACTTTGCTTCACGGCCTTTAAGATGACGTGCGAGAGATGGCTTGCCTTGTCGTCCGTCAGCATGTCGAATCGTCCGATGTCCTGTCGGAGCCGCCGCTACAAGACGAGGCCCCGCTCCCGGACTAATTTCTGCTTCAGCATGGTGAACATCTTGTGGTAATCGACGTGGCCCCGCTCGATTTCCTGTTCATGCGCTTTGAGCATCTGTCGTACTTCGGCATTCAAGCGATCTTCCACGGATAGCTCCTCGGTCACAGCCTGCTCGAGCAATTCCACAAACGTTTTTCTCGGTCCTGCAAAGACAAGATGGCCATCCTGCTCCAACCTCGTGGCCAACGACTCGGCCAAGTGGCGGATCCGTTCCTTCGACAGCCTCATCCCTCGACCTGCTCAACCCGGATGGTCGACGCCTCCATGGCGCGCCGAAACACGGTAGCATCTCCGACGACCTTACCGACGACGTTCACGCGATCGGCGGGAACCGGATCCGGCCCCATACTCATGGGGGTCCTGCCGAAGAAAATCGCCAGCACTTGGCCGGCGCCCCAGAAGGCGACATCTCCGACCTTAACCTGATTGGTCGCCGTCTCCCGATAATCCTTCACCCCAGGGATCTTGAAATAGAACTCTTCGCCCCATACGTTGACTGGCGCTTCGATCGGCAACGCCGCATAAACTTCCTGCGCGGTTCTCGTCGATTTGAGTTCCGCCTCGACCTGCACGGAACCGATCCGAATGCGAATCTTCTTGGGTGCGTCCGCCATTCCGTCCTTTCACCAGCATCGCAGGCCCTCCTGAACGAAGAAAACCCGCTCCGAGAGCGGAGCCTAGCTTGTTTATCCCATGAAATCAAGGCTACAATCCGGCGCGCTATGTTGACTTCGAGCTTCGTGCTCCTCAAAGGAATCGGTCCCGCCACAGAACGCCGCTTATGGCAAGAAGGCATTCTCGACTGGAAGACCTTCCTCCGACAGCCCGCCGCGCCATCCATCTCGTCGGCGCGGAAACAGTGGTACGATCAGGAGCTCGTGCATGCCGCAGCCGCCCTCGCAACCGGTCGCTCGACGTACTTCGGCACGTGTTTGAAGAGCCGCGACCACTGGCGGATGTTTCCGACTTTCCGACCGCGCACATTGTTCCTCGACATTGAAACCACCGGCATGTCAATGCGCAACGGCCATGTGACGATCGTCGGCCTCTGCCGCAACGGCCGCCTGAGCAGCCTGATCCGAGGCGAAAACCTGACCGAAGACCGTCTGGCCGCAGAGTTGGAACACACCGACCTCCTGGTCACGTTCTTCGGAAGCGGATTCGACATTCCGTTCCTGCAGAGCGCCTTCCCACGCCTCGATTTCGGCAAGCCGCATTTCGATCTCTGTTTCGCCGCCCGCCGGCTGGGGCTGCAGGGTGGCCTCAAGGCGATCGAACGCGACCTCGACATCGCTCGAGACGCTTCGCTCGACGGACTCGACGGGTGGGATGCGGTCCGGCTCTGGCACCAGTGGCGTGGAGGGGATGAAGCCGCTTTGGATCTCCTGTTGCGATACAATGCTGCGGATACGGTCAATCTTGAACCACTCGCGGAACTGCTGTTCGACCGCATGGTCGCCCGCTACGGCCCCCCTTCAGTCGGTGCCTCCCTGCCCGATCTCACCGCCTCGGTGGTGACCGAGTGACGGCAGCACGATGGTTCGGAGTGGGCCGGAGTGAAACCGGCCACGTACGCCAGACCAATCAGGACGCCTTCGCGGCCATCAATTCGAGGTTCGTCTGGGTGGTGGCCGACGGGATGGGCGGACATCCGGCTGGAGATTTGGCAGCCCGCACAGCCGTCGATGCAATTACGGAGCAGTCCCGCGTGCCCCCCGGAACGGTTGCGGACAAGCAGTCCAGCGGCGAAGCGATGGTCGCCGGACTCATCACCGCCGCCAACGAAGCGATTCACGACAAGATCCAAGCCGATCCCAAACTCAAGGGCATGGGTACGACGATCGTGACGATGACTATCCGTTCTAGGCCCTCTCCGACCGCGTATGTCGGTCACCTCGGTGACAGCCGCGCCTATCGCTACCATGAAGGGACTCTCACGCAGCTGACGCGGGACCACACCATGGTCGAACGATTCATCCAGCGCGGCCTGATTACCCCAGAAGAAGCCAAGACCCATCCAGACCGACATGTCCTGATCAAGGGGCTGGGGATGGGACGGGGCCTCAAACCCGATGTCAGTGCCACACCGATCGTCGAAGGAGATCTCCTGCTCCTCTGCAGCGACGGACTGACCAAGATGCTGGAGGATGCGGAGATCGCCGCGATCCTTGCTCGCGCCAAAAACAATCCCCGTCGCACCTGTCATGATTTGATCGAACGGGCGCTTGCCAAGGGCGGAGAAGACAATGTCACGGCCATCGTGTGTGCGCACACGGTGCCGACGAAGTCAGGCAGTCTAGCCATTGACAAGACCCCGACGGCCATGTAGCCTGATTCTCCAACCACACGTGCCTTCTGAAATCGCCATCTACTCAATCGGCTAGCCGGAGATCGATGATGTCTCGAAACTTGCGACCCCTTGTCTCCGTCCTGTTCGCGGCACTCTGCTCGTCCGCCTGCGTCAGCGTCGCCGCCGACTACAGCGGTGCGGAACATGCGGTTCGCGCCTTAGTCAAAGCGAACGCCGACAAGGACCTGGCCTCGCTGTCGCGCCTGATGGCGCATGATTCCGACGTCACGAGTTACACGATCGGCGGTCGAAAATACGTCGGCTGGACGGGGCTCGAGCAGGACATGCGGGAAGAGTTCGACTCGACCGTGACGATTGAAATTCCCATCCGGGAACTGAAGGTCTGGACCAGAGGGGACCTTGCCTGGTATGCGATGGAAGTCGATTACATCCGAACCGTCACGCAGGGAAGAGAAAGTCAACGATCCTTGCTCCCACTCCGGGAAACCGGTGTGCTGGAACGCCGGAATGGGCAGTGGGTCCTCCACTCATGGCACGAGTCCTTTCGAAACGCCGGCGGCGCCGTCACTCTGGTTGACCATGCAAACCAGCGCCCGTCCGCCACGCTCGCCTCCGCATCGGCCTCCGCCGACTTAAGCGGTGAGTGGGATATCCTCGAAGTCGAAGACGACAAGCGCTACAAGGCAACGCTCGACAAAGGCGGAAACGGCCCGTATACCCAGCACGGAGGGCGATTCACCACCACCAAGTTCGCTGACCGCCTGTGGCAGGGCACGTGGCAACAACCGGGAAACGATCGGGAAGGCGGCTTCGAGCTGCTCCTGTCGGAAGACGGAAAGGAAGCGAAGGGCGTCTGGTGGTATTCCAGAGTCGGCACCCACAAGAACATTCCCCCTCGCGAGCATGGCGGAACCTATCAGTGGAAACGCCTCTCTCCGGTGCCCGGCGCCCCATGACACGTTCAGCAAAGCAATCCGCAATTGGCACGATGGCCCGCGACGCCCACGCGTCGGCGGTGATCCTGTCACTCAATGTTGGAGGAGTTATGCATTGGATTGTGCTCGCCATCTGGTTGTTGTTCCCTTCCATCATGCCAGCCTTCGCAGATGGCGGGCATAGCCACCATGCCGTACCGACCCTGAAGAACCAGACAACCACGGTGGTTGCCATCAAGGACAACACCGTGACGCTGACGTTCGGCCCGATCGACCTCCCCTCCGGCCATGAGGGCGACTTAGCCGCCTCGATGCCCAAACATGTCTTTCAACTACCTGAAGATATGTACATGGTCGGGTACAAGTCGGCCGTCTTCACGAAGGAGGGCAAACCCCTGCCGAGAAACTATCTCCACCACATCTTGATGCTGAACAACGACAAGCCGAGCGTGTCCTGTCCGGGCGAGCCGCTTTTCTTCAGCGGCGCAGGATTAGAAATGACGGAAGCCAACTTTCCCGAAGGGTACGGCGTGAAGCTCGGCAAAGGGGAACATCTGATGTCTGTCGTGGCCTTTTATCATAAAGCGCCGCCGACGAAAGACGTCATGGCCAGTTTTACGATGTACATGGCTCCGAAGAACAAGCCGGTGAAAGAGTTGGACGTCTATCAGGTCGGCGTCAACGTCGTCTGTTATAGCAAGTTCGGCGAACGAGGCTCGGATCAAACCGATGAGGGGATTGAGATCAAGCCCGGCGTCCAGATACATAGCGCCCCGTTGAAATTCCTCATGGACGGCTGCGTGAAGTTCGCCTACCCGCACGGCCACGACGAATTGTTGATGATCGCCCTCGAAAACAAAACCAGAAAACAGACGCTACTTCGGACCGTCCCCGACGTCGCCCTCGACGGAACGTTCCTCGAATTCCAGCCACATCAAGTGTACAAAGACGGCCACGGGTTCCCTGTGTCGAAGCAGGAGGAATATGAAATGGTGATGGTCCATCACCATCCGCTGCAGAAAGCGGAACTTCAGCACGGGATGGGCAACTACCTACTCTACATGACACCAGGTGCCTGCCCGAATCCGAAAACGGCGAGCGTGCAGTAAGGATGGCACTCTGCTCCTGTGTGGCTCTTACAGCAGCACAGGAGCGTTCGCTCCTCCTTCATTCTCTCATCGGCTGACGCGGTCCGCCAAGCCGTCCAAAATTGTCCGGCCATCCATTTCTGTCCATCACACCCCTACCAAAGCGGGAGGGCTCTGCCCCGGATTGAGGCTGGGCTTCGACCGACGCCATGTGTTATTCACATCCTTACACCGGCAGCCTCTGACACGACGCACCTGACGCGATGAGCGACAGGGTCTGTCTGCACTTGTCCCGTGAGCGACGGTTGCCTAATCGCTCAGGGGCTGGGCTTGATCGGATTCCCTGGCATGTCATGGAACTTTCGATGCCGCAGAGCGGATCCGTCACAGTTCTGATCGTGACAGAGCGGGCCGAAGAAGCGAAACTTGCCACGATCAGCCTGCGGGGGTTCTTCCCGAACTGCCGCGTCGATGCAGCCTACTCGCCGGAAGAGGCGTTCACCCTCGCTGCCAACACCGCGGAAGCCTATCAGCTTGTTCTTCTCGACGACGCCTGCCTCTTCGGCCGGCATACCGGACTCATTGAAGAACTGAGGCGACTCATCCCTGCCGTGCGCATACTCCTCCAGAGCGGACAGACCGATTCCGCCTCGGCCATTCGAGCCATGCAGGCCGGCGCAGATTACTTTCTCGCCAAACATTCCCCCGGATTCATCATCGAACTGCTCTTTTGCGCGCGCGAAGCCCTCGATGCCCGCGCCCTCCGCATGAAGGCTGAACGGTCGGATCTACGCTACCAGCAACTCACCAATTCCCTCTCCGATGTCTGCTACGAGTTGGATCCACAAGGCCACTTCCTATCGATCACGTCCAACGTCGCTGCGCTGCTCGGATTCGACCGAGACGAACTTCTCGGCCGTCCCTATCAGACGCTCTTTACCTTGGAAGATCAGGCGGCCTCCCGATTTCGATTCAATGAGCGGCGATCAGGATCCCGGAGCACCCGGCATCTCCTGCTGCGGTTCAGAAAAAAGGACCATTCCCTAGCCCCCGCCTCATCCATTGTGGCGGAGGTCAACGCACGAGGCTTGTACGATGCGCGCCGCGCCTTTCTCGGGACGATCGGCGTGATTCATGACCGAACCCTGGAAGAACAACAGCGCGACACCATTCGGCAGCTACAGGCGCAACTTCAGCAGGGAGAAGCCTGGCAGGGACTGGCCGGACGTCTTCACCGTCTGGCACAAGAACTCCGCTCTCCATTATCGGCCCTCTCGAATGACGCCCAGCTCTTGCTCCAGGCAGCGAGGGAGGCTCGCCTTGTCGATCGACTCCAGGAATTCAGCGAGCGTGCGACTGCAATTACCGGTCTTGGCGAACGGCTGGCTACGGCCTTCGTGCAGCCTGCCGAGGACGAACCCATCTTCGGCTTACGCGAGCTGCTCGAACAAGCAGTCCGGGCGGTGCAAGGCGGAGGCATCACGCTGGCGGCCACATCCACCCTCCCAACCTTCTTCGGTGATCGTGAGCGCACTCTCCTGTTCCTGGAGCAACTTTTCCGTTGCGCACGCAATCATGTGCGGATGATGGGACGGTCCCATGGCTTGCTCGTGTATCTGGATGGAACGGGCCTGAACAATCCTGAAACCCCGTCCCTCTTTCCCCTGTCTCCCTCGAGCCACGTCGAGATTCGAGTCATCGAATCCGATCAACCCACGGATCCTTCCGACACCGACGTGCCAAGCAACGCCCCGGATCTCCTGCAACTCTATGAACTTATCGAGCCCCTTGGTGGATCTCTCGATATCTCTGCTCCGGCTCAAGGCCCTCTGTCTTTCACCGTGAAACTGCCTCTCGCACTTCACGAACTCTCTCCATCCATCCACCAAACCGCTCCTTCCGTCACACCGGATTCGTCGCGCCAGCAGGAGGAAACTTTACCATCGCCCGCGACTCTGGCAGCTCACCCGTCGCCGCCTGTACACGAACGTCGTGCGCATAGCAGGGTGAAGACGCTGCTCCCAGCCCGGATTACGTTGGACGGCATCACATGGGACGGGATGGCTAAGGATCTGAGCCTTGGCGGTGGATGCCTGGAACTGACCGGACAGTTTCCCGACATCGGACGGCGCGATGCGTATATCGTCCTCAAAGCCTCGGCGGGCATCCTTGAATTGAGCGGGACGGCATTCCTCCGCATAGATACCGGTGCTGCGCGTCCGCCAGGCGTGGAAGAGGCCCGCCTGATCCTCCTATTTCATGCGCCTCCCGAGATGGAAGGCGCAATCCTGGCATCGCTCATCGATGCCGTACGGGAACAGACCCTCTCGTTGTCGATTGAGGCGTTACTGGTTTCGACTGCGGATGCCGCGACAGATCAGACGGTCCCGCCAGACCCGGCAGAACAAGACCGCCGGGAATCCATCCGTGTGGCTGTGAGTCTGCCTTCGCGCCTAGAATGGGGAGAGCGGCCTGATGCTATTACCCGCCTCGTCGCGCGTACAGTCGACGTCAGCCGGGACGGCGCCTGCCTGATCGTGGACGCCGCACCGCTGCAGTTCCAAGGCTCAGTGCTCCTGCACTTTGCCCCCGCGGAAAGCTTCAGCCATGTAGGAGCACATGAGCCGGGCGCACCGGCTTCCGCGCTGCCGGCCCTGATTCTCTGGTCCAGACCGGAATACGCCCAGCCAGACGGCGCCCCGCGGCCCGAATCCCCATCGAAAACCAGGATCGGCATTCGATTTCAGTCCCTCACACCCTATGCCGAACGGGAGGTCACACGTCTCCTCCGCCAACATCTGGCCTCCCAAACAGCCAGGACACACGAGGACACAGCCTCGATCATCAGTGTGCCGCGCGAATGCCGAAATGCGAAAAGCCAAACGATCTCCATCGTCGACGACCATACCCGCCAGCCGATCCATCCGGATGCACCCATCGTCGTCATCGCCCCGGGCTACGGACAGGCGGCTTCCGACTACACGGCTTTTTCCTATTTTCTCACCCACTACGGTTTGCGCGTGTTGCGATACGATCACACCAACCATGTCGGGATGAGTGAAGGAGAGCTCCAGCACACGACGGTGCGCGGGATGCAGACGGACCTCGCCAAGCTTTTGGAGTTCGTGCACCATACCTGGCCGGCCGCCCCCGTCATCGTCCTCGCGACGGACGTGGCCGCCCGAGCCGCCATGAAACTGGCGACACAGGTGCCCTCGTTGGCCCTCTGGCTCCTGGTAAATCCGGTCATCGACATCGGCGCGCTGCTGCTGGCGGTACACGGGCATGATCTGGTAGCCGATTATCGTTACGGCGTCCGGAGAGGCATCACCAACGTTCTGGGGTTGAACATCAACCTGGACCAGTTCGTCGGCGATCTGGTCGCGGGACGCTTTACGGACCTGACCTCTTCGCTTGAGGACATCAGGCTGTTGCGCGCTCCCCTTTGCCTGGTGACACACCCCCGGAGCAGCGAGCAGGCTCTCGCACCGACGGATCTTCCCCATTCTTTCCTGACCTCGTTGAGTACGCAGACCCGTATGGTGAACATTCCGACGCCCCTGACCAATCAGGAGCTTCAGCCCGACGCCCCGGCGCCTGCCGCATTCCGCTTGGTGCTGGAATTGATCGCCTCGGGCCTGGGACGACGCCTGCCAGATGAACTGATCCCTCTGCAAGAAGTCCGCGATTGGACCAGGCAACGCCGCATCGAGCGGGAACGTACCAAACTGCAGTACAACGTGTCGCACATCAGCCGCGATGCCCTGAGCCTGGCACATCTCCAGCACCTCCCGGAACTGGGCAATCTTCAGGAATACCGAAAGCTCCTCGATGACCTCCATCACCTGCTCGGTCCGATCACGCCGGAGATACGATTCGTCGACGCCGGAGTGGGACAGGGCGACCTCACGCGAGCCTTGCTGATCCGGGAAATCTCCAGGACCAAACAGACATCCGGCAGCCATGGCCAGCCGCCCTTGCTGGTTGGCATCGGCCGATCCTCGGACATGTTGAAAAAAGCTCGGCAGCAGGTCCGGTCGTTTCAGCGGGAATTGGCCGCGGCCTCCGGCGGAACGTGGCCTTCGGGGTTAGATCCTCACCTTGAATGGATCCAGGCCGACGGAGCGGTGGCACTCCCATTCGATGATGCCTCGGTCCACCGATTGGTGTGCAATTTTTCTCTCTCCTTCGTCGCCTCCCCGTCCCATACGGTCCGTGAATGGTCCAGAGTGCTCCACGCGGAAGGGCGAATAGTGTTCACCGCCTTTCTCCCCGAAACCGATTTTGCTCCCCTCTACCGCCAGCACCTACGGCGGGCGAATCAAGACGAGTTCGGTACCCAACCCCAAACTACTCTCCACTACTTCGGCCGGTTACGGGAAGCGATCCGCCACGGCATCCTTCACAGTTTCGATCATGCCGCCCTAAGCCTGCTCTTGAAGCAGTCCTCCCGCCTTCCGTTTCGCATCATTCCCTTCATGAACGGACAAGCCTGGGCCGTTGTCGTAGGAAAACAGAATTCCTCTAGCTCCACCTCCTAGGGCAGTGTATACTTCGCCCGTACAAGTTTGAACATTCGAATCCTCATCCGTGCGGAGATGAACACCTGACTACCGCGTGAGAGAGCAGGCATCCTCTTCTTCCTATGCCAAAACAACCGGCCATCTCTGCCACCCAACCCCTATCTGTCTCGAACCAACTGGATCGTGTCAGAAACTTTTCCTCCAGCCTCGGAACGGTCACAGAGTTGGGAACGCTGGCCGGCCAAGCCATCCAGGAACTCTGTCGGGCCGGCGGAGCATCAGAGGGCGCCCTCTACATGCTGGATCGGGAGCATGACGGCTTTCGGCTTGCCGCCACAATTGGGCCGCAAGCAGACAGGCGATTCCCCAAAACGTTGTTGCATGACCATCCCCTGCTGAAGGACTTTGCCGGCACACGCGAACAGCAGCAGACGCAGCACCCGTCCGACTCCGTCCCACTACCGAGTCCGCCGGCCTCTATGCCGCGCGAGTGGATGATGGACCTGGCGCTTCCACACTGGAGCCGAGGTCGGATCATCGCCTTCTCGCTCCTCGGAGCCTCATCGCTCTCGAAGCAGGAGCAATACGGTATCCAGCCGCTGCTCGCCACACTCGCGCAGGTGGCCACGAACGCCATCGATACGCTGATGCTGTACGAAGATCTGCACCGCTCGCATCTGCTCATGAAGCGCACCGACCGCTTACGTTCGTTGGAAACAATAGCGGGAGGATTCGCGCATGAAATTCGGAATCCTATGACTTCGATCAAGACGTTCATTCAGTTGGCACCGGAACGGAAGGACGATCCAGATTTCATCAAAGATTTCAGCAGGATCGTGTTAGACGACGTCTACCGGATCGAGCGGCTCATCGAGGAAATCCTCGACTATGCGCGCTATATGGAGCCCAAGCTGACCGAAGAGGACGTGAACGACATTGTCGCCTCTTGTCTTTACTTCATCGAAGTGAAGGCCGACCACCGCGGGACAAAGATTGAAAAAGATTTGGCCTCTGACCTGCCCCGTGTCATGCTGGACCGTCAGCAAATCAAGCAAGTCTTCCTGAACCTCTTTCTGAACGCGATGGACGCCATGGGCGCCCAGGGAGGTTCACTGCGTGTTCGAACGAGAACGGTCACGCGACCAGGCGGAAAACCGGGCGTGCAGATCGAGGTACAAGACACGGGGCAAGGTATTCCTGAGACGAATCTTGAACACATCTTCGATCCGTTCTTCACCACGAAGCACGAGAGCGGGGAGCATGAAGGGACCGGGCTCGGATTGACGATCGTGCATCAAATCATTCACGAACACCACGGTGAGATTCAGGTGAAAAGCACCGTCGGAGTCGGCACGACCTTCTTGATCGATCTTCCGGCCTTGGCCTCTTGACGACCATGAGGGGAGCAGACAGTACTGTGAAAAAACGCGTCTTGCTGATCGACGATGAAGCCCGTGTCCGGACCTCGCTGAAGGCCGTCCTCGAACCGAACTATGAGGTGTTACAAGCCGCCGACGCGGAAGAAGGCATTGACGTCTTCCACAAAGAAGCCCCGCACCTCGTCCTGCTGGACGTCATCCTGCCCGGTACCGACGGACTCTCGGTTTTGCAAACGCTCCGATCCGAACCGCGCCCGGCCCCCGTCATCATGCTTACCGGCACCAAGTCCGTGAAGACGGCCGTCGATGCGATGAAACTCGGCGCGGCCGATTATCTGTCCAAGCCGTTCGACGTCGAAGAACTACGCATCGTCGTCGATCGTGCCCTGAACTCACAGGAACTGGAGCGGGAGGTCAAACAGCTTCGGGCACAAGTCACCCAGCGGTACGCCTTCCACAACCTCATCGGCAAAAGCCGGCCGATGCAGGAGATCTACAGCAAGATTGAACAGGTTGCCGACAGCCGGACAACCGTCCTCATCACGGGCGAAAGCGGAACCGGAAAGGAGCTGGTGGCCAAAGCGTTGCACTACAACAGCTCCCGCCGCGAACGCCCCTTCGTAGCCCTGAACTGCGCCGCACTGCCCGAAACCCTAATCGAGAGCGAATTGTTCGGTCACGAGAAAGGCTCCTTTACCGACGCCACGGCGCGCCGCGTCGGACAGTTTGAACTCGCCAACAGTGGCACCCTGTTTTTGGATGAAATCGGCGACTTGAGCGCCATGACACAAGCCAAGCTGTTGCGGGTGCTTCAGGAACGGGAGTTCACCAGAATCGGCGGCGTGCAGGCCATCAAGGTCGACGTCCGTATCGTCGCCGCGACCAACAAGAACCTGGAAGATCTCGTTCGCAAGGGCCAATTCCGCGAGGATCTCTACTATCGCATCAACGTCATCGCGCTCTACCTGCCCCCCTTGCGCGAGCGTGGGGAAGACATCCCCCTCTTGGCCAAACACTTCTTGTCCAAACGTATCGAGGAAGACAACCGTCCCAATCAGGAGTTTTCCAAAGAAGCCGTCGACCTGCTGACACGCTATCCTTGGCCGGGAAACGTCCGGGAGATGGAGAACATCATCGAACAGGCGTTCATCTGGTCGAAAGGCTGCGACAGCGTCACACCGGAACATCTTCCGACGATCCTGAGAAACGACACGAGATCGTCTTCCTTGAGGGACGACACACTTGCCGGACGTCTGTCCCTCGAGAAGGCCGTGATGGAGTTCGAACGGGAGATCATCCTGGACGCGCTCAAGAAGAACAACTACGTCCAAACCCACGCCGCCAACCAACTCGGCATCAGTCGCCGCATGCTGAAATACCGCATGGACACGCTGGGCATCGGCAGACCAGAAAACGATCTTGCTCCCGAACCCGAAGTACCGGTGCAGGAATAACACAACCCCGACGCGAACTGCGTCGAATCTGCTTCACCTGTGAGAAAGATTTCATCCAGAACTACGTATTGTTGCGTTACAGGAAACTACATATAGCGACCTATTGCGCGAAGACCACTTCCAGTTGAGGTTTGTTGCATAAGCTACTGAAAAGGAATGACAATTGCTTGACTTTTTGCCCAGATCGCTCTAGATGACATCATGATGAACCACATATTGCAGCCTCAATCGCCCACGGAAAAGCCCACGGTCCTCGTCATCGACGACGAAGCAGGGCCGCGCGACGCGCTGAAAGTCATCCTTCGTCCTTTCTTCAACATCCAGGCGGCTGAATCGGCCCAAGCGGCGATTGATGTCCTCAACAGCCAACACATCGACTTGATCACGCTGGACCAGAAACTCCCAGACCGCCAGGGCATGGATCTGCTGCAGGAAATCAAGCAACAGCATTCCGATATCGAAGTCATCATCATCACGGGCTACGGCAGTCTCAAGTCTGCCATGGACGGCATCAGGCACGGCGCAGCCGGTTACCTGCTCAAACCGTTCAACGTCACCGAATTGGTCACCTTGGTGAATCAGACTCTCGACAAGAAACACCGTCTCGACTACTTGCGGCAGTCCATTCAGGCTTCTCCCGAACTCTGGAGCGACGAAGCCGCCAGCGGTCAAGCATGGAAGCGGCTGCGCGCAGGCTACCAGGCGATCGGCAAGGGTTCGGCTGAAGGCGCCGCCAGCGACGATTCTATAACGCTGTTGCCGCTGTTCTCCGACTTGCTGGAAGCCAAGGACCGGCAGCTTCTCAATCACTGCAGCCGTGTCAGCTTCTACGCTACGTTGCTGGCCAACCGCACCAGTCTCTCGGTCAACGAGCAGAAATCACTAGCACTCGGCGCATTCCTGCACGACATCGGCAAGATCGCCTCCGCAGCCTATCGCTTTGCCGACGACGAGTTATCGGAGGAGAGCCTGGGCGGGAACAACAAACAGCATGTCGAGTTCGGAGAAAGAATTATCGCGCCGCTGCATCTTCCGGCAGAGGTTCGACAAATCGTCGCGTATCATCATGAACGATGGGATGGCACCGGATATCCCCACGGCTTGAGAGGCGAAGGCATCCCTCTCTTGGCGCGGATCGTCTGTTTAGCCCAGACGTTCGATCATCTGACTGCCGAACTGCCCGACCGCACCCCTCGGTCCATCGATGAAGCCTGCCAGTACATGCTCGCCCACGCGGGAACCAGCTTCGACCCTACCCTGGCCGCCCTCTTCACGCAGGTTGTCCAGGAATGCAAAGCCTCACTACCGGCCATGGCCATTGCCACCAGTGCCTGAGACCATCCTTCTCCGCTAGCGCTTGTCTTTTGCTCCGGCAATCAGCTCGGCCGCCGTTTCGCGAACCTTTTTAGTCACCGTGGCACCTCCCAGCATCCGCGCGATTTCCTCCTCGCGCCCGATACCGCCGAGCGCGGCGATCGCCGTAATCGTCCGACTACCCTCACGCTTCTTGGACACCAGCAAATGTTGCTCGGCCTGTGACGCCACCTGCGGGAGATGGGTAATACAGAACACCTGATGGAATCGGCCGAGGGTCCTAAGCCTGTTGCCCATTGCCGCAGCCACTGCACCGCCGACGCCAGTGTCGATTTCGTCAAACACGAGGACCGGAACATGGTCACGCTCCGCCAATACAGTTTTGAGCGCGAGCATGATTCGGGAGAGCTCCCCACCCGATGCGACACGTCCCAGAGGTTTCGGCGGCTCACCCGGGTTGCTGGTGAGGAGAAACTCCACTCGGTCACAACCGGTGCTCCCGCAATGTTCCGCCCCCTCCTGCGCCTCGACCAAAATACTGAACTCCGCCCCTTCCATTCGAACAGCAGCAAACTCCCGAGCCACCAGTTGCTTGAGCCGTTTGGCGGCCTCCCGTCGCTTCTTCGTCAACTGTTGAGCCGCCTCGGCCACCTGCTCGGTCAACGCGGCGATTCGCTCGGTGAGTTCAACGATGCGATGGTCTCTGGTCTGCAGCCCGCTGAGCTCTTCCTTGGCCCGCAAACCGGTCTGCAACACAGCTTCAATCGTCCCGCCGTACTTTTTCCGCAGTCGATGGATCAGATCCAGCCGATCTTCGACCTGCTCCTGCCTGGCAGGGTCCGCCTCAAGGCGATCGGCGTAGTCGCGCACGCGTGCAGCCAGATCTTTGAGCTGCACCGCCGCCTCCTGCACCTGCTCGCGGCTCCCTTCCATCGCTTGGTCAATTTGCTCAAGCTCGGAAATACTCCGACCCACCCGGCTCAAACGAAGCAAAACACCCTGCTCATCGCTCTGCAATTCCTCGCTGATCCCCTCCACCAACTCCCGAAGCCGAACTGTATGAACCAAACGGCCGCGCTCCGCCTGGAGTCGCTCCTCTTCGCCAATTAGCAACCCAGCCCGCTCGATCTCCTGCACTTGATGACGCAACAGCTCTTCCAACCTTGCCCGGTCTCCGCCGACGTTTTGAAGCCCCTCAAGCTCCCCACGGGTTTCCATCCAAGTCCGATACACATCCTGATAGCGCTGGCGCAAGCCCTCTAGGCAACCGAATGCATCGAGGGCGTCGAGCTGGCTTGAGGGCGACAAGAGGGACTGTTGTTCATGCTGTCCGTGGATATCGACAAGCGTGCCCCCTAGATCCTCAAGCAGCCGCAAGGGACAGAGGCTGCCGTTCACATACGCCCGGTGCCTCCCGGTCCGAGACAGGACCCGCTTGAGGAGAAGATCCGACTCGCCGGCCCTAATCGCACCGTCGGCCTGCAGGCGAATCATCAAGGGGTGGGATTCCGGAAGGTGGAATGCGGCTTCGAGATGGGCTTCTTCCTGGCCAGTCCGAATAAAATCGGTCGAAGCGCGCCCCCCAACCAGGAGGGCGATCGCATCGATTAGGAGAGACTTTCCCGCACCGGTCTCTCCGGTCAGAACCGTAAAACCCGGCTGAAACTGGATGTGAAGCTGCTCGATGAGGGCAAAGTTGACAATGCGCAGCTCGGTGAGCATTGGTGGGCGAGAACGAACCGCTAGGCGGAGCCTGCATGCTGGGCGAGTAACGAGTCGATCATTTCCTTGAACTGCCGTTTCGGCCTGGCACCAACGAGTTTCTCGACGACTTGCCCCTTCTTAAAAAACAGGATCGTGGGGATGCTCATCACCTGATACCGGCCGGCGACTTCGGGATTCTCGTCAGTATTCAACTTGCGAACCTTCACCTTCCCGGCATATTCCTTCGACAATTCTTCGATAATCGGCGCCACCATCTGGCAGGGGCCACACCACACGGCCCAGAAATCGACCATGACCAATTCCGAGGCTTTCATGACTTCCGATTCCCAGGTTGCATCTTCGACTTTCAGCGCGTCACCGGCCACGTTGCGACCTCCTTCGGATAACGACAAATGATAGCTACAGCAAGTGGCATCGTATACTACCCCTCTTAACCGAGTCAAATTGACCGCATCGCGAACTCACCACGGCCACTCGGCCGGAACACCGAACCACCAGCCGTCCGGCTTGGCCTTGCGCCAGGCGGTCTGCTGCGTCCAGAGACGCGCCACGGCTGCCGCATCGAGACGTGCGGCCATCGCCGCCGTCACGTCGGCCTGCCGCCTGACGGCCGATTGAATCATTTCTTTCGCGACGCGCGCCAAGACATCCGGCTCGTCGACCAGATCATCGGGCCTCGGACTGAGGAGACTGACATAGAGCAGCTCGATGCCTGTCCACTGATCGGCTTTGGCCAATGCCTCCACATAAGCATCCAAGGCCTGATACACATAGGTCAGATAGAGATAGGACTCCGCGGATGGACGCGCATCGACTTCCTGCCGGCAAGCCTCGACGGCCCGCCGATAGTCCCCTGCAGCCAAGAACACTTTGGCTCGCTGGAGCGGCGCGGCCAGCGACGCCTCCGCCGCACCGACGACTGTCGGAAAGGTCCAACTCACCAGGGCGGTAAGTACTGCGGTCGCCATCCACTGCTGCATCACCACACCCTCCTCACAGGCCAGGCCTCACTTGCCTCCCATGGTCGGTTGCGGTTGAATCGCCTGAGGACGGCCATAGGGGCCGCCCGGCGCTGCCCATGGCAATCCCTTTTCTCCCCAGAGGAGCGGGCTCAGGATACTGCGAACCACTGCGGTGCCATAGTTCTCCGTCCAGCCGATCCCGGTCAGGTTCAGCATGAAGTTGTATTGCGCGCGGTCTGGGAACTGAAGGTAATAGAGGCCCAACGACCAGCACTTGCAGGGGTTCTGATAGAGGGCGACCACATCGTATTCCGGACTCCGTCCGTTTTTCACGTCATAGTAGGCTTTGGCGCCGAAGGTCCAGCCCCAGGGTGTGCGAAATCCGCCCCCGGCCGTCGCAAACAGAATTTCTTCGGTCGGCGCATAGACTTCGTTGAACGAAATGGGATTCCAGATGTCACCGCGCCGGACCCGGTTGCCGTCGCGCGAGTACCGTTGTCCGACTTCCAGGTACCAGTAGTTGGATTCCTGCACGCGCAGATCCGTATTGAACTGGCTTGCGCCGGCCCGATAGGGATCGAAGAACGCGTCGATCGTCAGGTACTGGTTGATCTGCGGCTTCTGGATGCCTCCCGCTCCCGCGCCGCGCCCAAACGCAGGCCCTCCGCTTTGGGCCACGGCGACCTGCGGACTGTTGTTGCCGATCACCGCCCTCAACCATAGATCTGAGAATTTTCTGCCGTTGACCGCCACTGTCGCCGGTTGAAGCGGCTGGGTCACGCTGCCCAGCAAGGGTTGAACACCCGGTGCAAAGTCCCTGGCGCGGGTCTGTACGGCTCCAACGTGGTAGCTTTGCGCCAAGGTCAAATCCAGCCAGTTAAAACTGCTCAAGCCGTCTTGCTCGAGCAGGCGGCTCCTGAGCATGTACGTCAAGAGATTCTTCTTCGGCAGATCGTCGACTTGATCGATCTGCGTCAACTTCGACTGATCGGTCGGCGGCACATATTCGTACATCACGCTGGGCTCGATGGTGTGCAACATCGTATTGCCTTCGCCCAGACCGAAGCGCCGGCTCAACTTGGACGTCGCATCGACTCCCGCCCAAAAAGTTTCCCGATGCTGGCTGCTCGATTCGACCGCGCCTCTTGTATAGTACACCTCGCGAAACTTGGCCTGCGGAGTAATTCCGATAACATGGCCCAAGTCGATCACATCGGTCGACAGACCCGGCGCGACATCAACGCGGTTCTGGGTAAAGCCCTGCTCGCGGTAGAAATTGACGAAGTCCGCTTCCGTGCCGAACAAGAGCGGGGAGTTGAAGAGCGAGAGATTCGGCAGGCTATATCCGAGTTCGGGCAACCGCTGAAACGTATCGGTCCCGCCGGCCTGGAGTGGTTGCAAATATTGCCCCAACAGATATCCGTTCCCATAGGCGAACCGTTGGGTCGTCAAGAGATTGGATTCATTACTGGGCAACGCCCGCTGCGTGCCCGAATTGCTCAATTGCTGCAAGTAGCTGGGGTCCGTGACGAAGTTGGCGTTTACGCGCAGCAGAAGATCCGGATTGAACTCCTGTGTGTGGGTGCCGCTGATCAACGCACGGGCTCGTTTGACGTCAGCTCCCGGCTCGTTGGTCACCCCCGACACATTGGGCAATTGCGTTTGCTGCAGGTAACTGACGTACCATTGGCCGCGGGATTTCTTGTCCAGGACATAGCGGTATTCCACATCGCTGCCGTAGCCCAAATTCGTAAAATAAGACGGTGCGATAGTCAGGTCTTGGCTGGGGTTGATCGCCCAGTAGAACGCCTGCTGGTAGTGAAATCCGAACCGATTGTCGTAGCCCGGCGTGGGAATCAGCAACCCGCTATGCCGGCCGGACAACGGGTAGGTCATCGTCGGGATCGGAATGACCGGCGTATCGAGAACGCAGAGCCAGCCCCCCTTGAACCCCGCGCTCTCTCCTGCATTCAGGTCCAGATCGTCGAATCGGAACCGCCAAGCCGGCGTCTCCCCGTCCTTGGCGTCGCAATTCGTGAAGCGGCCCTCTTTGACACGATAATGGTCCTCGGAGAACCGTTGCAGCAATCGCCCATCGACCAGCGTGTTTGTCGACGGCACATAGACCTGACCGTGCGTCACGACGCCGGCCTCGGTGTTGACGTTGAGTTCCAACCGTTCCGCCGCCACCTCGCCTTTCGGATCGACCAATTTCACATGGCCGGTCGCGATCAAGATTCCGGGCAATGCTTGGATCGTCATGTGATCGGCCGTCAAACGGAGCATCCCCTGTTCGACAACCACCGATCCCTCGGCCTCGTAGACTTCCTGTTCTTGGAGATAATCGATGCGTTCCGCCGTGACGTCAAGGGGCAAGGCCCCCGCGGAGGAACCGGTCGGAGGCGCAACCGACGAAGAGGCGGCCAAGGCCGTCGGATGAATCGGCAGAGCAAGGAAGAGAGCGACCGCAAGGCAACTGCAGATCCACAAACAACGCAGCCCCATCTCAACCCCGAAGAGGCGATAGCCCGCAGCCGCGGACGAGCGCCTTCACCTCTCCGACCAGCATGAGCGAGCCGGTCACACCGATCACGTCATCTCCACTCGCCCACTGCCGGGCCGACGCCAATGCCTCTCCGGGAGCGGATGCGAACACCGCAGACGGAAACAGACCCTGGAGCGACCGATGAAGGTCTTGAGCCGGTACCGACCGCGGCAGATCGGCCTGCGTGAAAACGACGTGATCAACCAGACCGCTCAGAGCTGCGGCAAAACCATGGTGATCCTTGTCCCGCATCATTCCGAGCACCAGCACGATGCGGCTCCCCGGACGGGACAACCGAACGCCCCTGAGATAGCTTGCCAACGCCTGTGCGCCGGCCTCATTGTGCGCACCATCGAGCAGGATCAGCGGATTCCGCCCGACAACCTCGAGCCGCCCATCCCATCGCACCGTTCGCAAGCCTTCCCGAACGGCTGCTTCGCTCACGGAAATTCCGGAGGGGGCAGCGGCTTCCAGCAGAGCAATCGCGCAGGCAGCATTCCGCACCTGATGGGCGCCGATCAAAGCGCAGTCCAACCGGGCATACCGATGTGCGCCGCTCCGATATAGAAATCCGTCGTTGGACCCCTCCGCATGAAATTCCTCACCCCATCGGGTCAGCGGTGCCGCGCGCTCGACGGCGATGGCTTCGATCCTCCGACGAGCTTCCCCCTCGATCGCCCCGATCACCACCGGTACACCAGGCTTGACGATACCGGCCTTCTCGAACGCAATCGACGCGAGGTTGTCGCCTAAATATTCCTGATGGTCCAGGGCGATCGTCGTGATCGCCGTCGAGATCGGCGTCACGATGTTCGTGGCGTCGAACCGCCCGCCGAGCCCGACTTCCAGCACGGCCACGTCCACCTTGACATCGTCGAAATACTGCAGCGCCATGGCGGTCGTGGCTTCAAAAAATGTCGGTATCAGGTCCGTCCCGCAGCAGCGCTTCACCTGTTCGGTCAACCGCGCCGTATCCGACTCGGAAATCATGGTTCCATCGACTTGCATCCGCTCCCGAAAATCGACCAGATGCGGGGAGGTATAGAGGCCCACCCGTACGCCCGCGGCTTTCAAGATTGCCGCAGCCATGGCCGCCGTCGATCCCTTCCCGTTCGTCCCGGCGATATGAAGGGTCTTATAGGCCCGCTCCGGGTGGCCGAGTCGGTCGGCCAACGACTGCATCGTCTCGAGTCCCAGCTTGATCCCATGCTTCTGGAGGCGATAGAGGTAGGAAACCGCGGCGGAATAGGTCATGGCATGCGCTGAGGGAACGAACCGCCTTAGAAGTGACCGACGAGGGTGCTCAAGGTCTCTTTCAGCTGCTTCCGCTCCACGATCATGTCGATCATCCCGTGTTCCAGGAGAAATTCCGCCCGCTGAAATTGGTCGGGAAGCTGCTGCTTGATCGTTTGTTCGATGACCCGCGGACCTGCAAACCCGATGAGGGCTTTGGGTTCGGCGATAATGACATCCCCCAGCATCGCCACACTCGCCGTGACCCCGCCGAACGTGGGATCCGCCAGCAAGCAGATGAAGGGCAGTTTGGCCTCCCCCAGCTTCGCCACGGCCGCAGAGGTCTTGGCCATCTGCATCAACGACAGAATCCCCTCCTGCATGCGCGCCCCGCCCGAAGCAGTAACCAACACAACCGGCAACCTGGCCTCCAAGGCACGGTCGATGGCGCGGCAAATCTTCTCCCCAACGACGGAACCCATGCTGCCACCCATGAATCCGAAATCAAACACGCACAGCGCTACGCGGCGACCGTTGATCACACCCTCGCCGATCACCATAGCGTCCTTGCGACCGGTCTTCCCCTGCTGGGCTTTCACCCGATCCTTGTACGACTTCGTATCGTGAAATCCGAGCGGATCCTGCGGACCCAGATCGGCATCCCACTCCTTGAACGAACCCAGGTCCACCAGCAGGGTGATCCGCTCCATGACGGAGATGGGGAAATGGTAGTCGCACTTCGGGCAGACCTTGCTGTTCCGCTCCACCTCTTTGCGATACACGATTTCACGGCAGTGGTTACATTTCAGCCACATGCCCTCTGCAATCTTCGAACGTTTCGGTGAATCCGCCTCTGAGGACTTTTGCTTCTTAAACCAGGCCATAGTCCGCTCCTCTTGATCCCCGGCGATCGCCGATGCCCCGAATCCCCTTCCTATTCGACACAGAGCCAGGCTGCCCTGGGAGTCAGCAGATTACCATAGGCTCAAAAGCGGCGCACGTAGAATTGCGTGGAGCGAGGGAAACCCGACTTAGAGCGGCGGCTCGCCTGACCAAATTCGCAGCATCATGGAGCAGCCGAGCGCTATGCTCCCCAGACTGGCCATGCCTTGGACAGCGAGAAAGGCATGCCGCCCGATCGAGATGGACCAGAGAACCGGCACCGTCAGCACCGCGCCGATCAGCACCATCCCGAGGATGGAGCCGGCTCCGAAGACGAGAATGTACAGCAACCCGTCCATGACGGTAGGCGATGACGATACGACGAGCAGCAACAGCGCAGCGGAACCGGCTAATCCATGGGCCATTCCGATGCACAACGGCCGAATGGAATCCTGCCACCAATGCGCATGCAGGTGGTGCGGGGCCACCGCATGGCTGTGGAGATGGACGTGACTGTCTCCATCATGATCATGGCGATGCAGATGCCATCGCTCCCGCACGAGGCGGAAGCCCAGCGACCCGCCGAGAAAGACCAGCATCGCACCGACCGCGAACTCCGCAGCCGTCGCAACCGCATCCGCAATACGCAGACGGAGCCACAACACGACGAGGCCGACGCAAAATAGGACGATCGTATGCCCGACACCCCAACTGAACCCGATCACCGTCGACGCGCGCCACGAGGGCCGCTCGGCCAAGACGGTCGAGACCGCCGCAACATGGTCCGCGTCCAGGGCATGCCGCAGGCCGAGAACGAATCCCAGGCTTAGGATAGTAAGGAAATTAGGGTCCAGCATCGGTGGTCGCCGAAGACATAAGGTTGTGGCGAGAAGCTGGCCACGGAAGTGTAGCGTGCCACTATTGAAAGGGGACGATCAAAACGGTCTCCAGGCGAGTCCGCAGCAAGCGAAGAGGCGAGGCGTACTTTGAGCCGTACGTCGAGCTTCTAGGCGATGCGAAAAGGAAGCCGGAGGCCTGTTTCACCATTCCCTTCATCCACCGCGCGCGTGCATTTCCAGATGCGGATCCTCACGCAACTTTTCGATACCGATCAGCCCGCCTGCCCGCAGGCCGACCTGCTCCAACGCCTTGCGTTCTTCCGCACCACGGTCGCGTCGGGCTTCCCATGTGGCCCGGAGAAGTTCCCGCATGTCGTGGGCGGACAACCCCTGGCGGAGCGGCTTTCGAAGATCCGTCCCGGCTGTCGCATACAGACAGCGGTACCACATCCCATCCGCCGTCACCCGGCTGCGGTCACAGGTGGCGCAAAAGGGCGTCGTCGTCGAGGGGATAATGCCGAAGGTCGTGCCGTCAGACAAGCGAAATCGCTGGGCTGGCGCCGAGCCGCGCTTCGGCAACGGCATAATCTCGCCGTAATACTTCCCCAGCAGCACCAGGATCGCCTCGCGCGACAACACTTTCTCCGGAGACCAATCGTTGGCTCCGCCGACATCCATATATTCGATAAACCGGACTTCGGCCTGATAGTGCTTGCCGAACTCGATCAGGCCAACCAGCTCATCGTCGTTGAAGCCGCGAATCGCCACTGTATCCAACTTTAGCCCCGTAAATCCGGCCCGGCCCACCGATTCGATTCCTTCGATGACGCGCGCATATTCATCACGCCGCGTCAGCTGACGAAACCGTTCCGGCCTGAGCGTATCGAGGCTCACGGTGACCCGATGCAACCCCGCCGCGTAGAGTTCCTCCGCCTGATCCGCCAACAGAATCCCGTTGGTCGTCAGCGCGATCTCCGTAATGTGCCGGTTCTGAAGCAGCAAGCGAATGAGGCGGGGCACGTCGCGGCGCAACAGCGGTTCGCCGCCGGTCAGGCGCACCTTATCCACACCCAGGTCTGTAAAGTACTCGGTGAGGATCGCCATCTCTTCGAAGGTGAGGATGTCTTCACGGGGCAGCCAGCGGTACTCCTCCTCCGGCATACAGTACGCACAGCGCAGGTTACAGCGATCCGTGACGGACAGGCGCAGGCTTTTTAGCGGCCGACCGAAATGGTCCGTGACCGACGGGATAGCGGCGCTCTGGATATTCACGTGGTCCATCTGCCTCGCTACGGATGCTGCTCCACCCACACTTCACCGGAAGGCGTGTGCTCCAACTTCCAGATCGGGGTAATCTGCTTCAGCTCGTCGATCGCCCACTTGCAAGCGCGAAACGCTTCGGCGCGATGCTCCGCCCCGGCCACGATCAGAACGATGTTTTCACCGATGGTGATCTCGCCGTAGCGATGCACGATTCCCAGTTCAATGATGTCGAAATCCTTAAGCGCCCGCTCACGGATTTCACGGAGCTTTTTCTGCGCCATGCCTTCGTAATGCTCGAAGGTGATACTGTCCACGTCCCGCCCCTGCGAACGATCACGGGCCGTCCCGAGGAAGATCGCGATGCCGCCGATCCGTTTCGACCGGCTCCGGACACGATCGACTTCGGCGTCGACCGAAAAATTCTCCCGCTGCACCCGTACCAATTGCGTCTCATCGAACGGTTGTGCCATGGAGCTTCCACCTGCAAATGGAGGTAAGAGGGCAATCTCGTCGCCTTCGCGCACTTCCGTTTCTTCGTGCGCGATCTCCTGATTCACGGAGACGAGGATTTTTTTCTTGTGGAGTAACTCGCCGATCATGGGATACTCGGCATTCACCAACTCGACCAGGTCCTTGACCCGTTGACCGTTGGCGAGGGCGAACGACAGGGCCGATTGGTTGCCGGCCAGCGACTTGGTCATCCCGAAGAGTTGGACTGTAATCATCGCAGGCCCCGCGTGTACGCGCCGGATTTTCCGCCAGATTTGGACAAGAGACAGACATCGCTGAAACTCATCCCGCGGTCGACCGCCTTGCACATATCGTAGATCGTGAGGGCTGCCACGGAGGCCGCCGTCATGGCTTCCATCTCGACCCCCGTTGGTCCGGTCGTCTTCGCCGTCGCGGTAATGATAATCGAACAGAGCCCTTCCCGGTTCGGTTGAGGCTCTTCTTTGAAGGAGATATCGACGCTCGTCAGGAGAATAGGATGACACATGGGGATGAGGTCAGGGGTTTTCTTCGCCCCCATGACCCCTGCCACCTGCGCGACCGCCAACACGTCGCCCTTGGCGATCTTGCCGCGTTGAATCTTTTCGAGGGTTTCCGGTTGGAGAAAAACAGTCGCTTGGGCCGTCGCGGCACGTTCGGTCTGAGCCTTGGCGCTCACATCGACCATCCGTGCACGCCCTGACTCGTTGAAATGCGTGAACTCAGCCATTTTTCTCGCTGAATCAGCCAGTTAGAACTGCGGCGATCGGTGATTATAAGAGGGGGCAAAACGGCGAGTCAATAGCGGGAAGTGGCCCCCGTTCTGCCGATTGCCGGACTTCCAGCACCCCGAAACAACCTTCGCGGATTAGGTGCGCGGGGGAGCCTACGGACATTCCTTCGGAGACTTGGTCGGTTTCCGCTTTGCTTCGCGTCCAGGTCGCGGTGAATCCCCGTTCCCTCAGTCAAATTGCCGGCAAGCCATCAATAAGAGACCACCGGCCGGAGAGAACCGATAGTCTCGCCATGTGAAGGAGAAGCAGAGGAGGGAAAGAAGAACTCTCCCATACCCTGCAAACGGTTGGTTGACAGCTCCTTTCGCCTTCCTGGACAATGGTTTGCATGGGTAACAAGATCGTGATCGAGCGGCTGGAGTTCCAGGGCCGTTGTGGGGTCACACCGGAGGAACGCCGGCGGCCGCAGCCGTTGGCAATCGATCTCGAACTGGAGTGTGACACCAGCATGGCCGCTGCTTCGGACAAGGTTGCCGACACCGTCGACTATGCTACGGTCGCCAGGCGCATCGTGGAACTGGGCTCTATACAAGACAGCGCATTGCTGGAAACCTTCGCAGACAAGCTCCTCACGATGTTGTTCACGGAGTTCCCGGCCGGCAAGGTTAAGCTCTGGCTCCGAAAGCTGGCTCCTCCCCTGTCCCAAACAACCGGCTCGGTCGGCATCAAGATTGAAAGGGCACGCGCGGCTCATCAGGCGCAGCAAGCCGACCCGGCTCCTTCGCGGTTTCTCACGCAGCAGCTCCATCGGCTCCCGAAAGGCAAGGTACTCGATGTGGCGGCCGGCAGCGGTCGGAACGCGCTGTACCTGGCTTCGCAGGGGTTCGACGTCGAGGCAATCGACCGGGACATGGAAGCCCTCTTCAAGCTCGCCACGGCAGCGAAGGAACAGCATCTGCACCATGTCGCCGTGAAAACCGTCGATCTCGAACGTCAAACCGACGACCGGCCGGAATTTCCCAAGCACAGTTTCGACGTCATCGTCGTCTGCTTCTATTTGCACCGCCCGCTATTCCCCTGGCTCATTAACGCACTGAAACCGAACGGAATCTTGCTGTACGAGACCTTCACGATCGACAATTACTTCCGTCACCGCCATCCGCGCCGGTGGGAATTTTGTCTCGCTCATAACGAACTCCTGCGCCTGACCTCAACCATGCGCGTGCTGTCGTACGACGAAGGAGAGCATGAAGGAAGTCCCGGTATGGGGCCGGTCTTTACCGCCCAGCTCGTCGCGCAAAAACCCGGACTCGCCGGTCCTCAGCACGAGTCGCCATGAGCCGGATCGACCTCCATCTCCATACGACGCACTCGGACGGCAGCCTCCGGCCGTCGGAAGTCCTGGCACTGGCCAAACAGGCCAATGTCACCGCACTCGCGATTACCGACCATGACATTACGACCGGTTTAGCCGAAGCCCTGGCCAACGGCGCCGAACTCGGCATTGAAGTCATCCCGGGCGTAGAAATCAGTTCGTTCGACGGCAAGAGTGAGCTGCACATTCTCGGCTACTTCATCGAGTGGCAAGACGACACATTCAACCGCCGATTGGCCCAACTGCGGGCCAGTCGCCACCGACGCAACCCCCTGATCATCGACCGGCTCCGCACCGCGGGTCTCGACGTGACGTACGAAGAGGTTCAGGCCCTGGCCGGAACAGAGTCCGTCGGACGTCCCCACATCGCACAACTGCTGATGAACAAACGGTATGTCACATCGGCGAAGGAAGCCTTTGATCGCTACCTGGCCGAGGGCAAACCGGCCTACGTCGCGCGCGAGTTGCCGACCCCTGCCGAAGCGATCGGCTGGATAACGGCTGCGAAAGGTGTGGCCGTCTTGGCCCATCCGACCTGGGTCAAGGAATCTTCCGAACGGTTGCCGACGTTGCTGAACGGGCTGAAAGAATCCGGACTAGGCGGCATCGAAGTCCACTATAGTACCCACTCGAAACGGGAAACGGACCGCTACCTCGAACTCGCCCGCCGGCTTGACCTGCTCGTCACCGGCGGCAGCGACTTTCACGGCCTGACCAAACCGGGCATCGCGGTCGGAACGGGCCTGGGCGGACTGAAAGTATCTCCCCGTTTGCTCGACCCCCTCAAAACTGCAGCTGCCAAACCGTAACGGAAGCCTGCCTCCCCACCTCGCGCAAACCATCCATTTCGTTGACTCTCCAGCCCCTTCCGCTACACTCAATCCGTTCACCCAAACCAGATCACAGCGACATGTCCAAAGCCTGGAATTGGCTCATCCCTCATCTCGTCGGCATTCTTGGCGCGCTGCTCGCCGGCCCCATGCTGGCCCGGCTGCCCTTTATCCACGCGTTCGATCTTCCCGCGCTTTCGATGAACGGAGCAGCAATCGTCCGTCTCTCCGCGGAGGTGCTGGCCCTCGGGCTCTTCCTTTCCCTCGCTATCACCGCCTACCGGGAGTTGCCGGACAACGGGCGCGGCGCCGGGTTCTTCCGACAAATTATGCTTCCGCTGGCCGTCCTCACAGTCCTCGTCTTTGGTGACAAAGCGTTTCGTTCCACGGGCTTGCCGCTTCTCGACCTGGTGGGCCTATCCAACTATCTGTGGACCTTCACCGCCGCCATGATCGGAACCGGTCTCTGGATCACGGCGGCCTGGCTGCGCCATATGGGATCCCTGCGCCAAGCTTTCACGCCCGCCCGGGCCATCAAACGAACCCCGAGCAAGGAGTCCGTTGAGGACTCCTCCGAAATCTCGGAAAACACCGGCGAGGCAGCGACCCCTCCGAAAGACAAAGCAGCTGGAGTGCCTGCGAATGGATCCGCACCTCCGATGCTCGGGCGCTACAAAGTGCTCAAGGAACTCGGCCGGGGCGCCATGGGCGTCGTCTATCTGGGTAAGGACCCCACGATTCAACGGTTTGTCGCCATCAAGACCATGCGGCTCGATCAGATCGACGATGCCGAGAAGCTTCAGGAAGTCAAAGCGCGGTTCTTCCGCGAAGCAGAATCGGCCGGACGCCTCTCTCACCCGAATATCGTGACGATCTATGACGCGGGCGAGCAAGACGACCTCGGCTATATCGCCATGGAAGTGTTGGACGGGACGCCCCTGAAGCAATGGGCCCGCAAACCCCATCTCCTCCCGGCTGAAGAGGTCGTACAGACCTTGGCGACCGTCGCGGATGCGCTGGACTATGCCCACCAGCAGGGCGTGATCCACCGCGACGTCAAGCCGGCCAACATCATGATCACCAAAGAACGGGTCGTCAAAGTGATGGATTTCGGCATCGCCAAAACCTCCTCGAGCAGCAAGACCCAAACGGACATCGTGCTCGGCACACCGACCTACATGTCGCCCGAACAGATTGCCGGGAAAAAAGTCGACGGACGGACCGACGTCTTCTCGCTGGGGATCGTCCTGTTTGAAATGCTCACGGGGCAACCGCCTTTCACCGCCGACAATCTTTCGGCCCTCCTATTCGCCATTGCCCATCAACCTCACCCCCCCTTGAATTCGCTCCGCCAGGATTTGCCGCCGATGGTGCAGGAAGTCCTCGATCGCGCGCTTCAAAAGGAACTGCCGCAACGCTACCGCCGCGCCGGAGAGTTCGCCCAGGATCTCCGGGCCTGCCTGCGTAGCCTTGCGGCATAGCGAAAAGGTACCGCTTGTCCATCGAAGCCCTACATAGCGCGAAGTCCGATATCGGTCTCAAGCGGCAGCACAATGAAGACCGGTACCTTGCGAACCCTTCGCTCGGTCTCTACGTCGTCTGTGACGGGATGGGCGGCGGGAATGCGGGAGAAATCGCCAGCGCCCTGGCGATCGACGCCATCCAGGCGCATGTCCGAGAGGGGACGCAGAATCCGGATCTCCCGTTCATCGGCCGGCCGGACCGCAACCTTTCGCCGACCACGAACCGCCTGGCCAGCGCGATCCGCTGGGCGAACCAAACGGTGCACCGCGCAGCCTGGAACAATCCCGCCTACGCGGGCATGGGCACCACTGTAGTGGCAGCCCAACTCGCCGGGCGCCTGCTCTCGATCGCCCATGTCGGAGACAGCCGTCTCTACCTCATCCGACAAGGCACCATTCTGCCACTGACCGTCGATCATTCATGGGTGGCTGAGCAAGTCCAGCAAGGGCTCATGACCGAGGCGGAAGCCGAGCAGTCCCCGCGACGCAATATCGTCACCAGAGCGCTGGGCGTCGAAGGTACGGTGGACGTAGATGTGACGGAACTGGCGGTCATGGACGGCGACTTGTATCTCCTCTGCTCCGACGGACTCACCAGAGGAGTCCGTCCAGACGACATCCTTCACGCTCGCGCACAGGACCAGCCGCTCGACGCACTCGCCGACCGGCTGGTCGGCATGGCCAATCAGGTCGGCGGCGAAGACAACACGACGGTGCTGTTGCTGTCCGTGCGGCACAGCAAGCCGGAAGGGCTCTGGCAACGAGTCACCCAAAAATGGCGGCAAGCTTCCTAATCGCCGAGGAGAAACGATGATGGCGCATACCACCGCATCGGCCACGCTCTTGATCAAACTGAAGGGGCAAGAATCCCGCACGATCGACCTGGGGAAGGATGCGCTCACGATCGGGCGAAAGCCGGAGAACGATCTCTGCATCGACGATAAGACGGTCTCCGGGCACCACGCCAAGATCGTCAAGGTGCAAGCGGTCTACTTCGTCGAGGATCTGCGCAGCACCAACGGCACCACGGTCAACGGCAAGCCGATCGAGCGGCATCAGTTGCACGATGCCGACATTATTTCCATCGGCGGGCATCGCCTCATCTTCCAGGACTCCGCGGCCGTCCCGATTGACGCCCCCCCTCCGTCTACCGAGCTCGACCAGACGATGGTCATGAGCAGCAAAGCCTCGTCCACCGCTGCACCGGTCTCCGCAACACTGCTGGTGACCAGAGGGAAATCGGACCGACTGGAATATCAGCTCAGCAAGCCCGTCAACCTTATCGGTTCGCAAGAGGGCGCCGCGATCCGGCTAAGCGGTTGGTTCGCCCCGAAGTCGGCCGCTCAAATCACGAGCCGCAACGGCGCGTACTTTGTCGGACCGATGCCGAACGCCAAGCCGGTGCTCGTCAACGGCAACCCGGTCGTCGGGCAACAGCAACTGAAGAATGGTGATCAGATTACGGTGGCGGGAGTGGAGTTTGCGTTCTATCTGAAGAAGTAGAGCGAACCGGGTCACTGCCTCATGATGATCGTGCCCTTCGGCAGGGTCTGGTAGCAGCGATCCGAAACGTCCTGGGCATGTTCCTGTAGACACTGCATCATCCGGCCCTCTCCGGGTCTGACGGACGCGCAGAGCCGTCGAGCATCGTCCTGGCAGGCGGCCAAAACCTTCGATCGATCCTCTTTCCATCGCACAAACTGCTCTTGCAACTGCGCACGGCAGGGCGGAGCCAAGTCTTTCGCGCGACGCTCCAAACATCTGGCCCGTCCCGGTCCCTCTCCCATATCCGGGCACAGCTGTTCGATTTCGGCCTCGCATTTTAGCTTGGTCGCCCGAGCAGCCAGGGGATCAAACTGTGGCGGTGCGGCCGGAGGTTCCGCTTGACCCTCCTGGCTATGCACAACCGCGCCGGGCGCCGGCGGAGGAACCGACGGGACGCCTGGAATCGAAAGGTCGATCTCCGGTTCAGCAGAGACTGTCGTAGATGTAGCAGCCGGAGCAGAAACCGCAGGGATCGGCGTCACGGCCGGAACGCGCGCGGAAACAGGAGAAGCGGCAGCGGTCAACTCCGACTGCGACGGTACGATGCTGATGATCGTCACCCACACCAACGCAAGTCCGACGATGGTAATGCCACCAGCGATGATACGCGCCGACGCGTCCGGCTGACCCATGGGACACCCTCCTTGCCTGAATCCAGGATAGGCCAGGCGCACGAAAAAATCGATGAAATGTCAGGATTCAGCAGGAGAATCGTCGAGCGGTCGAGACCTAGTTCTCAGGCGCTTCCACGATGTGGTTCTCAAACCTGGTACAGCCTTCAGCCAAGAGCCGATTGGTGAGCATTTCTCCCGGCCATTCGATCGGCAGATCCGCCGTAAAAACCCACACATCCGGAGAGGTCCAGACCGGCCCATGCTCTTCCGGCAATTCGGGGTCCAGCAAGTCGGTCCAGACCGGCATATAAACGCCGTTCCCGCACTGGGTATGCAAATGGACGATGGTCCGCGCGCGGACGAGCGGGTCGAGATCGCGCCAAACCGCCGCAGTCTCATCGGCCAGCCGGTGGAGGCGCACGGCATTTTGCGCATCGAACAGGGCATAGGCCGCATAGACCGGCGCATCGATCGTATCGGGCGCCAGGGCCAATTCCGGACATTGCCCTACCAGTCCTTCCAGCAACGCCCGCCGGTGGGGATCTTCCAACGAATCGGGCAGTCCGGAATCCGGCAACCCGATCAATTCGAACATCAGAAACGCCGTGTTCTCGACCGGAGGCAGCAGCCGGGCTGCAATCGAATGGGTGCGCTGGGAGTCCGAAACGGCCGTGATATGCTCGTTCAACGACTGGAGGCTCAGCGGTTCCAGCGTGGCATCCGTCAGCAATCTCGACTCCACGCGCACGACCGTGCCGGCCGGCAACCGCAGATTGTGGTGCAAAAGCTCGGCGGTCGCCACGGGATCAATCTTGAGTTTGAGAGGATGGGTCAGGTTGGCCTGGAGCGGGAGTTCCAGCGCCGCCATGACGGCGTAAGACAGCTTCTCGTCAACCGGCCCGTCCAGGAGAACCGAACAGGCGGCTTCCGCCAATAAATCGAACAGCCACTCGGCCATGTCTTCGTCGAGCGCGGCCAACACGGTCAGCAGGTCGTGTTCCCGCCCCTGCTCCAAAAACGCCTGCAACGTGTCGATCGCAGCATCGGTATCGCCGTGATCGTGCCGCCGGGCATTGATGAGATGGATCAGGTCTCGGGTCAGTGGATCAGGGCGTGACCAGCTCAGCATGAACGACTCCTCGCACCGAGATGATCAATGATGTGATTCCATGTTGTCAAACTTTCGCCGCAGGAGCAAGCACCAATCCGGTTTGCGCCAGCGGAGGCCTTCGGCCGCCTGTGCCTACTCACCGATGACCTTCACCAGCACCCGCTTTTTCCGCCGCCCATCGAACTCGCCGTAAAAAATCTGCTCCCACGGTCCGAAATCCAATCGGCCGCCCGTAATCGCCACGACCACCTCGCGGCCCATCAGCTGCCGCTTGATATGCGCATCCCCGTTGTCTTCACCGGTTTCGTTGTGGCGATAGGTCGCCTCATGAGGCGCGATCGACTCCAAGAACCGGTCATAGTCCTGGAGCAGACCGGGTTCGTCGTCGTTGATGTAGACACTGGCCGTAATGTGCATGGCGTTCACGAGTACCAGACCTTCGACCACACCGCTCTTCCTCACGATCGCTTCCACCTGCGGGGTGATGTTGAGATAGGCTCGGCGGGTTTTGGTCTCGAACCAAAGTTCTTCGCGAAAGGACTTCATCACCTTACACCGTACGACGTGGCCACATTGTGTCCGGCGGAGAACAGAAATTTCAAGCATCCTTCCCCATCGTCAAAGCCCTCGCCGACGTTTATAATAGTCCCATGTTCCGTCGGCCCCCTCCCCCGCCCCGCGCGCCGCGCCTGCAGCTCTCCGCGAACGCCCGACTCGTACTTCACCGGCGCTACTTGCGAAAAAATCCTTCAGGACGCGCAGTGGAGACACCCCGGCAATTGTTCTGGCGCGTCGCCCGTGACATCGCCGAAGCGGAGAAGACCTACCCGGCTTCGACGCGGCTTCCTGATGCCGCCCGCCGATTCTACGATATGATGATTCGATTCGACTTCCTGCCCAATTCCCCGACACTCATGAACGCCGGACGTCCCTTGCAGCAACTCTCCGCCTGCTTCGTCCTCCCCGTCGAGGATTCGCTCGAATCGATCCTCGAAACCGTGAAGTATCAGGCCTTGATCCATCAATCGGGAGGCGGCACCGGATTCTCATTCAGTCGGCTGCGACCGCGTAACGACTTGGTCGCCTCCACGAGCGGCGTGGCCTCCGGACCGACCTCGTTCATGCGCATCTTCAACCTTACAACCGACGTCATCAAACAAGGCGGCGCCAGACGCGGCGCGAACATGGGCATCCTGCGGGTCGACCATCCCGACATTCTCGACTTCATCACGCTCAAGCAGGACCAGGCCGACATGACGAACTTCAATCTCTCGGTCGGGTTGACCAAACCCTTCATGGAGGCCTTGGCCCATGACGTACGGTATCCCTTGATCAACCCCCGCACCGGCAAGGCCACACAACGACTGCCGGCCCGGCTGGTGTTCGACCGCATCACCGAGGCGGCCTGGAAGACCGGCGAGCCGGGCATCGTGTTCTTGGATCACATCAACGACGCCAATCCCACGCCTCAACGCGGACAGATCGAGGCGACCAATCCCTGCGGCGAGCAACCCTTGCTTCCGTTCGAGTCTTGCACGTTGGGATCCATCAATGTCTCCCATTTTGTTACACGAGAGAGCGCAGAGCCGGCCATCGATTTCCCCCGCCTCGCCGACACCGTTGCGCTCGCCGTGCGATTTCTCGACGACGTACTCGACCGCAACCACTATCCCCTGCCGCAAATCGCGTTCGCCACGTCGCAAACGAGGAAAATCGGCCTCGGTATCATGGGATTCGCCGACCTGCTCATCGAGCTCGGCTTAGCTTACGGCTCGGAGGAATCGCTGGCCACGGCCGACCGGCTCATGCGTTTCATTCAAACCGAAGCGCATCGCGCCTCATGCCGGTTAGGAGACCTGCGCGGTCCTTTTCCGGCCTATCGGGGAAGCCGACTCGCCGAGCAGGGCGAGCGGCGACGTCACGCAACGGTCACGACCATTGCGCCGACCGGCACGATCAGCCTGATCGCCGACTGCTCGCCCGGGATCGAACCGCTCTATGCGGTGCAGACCGTCCGCACCGTCATGGACGGTACTACGTTGACGGCGGTGCACCCGCGTTTCCGGCGTCTGGCACAGGCGGCGAGACTTGACCTCCGGCGCCTGAATGCAGCGCTCGACCGTACACCGTCCATCCGGCTCCTTCGTTGGATTCCGCTCCCGCTTCGCCGCCTTTTCGTGACCGCTCACGATCTCTCGCCGGAACAGCATGTCCGAATGCAGGCGGTCTTCCAGCGATACAGCGACAGCGGTGTCTCCAAGACCATCAACCTTCCGGCCCAGGCGACGAAACAAGACATCGCACGAGCGTTCTTGCTGGCATACGAACTTGGCTGCAAGGGGCTGACCGTCTTTCGCACCGGCAGTCGCGCTCAGCAAGTGTTGTCCTGCGCAAAAACACAGGCTTGCTGACTATGCATCGTCGCGTGATTCTTCAACAAAATTGACAGGCTCCGATGATGGTGATAAGTAGTTCTTCAGATCTGAGCCGTGCCGTTCTTCGTTGATGATGGAGGTGCTCGATGGCTGCGCTTGCAAGGAGCCTGACCCTGGTCGGGAATCCTGTTGACTGGTCTCTCTTCTTCGCCCGACAACCGGAACCGGATCTGGAATTCACAGAAGAAGAGCTTGATCAAACCACGTCGACTCGCCCCATTACTCCTATCAAGATGCCAAAACGGTCTGGCGGCGGTCGCCCCTTGCTCTGGATCATTCTTTTAGCCCTGGTCGGTGGCATCGGCTATGTCATCATGGAACCGGAACAACTGACGGAATGGCTCGCCCCGATTCTGGGAGAGCCGACTCCACAGGAACCAGCTCCGCCTGTGGCGATGAAGCCAAAACCTGCCGTTCCAGCTCCGCCGGCGCCGGCAGCAGAACCATCTCCTGCCCCGATGGGACAGGGCGAGCCTGTGACGCCTGCTCCGACACCGCCTCCTGCCGCTCCAGCCTCACAGGCCCAGGCCCCCGCGCCAGCCTCGCCGGCTCCGGCACCCGTGGCCTCGGCACCAAGCGCACCTCCGGCCCGTGTGGCTTCATCACCGCTGTTCGCCGAAGGGCAAAAAGTGACCGTCATGGGAAATCCCGCGGTGCCCAATGAGATGGTGGCACTGACAATGGATCCGGCTGGCACCAAACCGGGCCCGGCCGTCCGTCCCGGCGCCACACTCAGCATCCTCGACGGCGACCTGCAAGCCGGCGGTTGGGTCTATTCCGTCCGAACCGACGACGGCGTGAAGGGTTGGATCTCCGAAAAACGTCTGCGCCTGAAATTTTAGCCGCGCGATCCCCGCTCGCAATCGCATGAAGGCCGGAGTCACCCTCCGGCCTTTTTTGTAACCACCAGCCGGCAGGACGCAGGGTAATTCTCCGTCCCCCATGCTATAATCCGCGCCGCACCACGGATCGGGGTAACGTTGAGCGTCACCCCCGTCACTCCCACATTCAACCATGGCGACACTCCAAGCCCTTATCTTCGACTTCGACGGCATCATCGCCAACACAGAACCGCTTCATTTTGCCGGACTCCACAAGACGTTGCTGGAGATCGGGATTACGCTGACCGAGTCCGACTACTATGAACAGTATTTGGGGTTCGACGACCGCGGTTGCTTCATCGCCGCGCTGACGGCCAATCGTCGCCCGATCGAACCGCAGACCCTGGCGACGCTCATGGCCCGCAAGGCCCAGGCCTATCTCGAATCCGTGAAAGAACAACGCGTGATCTTTCCGGGGATTCCGGAATTCGTCCGGGAAGCGGCCGGCCTCTATCCGCTGGCCATCGCCTCCGGCGCGCTGCGCCACGAAATCGAATTCATCCTGGAACAGGCCGGCCTGCGGAAAGCGTTTCGGCATATCACCAGCGCGGAGGACGTGACAGCCGGCAAGCCAGACCCTCAGCCGTTTCTGAAGGCACTCGACGCCTTGCGAAAGTTGCACGATCCGGCCCTCGCGGCCTCCAGCTGCCTGGTCATCGAGGATTCGCTCCCCGGCATCCGCGGGGCGAAAGCGGCCGGCATGAAAGTGCTGGCCGTCACAAACACCCACAGCCTGCAGGATCTCCATGAGGCGCATGCCATCGCCCACAGTGTGGCCGAGGTGCGCTTGAGCGAACTGCGTGCGCGCCTCTGGCCTCAGGCATGAAAACGAAATGGCGATGAAAATCTGTTCGCTCGTGCCTGGCGCCACGGAAGTCGTCGCAGCCCTGGGGTTGACCGATCGATTGGTCGGCATCAGTCATGAGTGCGACTTCCCCGCCGCCGTCCGCCACGCACCGGTCATGGTGGAGGCGGTGATCGAGAACGCCACGGCATCCAGCGGTGCCATCGACGAAGCCGTGAAAGCACTGCTCTCATCCGGACAACGGCTCTACCGCTTGAATGAAGCGGCGTTCATCAAGACTAACCCGGACGTGGTCCTCTCGCAGGATCTCTGCCACGTCTGCGCCGTGACACCGGACCAATTGATCCGCGCGATCGGCAGCCTGCCCGCCAAACCCAAGATGGTTACGTTGAACCCCACCGGAATTGAAGACATCCTGTCGGACATCGAGCGGATCGGGGACGGCATCGGCGCAGGGGCTGAAAGCGCAGCGTTCGCGGCTTCCTTGCGCAGCAGGCTCGAATCGGTCCGCCGGCAGGCCGCCGTCCGCGCACAGCGCCCGCGCGTACTCTGTCTCGAATGGCTCGCCCCCCTCTACATCGGCGGCCATTGGGTGCCTGAAATGGTCGACTTCGCCGGTGGCATCGATGTGCTGGGCCAGGCCGGCAGGCCATCCAAAACCGTCTCCTGGGAAGAGGTCACGGCGGCCAATCCGGACATCGTTCTCCTCATGCCTTGCGGATTCCCGGTCGAACGGACCATCGAAGAACTCCGCCTCTTGTCGCAATCGTCGTCGGCCTGGGCCCAGGTGCTGGCCGAATGGAAACGGATCTACGTGGTCGACGCCGCTTCGTATTTCAGCCGCCCGGGCCCCCGCCTGGTCGACGGCGTGGAGTTACTGTCCGAGATTTTCGGGCACACCGCTTCGCCGCGTTTCGGCGAGTCGGCTGTTCGGCCCGTAACCCTTGAATCGTTCTCGCGAAGACTGCACGCATGAGCATGACGGCCAAAGAGGCGCAGGCCTACTGCACGGAGTTGACGAAGAAGAGCGGGAGCAATTTCTACTACTCCTTCCTCTTTCTCCCTCCAGCCAGACGCCATGCGATGTACACCATCTATGCATTCTGCAAGGCGGTCGACAGCGCCGTCGACGAGCCGCCGGCCGGCAGCGATCCCAAGGAAGAGATCCGGCGCTGGCGCGCGGAACTCGATGCGGTATACGGGGGGACGCCGACCTGGCCGATCATGATCAGCCTCGCGCACCATGCCAAAACGCTCCACATTCCCAAAGCCTATTTCGAAGAACTCATCAAAGGCGTCGAGATGGACATCACCAAGACGCGTTACGCGACGTTCGACGAACTCTCGGCCTACTGCTACCGCGTCGCCTCGGTCGTCGGCCTGATTTGCCTCCACGTGTTCGGGCCCACCTCGCCGCATGCCCAGGACTATGCCGTGGATCTCGGCATGGCCTTCCAACTGACCAACATCCTGCGCGACATCGGTGCAGACGCGGAGCAGGGCCGCATCTATCTTCCGCAGGAAGACCTGGCCCAGTTCAGGTATGGCGAGGACAAATTGCTCGCACGGCAGTTCGAGCCCGGATTGCGTGAACTGGTCACGTTCCAAGCGGCGCGGGCCCGTCAATACTATGCCAAGGCCCAGGCCGCCTTGGAGTCCCTGCCGGCAGCCGACCGCCGGGCGCTTACGGTCGCGGAGATCATGCGGGCCGTATATTCCCGCATTCTGGAGCGGATCGACAACCCACAGCACCAGATCTTCGGACCTCGCGCCCGGCTTACGACGTCCCATCGACTCGCCCTCGCCGCCGGCGTCTGGTTCCGATCTCGGTTCTCGTGACGAGCGTCCCCGCCCCATCGGTCCTGGTGCTGGGAGCCGGTCCCTCCGGTCTCACCGCCGCTTATCGGCTTGCCCAAAGCGGGTTCCGCGTAACGATTCTCGATGCGGCCTCGACGCCCGGCGGAAGCTTGGCAACATTTCCCAACTCCTGCACCCCGATTTTCGGCAGTCATCACACCACTTGGAAGCTCCTGCACGACTTGGGCACAACTCAATCGCATGAAAGATTCCAGCAGATCGGTTTGGAGTTTGCGCTGCAGGATGGCCGTGTCGTCCGGTACCCCACCTGTTATTTACCGAGGCCGCTCCATATTCCGTCCAGTCTCTCCCGCTTTCGCGGGCTCTCGTGGAACGAGCGTTGGGCCCTGCTCTCCTGGCTGGAGCAACTCTGGGAAGGCGCACTTCACCTCCCCACGGATCTGGAGCATCGCACGGCGGCAGATTGGCTCGGCGCGCAGGGGCAGAGTCGGTTGACGCTCGACCAGATCTGGAACCCCCTCGCCTATTGGCTGACTGGTAACGGCTTGCATCACCTCTCGGCAGACGCGTTTGTCGCGGCCGTCAAGACCACCTTCTTGTCCCAAACCGCCGATCACCGCCTCTACGCTCCTAACGCGTCTTGGGATCGTCTCCTCATCCAACCGATCGTAGAGCGCCTCGCGTCACAGGATACCATTTGGCTGCCGGACCGTCGCATCACACAGTTTGAAATTGGAGCCGATCGAGTGACCGGCGTTCGCTCGGCGCAGGGGACCCTTCACCGGGCCGACTGGTACGTCTCGGCACTCCCCTATCAGCAGTTCGCCTCCTTGCTGCCGGAGCGTTGGCTGACACGCTACGCCTACTTTCAACACCTGACCGAACTGACTCCGGTGCCGATGAACATCCTCGAGATTCAGACAAACCAACCGTTCACAGCCCTTCACCTCGTCTTGACCAACAGTCCGTCCTGCGGATGGTTACGGACCAACCGGTCCGATGCGGGAAATCATACCGTTATTACGGCCGCCTTCAGCCACCCCCCTGAGCCCCAGCCAACCGAGCAGATTGTCACCGATCTACTCCTGTCGCTGAAACTCATCTCACGATCGGCTCGTGTGCTCAGCCAGACCCCGATTGATTCGTCGCTCTCCCACCTGTCGCTCGCACCAGGCACGAAGGTCAAACGCCCGATCCCCTCCAGCCCGATCGCGAATCTGCTCGTCACCGGAGCTTGGACTGACACCGGATGGCCGGCCAATCTGGAGAGTGCGATCGTCAGCGGCGAGCGCTGCGCCGGCGTCATCGCCGCCGGCAAGTCTGCTTGACGCGTTCCAGACCGGGTGGTAGTTGTACACATATGCTGAGACTTCGTGAACTGTTGGCCGCCGGGATGATGCTGGTTGCCGCAACCGGCTGTTCGCATGATCCCTACCAGGGGATCGGCTCCCCCGCCGGCTACAGCCGCTACGATCTGGAGCGGGACTACATGGAATGCGACTACAAGGCGAGAATGGCTAATACGGACATGTTCTACAGCCCCACCTCGCCGCTGCCGTACGGTTCAGGCCGCCAAAACCCCGCCGACCACGCCCGCGCCCTGCACGGCCTCTCCACGATCAACGCCATGCGGGACACCTGCCTTGCCGCCAAAGGGTACAGAGTCGAGTAAGCATCCCGTGTCAATTTTTCGGCGTTGACTTCACCGGAGCCTCCTCCTAAGATTCCTCGCAACGAGTCACTCGACCTTCCCAACATGACGCTCCAAGACCTCGCCAAGTCGCTCCATAATTGCCAACTCTGCAAGCTGGCCAAGCTGGGCCGCACGCAAGTCGTGTTCGGCGTGGGCAATCCGCACGCCAGCATCATGTTCGTGGGCGAAGCGCCGGGGTTCAATGAGGACCAGAAAGGCGAGCCCTTCGTGGGCGCAGCGGGGTAACTCCTGAACGACCTGTTGGCCTCGGCAGGACTCTCGCGTGATCAAATCTACATCGCCAACGTCATCAAATGCCGGCCGCCCAACAACCGCGATCCGGAACCGGACGAAGTCGAAACATGCAAACCGTTCCTGATGCAGCAGATCCAGATGATCCGCCCCAAGCTCGTCTGCACCCTCGGCAACTGGGCGACTCAAACCCTATTGGAGCGCAAGGTGGGCATTACCAAGGTGAAGGCCCAGGCGTTTTACATGAAGGACTTCGTGATCTTCCCCCTGCTCCATCCCGCCGCCGCCCTGCACCAAGGCAACCTCATGGACACGCTCAAGGAAGACTTTAAGAAGCTCAAGGAATTCCTCGATAAACACAGCACCCCAGCTGAACCGGCCGCCACCTCAGCCGCCCCCACCGCACCAGTCCTCAATATCGAACCGCCGCAGCCTGCCCAAATGGATCTGTTCGGCTAACAGGCTGCTGAAAACGCCCGCCAGCTTTGTTCTCGCATCACTTAGAGGCTCAACGTACAGCCCAAAGTACGCTTTGCCTCTTCGCTCGCTGCGGCCTCGCTGAACGGCCGTTTTGATCAGCCTGCGGAGACAACCACCACACGGCGGGGCCACGCACCCCTCGCAAGTCACAGCCAGCCCAACTATCCTCATTTGGCCGGGGAGATAGATCCTTGCGCTCGAAAAAGTAGAATGTCCCTGTTTATCCCACCTCAAATCAGCACAGCTCCCCAGACAGACGCTCCTTGGCTACTAATGGGATTCCATCAAATTTGCGATGAACTAAGAAAAGGGCATTTTTCAGTCAACGACCAAGTTGCCATGATCATCAACGAACTAAAGATTCGTGTCGACGAGCGTCTTCCTAGACCAGACTTTCCTCAGGATTTAGACTTATTTGGTTCATCGAAGCTAAATCCAATTGAGGATTTCCAGAACGCTTCATCAATCCTGGAACAACTCGACAGAAAGTTTTTAGACCATCACTTCAGAAAATCTTTTCATGTTAACTATGTATCGGTCGTGGCTTATGAGAATGGAACTCCGAGCATTGCTGTTAAGGAGCTACTACTGGAGCCAAACGATATCGGACAATGGAAAACTACCGTGCGACAGGCCCCCGAACTTCATGCATCAAGATGTTCGCCTAAATTTCATGGTGCCAACTCTGAAGCAGATAGGCTTCTCAAAGAGATGAGCAGCACTTGTCCAGCCTCATCCCCTCACGAAGCCATGGAGTTGTTTACCAACGCTGTATGTGAGACAAACGCTAGACGCTCGCCAAACGTGAAGGGCGGCTACGTCGGTGGGGACCTTCATATTTGGGAAATTCCAATCGAAGGTGACGCTAAGTTCATCCGTTTGCTGGAAGCTGACGTTTTAGCTTCCAGTACTTGCCGGAGAACAACATCTCCACCCTAAACATGATCTAACCTTTCAAGAACCCTTTCTCCCAACCGCCGCCTGCAGCTGCTACAGCGTGCATCAGCGACTGCGTTTCTCGCTGTAGCGAAGTTGCGCGGCCTGCGCTTCGCAGGTGGCACAGATGTCCGAGTTTCGTTCGATCGAAGATCTGAACGGAACGAGTTTCTGGGTCAAGCGTGACTGAGCGAGACGGCGAGCCAGCAGGCGCTGGCGAAAGCGGAGGCAGCTGCGGGTGGCTAGACTAACTCCTATGCTTTGGACTTAATTTCCGGCGAGGATTCCGACTCGGCAGTTTTATCCCCGCCTTCTCCTTCGGCAGCCTCCTCCGGCTTCTCTTCCTCCGGCACATCAAACCACTGCACCAACATCTCATCCCACCAGGCTTCGTCCACATCGGCACCCGGATCGGCGCCGAGAAACGCTACGTCGTCTCTTACGATTGACGCCCCCACTTCTTTGGGCTGGAACTTCGCCCGGTCGATGATTTCGCGGGTCGCGTAGCCACCGACGATCCAGGAGTCCGGATCGGCGCGCCGGGACTTATAGGCCTTGAGCGCGATCTTCAAATACATGAAGATCTGCTGTTGGATCGGGTCGCTCACACCAGCCTGCGGGAGGCTCAGGGTCTTTTCGATTTTCTTCCGCCAATGCCGATCGTCGTAGCGCGAGGTAATCAGCTGCAACATCTGTTTTCCGAGTTCGGCATCGAGCGGCATGGTGGTGCGTCCTATTCTTTCTTGCGGCCATAGAGGCCGGTCAACGAAGCCTTGGCCATCGCGTTTTGATTCAGGAAATATCCGACCATCGCCCCGGAGGCTTCCGGCTTCAACGGCAGTTGCTCCACTTTCAACGCAAAGACCGTAAAGATATACCGATGCGGCTTGTCGCCCGGAGGTGGGCAGGGCCCGCCGAATCCCGGCCCTCCGAAATCCGTCATGCTTTGCATGCTGCCTTGTGGAGCGGCGCTGCCATCCGACTTGCCCGCACCGGCTGGCAACGACGTCACGTTCGGCGGAATGTTGAAGATGACCCAATGCCACCAGCCGCTCCCGGTCGGCGCATCGGGATCGTAGACCGTCACGGCAAAACTCTTCGTCTCTTTCGGCGCGTTCACCCAGCGCAGTTCCGGCGAGACGTTGCCGCCGGTGCAGCCGAATCCGTTGAACACGTGCTCATTGCCGATCGTTGCCTTGTTCTGCACCGTCGGACTGGTCACTTGAAACCCGCCGGCCTGCGCAACGGACGGCAGAGTCAACAGGGCACAGCATAGTGCGGTGGTCAGCCTGCGCATGATCCTTTCCTCCTCGGCTAGTTTCCCGCTACCATCATCTCAGCCAGCTTCAACGTGGGGCAAGCCACACGCCCACGGAAGACCAAGTCGCTGCCCACGAGTTCGATGTTCTTGAACATCTGCTTCAGATTGCCCGCGATGGTGATTTCCTCGACCGGATAGGCCAACTCGCCGTTCTCGATCCAGAAGCCTGCCGCTCCTCGCGAGTAATCACCCGTCACCATATTGATCCCGAACCCGATCAACTCCGTGACATAGAGGCCGTCGTTCACGCTGCGCAGGATCTCGTCGGCCGTTTTTTCGCCGGGCACCATATAGAAGTTCGTCGGTCCGGCGGAGGGACTTTCTCCGACGCTGCGCGACGCATTGCCGGTCGAAGGCAGCCCCAGCTTCTTTCCCGAATAGGTATCGAGCAGATAGCTCTTCAGCACGCCCTTCTCCACGATGGTGTTGTTTCTCGTCGGCAGCCCCTCCCCGTCAAAGGGACGGGAACCGAGCCCCCCGACCATCCGCGCATCGTCGTAGACGGTGACGTAATCCGGAGCCAGCGGTTTCTCCAGTTGGCCGACAAGAAACGAGGCTCCTTTATAGAGGGAGTACCCGGACACCGCACTGCAGAGGTGGCCCAAGAAGCTGCCGGATGTTTCTTGGTCAAATACGACCGGCACACGTTTCGTCCCGACCTTTCTCGACCCCAATCGACGGACCGTCCGGCGCGCCGCTTCTTTCCCGATCTCCTCCGGCGCCTCCAGCTTGCCGAACTTCCGCTGCACAGCGTACCAGGCGTCCCGTTGCATCGCGCCGTTTTGAGGATCCGTCGCGATCGGCGAGACCGAGAGCGAGAAACTCGAACTCCGGTACTCCCCGATGAATCCATGGCTGTTGGCGAGCACCACGCGGCCTGAAGACGAGTCACAGTCCGCCCCCTCCGAATTCGTGATCCGTTCGTCGAACGAGAGCGCCGCCGCTTCTGCCCGTTTGGCCAAGTCGATCTGCTGGTCCGTATCCAGTTTCGTGCTGTCGAACAGATCGAGGTCGGGCCTGTCGGTCGCCATCTGCTCGGCGGCCGGCAGCCCGGACACGGGATCTTCCACTACGGCTTTGGCCAGGGCACAGGTCTGAGTCACGAGCTGTTGCAACGACTCCGGAGAAAAATCGGAGGTGGACGTGCTGGCAGACCGCTTGCCGATGAACACCCGGAGCCCCAACCGCTTTTCCCTCGCCTTCATCAGCCGATCCACCGCGCCCAGCCGGACCTGCACCGACAGATTCTCCCCGTCGGCGACCAGGATGTCGGCCTCCGTCGCGCCGCCTTTCTTCGCCATGGCCAACACGTCGGCCGCGAGCTGCGCATATCCGTTCGCCGCTGTGATGACGTCGCCCATCACCCTCTCCCGTTACTGTTGCTGCGTCCCGCCGACGGTGATCTCATCGATGCGGATCGTCGGGAGGCCGACGCCGACCGGTACGGACTGCCCGTCCTTGCCGCAGGTGCCGATGCCTTCGTCGAGCTTCAGATCGTGCCCGACCATCGACACCTTGGTCAGAATCTCCGGCCCGCTGCCGATCAGCGTCGCCCCCTTCACCGGTTTCGTCACCTTGCCGCCCTCGATCAGATAGGCTTCGCTGGCCGAAAACACGAACTTCCCGTTGGTAATGTCGACTTGCCCGCCGCCGAACGACACGGCGTAGAGCCCCCGGTCCACCGACTTGAGAATGTCGCCGGGATCGGACTGGCCCGCGAGCATGAACGTATTCGTCATCCGGGGAAGTACGATGCTTTGGTAGCTTTCGCGCCGGCCGTTTCCGGTCAGCGGAATGCCCATGAGACGTGCGTTCAACTTGTCGGTGATGTAGCCGCGCAAGATGCCGTGCTCGATGAGCATCGTCCGCCCCGTGGGGGTACCTTCGTCGTCCATGTTGAGCGACCCGCGGCGGCCCGGCAGCGTCCCGTCGTCGACGATCGTGCAGACATCGGAGGCGACGCGTTTGCCGAGCAGGCTGGAAAAGGCCGATGTTTTCTTGCGGTTGAAATCCGCTTCGAGCCCATGCCCGATCGCTTCGTGCAGCAGAATCCCGGGCCACCCCCCGCCCAAGACCACCGGCATCACGCCGGCCGGCGCCTCGACGGCGGACAGATTCAAGATCGCGATCCGCGCAGCCTCTCTCGCATAACTCAAGAACCGTCCCTCCGCACGGTAGTAGTCGAACCCGATCCGTCCGCCGCCGCCGAACGAGCCGACCTGTCTGTTGCCGTTTTCTTCGGCGATGCAGGTGACCTGCAGGCGCGAGAGCGGCTGCACGTCGCCGATCATGGTTCCGTCGGAGGTGGCCACCATCACCACCTTGTATTCGGTGTTGAACGAGGCCATCACGTTCTTGATTCGGGAATCGTAGCGGCGGGCTTCGATGTCGATCTGATTGAGCAACGCGACGCGGTCTTCGGTCGGCACATCGAGCTGGTTCTGCGGCACCGGATAGAGGTCGCGGGTCGGACGGCGCGAGACCGGGACCGGGACAGGCTGTGCCCCGCCCGGCGAATTGGCGATGTATCGGGCCGTGTCGGCCGCCAGCTCCAGATCCTTTTTCGTCAACTCATCGGAATAGGCGAAGCCGGTCTTCTCCCCGGCGGTCGCTCGCACCCCAACCCCTTGCGACAAACTTCTCGTCGCGCGCTTCACCAGCGACTCTTCCATCGAAACCGATTCGGACAGGCAGGATTCAAAATAGAGATCGGCATAGTCGACGTCGCGGACCTTCACCCGCCCAAGGGCGGCGGTGATTTCTCGCTCGGTCAGACCGAAGATGTTCGCGGGCACAAGCTCAGGCATCGTGGCGCTGTCCAAATCGTACGAGGAAGAAATCAGAGGGCGGAGTATAGCTGATTCATTTCCACAGGCGCAACGCAACCAGCGTTAACTTGCGGCATTTCCTAGAGAATTACGAATTATCGATTGACTTTACCGCCCCTGCCACGTAGACTTTCTTTGCCTACCGCAGTGATTTCAGACTGAGGATTCATACGTAACCAAACTCGATGGACACCAGACTGTCATCCAGCCCCGACCAGCCTCAGGACGCCGATCTGATCCGCCAGCTCGATCCGGAACTCCTGCCCAAGCACCTAGCCATCATCATGGATGGCAACGGCCGTTGGGCTGAAACAAGGAGCCTGCCCCGGATCGCCGGCCATCGCGAAGGGATCAATTCCCTGCGAGACATGATCACGCTCTGTCTGGAACTGGGCATCCAAGCCCTCACGATCTATGCGTTTTCCCAAGAGAACTGGAACCGCCCTGCAACGGAAGTCAATGCGCTGATGGGCCTCCTCGAACATTATCTCTCGACCGAACGAAACAAGCTGATCGAGCAGGGCGTCCGGTTCCGCACGATCGGACGGACGGACTCGCTGCCGACGTCGGCGCTTCGATGGGTCCGAGCCGCCGAACAGGAAACCGCGCATCTGACCCGTCTCCATCTCACGGTCGCCTTGAGCTACGGAGGCCGCACGGAAATTGTGGATGTGGTCCGCCAGATCGCCCGGGACGCCAAGAACGGCAAGGTGCAGGCCGAGGACGTCGACGAACAGTTGGTACAGCAGTTCCTCTACACACGTGAGTTGCCGGATCCCGATCTCTTGATCAGGACCAGCGGAGAAACCCGCATCAGCAATTTTCTCCTCTGGCAGCTGGCCTACACCGAACTCTACTTCACGCCGACGCTCTGGCCCGACTTCCGGCGACGCGAACTCTTGGTCGCGCTGCTGGAATACCAACGCCGCGAGCGGCGATTTGGCCGAGTTCTCAGCACCCTCTCGTCGTAACACTCATGCCAAATTCCACCCTGCTGGAGACGACTGCCGAAACGGTTAGGCCTGTCGCGACGGCTGCCCGCCGCTTCGACTCTCGCCGCGTGTACACGGTGCTGGCCCTGGCCCCGCTCCTCTATGGCGCCGTGCGCTATCTTCCACCGATTGGATTGGCCTGCTTCGTGGCGCTGGCCGGGGGACTTGCCCTGATCGAGTTGTATCAACTTTGCCTGTCCACTTCCCAACGCAACCAGTATGTCGGAATCGGCCTTCTGGGATTCATCGTGTTGCTGATCGCGCCGTTGTTTCCCGCCGTGATGGCTCCCGGTCTGCTTGCAACCGTTGTCGCCCTACTCACCCTACCCCTTCTGGGGCAGGGGGTTCTGGCAGAAAGCGCCAAGCAGGCTTCCATCACCCTGCTCGGCCTTCTCTATATCGGACTCACCCTTAGCTATGTTGTCCAGACGAGAATGCTTCCAGCGGGAGAGTGGTGGCTGTTCTTTCTGCTCGTCGTAACCTGGGCCGGAGATACCGGTGCATATTACGTCGGCACCCTCTGCGGACGCCATCCGTTAGCGCCACGAATCAGCCCGAAGAAATCCGTCGAGGGTCTGTTCGGCGGTCTATTCTGCGCAGCGGCTGTCGCCCTGCTTGCCCGCTGGTGGTTCTTGCCGGAACTGTCTCTGGTGCAGAGTCTCGTCCTGGCAATCCTACTGACAGGTGCCGGGCTCTGGGGCGACTTGGTTGAATCGGCCGTAAAACGCGCGGTCGGGGCCAAAGACTCGGGAGCTGTACTTCCCGGGCATGGTGGTATGCTGGACCGGCTCGACAGTCTCTTGTTCAGCGCCCCCGCCTTCTACTACTATGTGATTCTGATCGGCCGATCGTGAGCCGCGTGGTGAAGGAGACACTATGAAAACCGTGGTCATCTTGGGATCGACGGGATCGATCGGAACCAATACGCTGGATATCGTGCAGCGGTTTCCCGGCGAGTTTCGTGTGGCCGGGCTGACGGCCGGCAGCAACGACGAGGTGTTGGAACAACAGATCCGGACGTTTCGTCCTCGCCTAGTCGCCATGTCGAACGAATCGGCCGCGGCCAAACTCAGGCAACGCTGCAGCGGTCTAGGAGTCGAAATTCTCTCAGGCCAAGAAGGTCTTGTGCAGGTGGCGTCGGCGCCGGAAGCGGATCTGGTCGTCTCGGCCATCGTCGGAGGCGCAGGCCTGTTGCCGACACTGGCCGCGATTCGTGCCAAGAAACACGTGGCTTTGGCCAACAAGGAACCGATGGTAATGGCCGGCAAACTGATGCAGGAGGAAGCCCGTCGCCATGGCGTGCGGATCTTCCCGGTCGACAGCGAGCACAGCGCGATCTTCCAGTCGCTGGAAGGCCATCGGCTTGTGGATGTGCGGCGCCTCATCCTGACGGCCTCAGGCGGAGCTTTGTGGCCCCTCTCGAAGGAAGAACTCCAGGACGTCACGCCCGAGCGCGCGCTTCAGCACCCAAACTGGAAAATGGGGTCGAAGATTACGATTGACTCGGCCACCTTGATGAACAAGGGGTTAGAGGTGGTCGAAGCACGCTGGCTCTTCGACATTCCTGAGTCTCGCATCGACGTGTTGATCCATCGGGAAAGCATCATCCATTCTCTGGTAGAATATGAAGACCGATCGATGATCGCTCAATTGGGACTTCCCGACATGCGAACCCCCATTTCTTACGCCATGCGCTACCCGGAGCGGCTGCCGCTCGACCTGCCGTCGCTGGACTTGACCGAGGTCGGCAAGCTTTCGTTTTGCAAACCGGACCATGAGCGATTCCCCTGTCTCGGCCTTGGGTACGAATCACTTCGCGTGGGCGGGACCATGCCGGCCACGATGAACGCGGCCAACGAAATCGCCGTGGACGCCTTCTTGAACGGCGGCATTCGATTCACCGCCATCGCCGAGATCATCAGAAGCACCATGGACGCGCATCAAACGAAAGACGTCGACACGATCGACACCGCGCTGGAGGCGGATCGCTGGGCTCGCGAGAAAGCCGAATCCCTCGTCCTGGCACTTGCGCGTTGACCGCCGAACCCTGAGTGGCAAAACGAGACTTAACCCTCTGAACACCGAGTATTGACCATATGCTACACGCGTTTACCTGGTCTCCCGACAGTCTTTGGCTCCTCATGCAGAAGGCTTGGTGGTTTCTGGTCGTCTTGGGAGTGCTGGTCGCCTTCCATGAATTGGGCCATTTCCTCGCAGCACGCTGGGTCGGCGTGAAGGTCCTGAAATTCTCGCTCGGATTCGGCCCGAAGCTGTTCGGCCGTCAGATGGGAGAAACCGAATATCTGCTTTCGGCGATCCCGCTCGGCGGGTATGTGAAATTATTCGGCGAAGACGAGACCGAAGCCGCTACCGTGGAGGATCGCAAACGCTCCTTCGCCCATCAGAATCTCTGGGGCAAGGTGCTCATCGTCGCGGCAGGGCCTGGGTTCAACTTCATCCTGGCCTACTTTATTTTCGCCGGTTGGCTCGCCACGGGATCCCCGCTCTTCGTGCCCACGTTCAAAGACCTGAGCCCGGATGTGGAAGCGATGGTCCCAGGCTCGCCGGCCGACCACGCCGGCATGCAGCTGGGTGACCGCATCGTCAAGGTCAATGGGCGCGATATTTCTACAAGGACCGAGTTGTTCGATGCCGTAGCCAAGAGCGGCGGTCAGACCTTGACGCTGGACGTACTGCGGGAGGGTCAGAACAAAACCCTTTCCGTGACGCCGACGACGCCCCCTAACCGGCAGGCCACGGCGGACGATCCAGGCTACACGCTCGGCATAGAGGAAACCCCGCCGCTGATCACATCGGTGATCCATGGTTCGCCCGCTTCTCAGGCGGGATTACAAGCCGGCGATCGGGTCGTCACCATCGACGGCCAACCGATCTACACCTGGTCGCAGATGACGGGGCTCGTCAAGGAGCATCCCAACCAAGCTCTCAAGCTTGAAGTGCTGCGGGACAGCCGGCGCACCGCATTGACCGTCACGCCATCGGCGGAAAAAACCACCGTCAACGGCAAGTCGGTGGAAATCGGCAAGATCGGGGTCTCCGGTCCCGGCCGCTCGGTCATGCGCTCCAGCAACCCGCTCTATTCGCTCTACAACGGTCTGGAGGCGACCTGGGGGTGGACTGAACTGACCGCGATCGGTCTCTACAAGATGATCGTCGGCGACATCTCGAGTAAGAATATCGGCGGCCCGCTGACGATCGCCAATATCTCCGGCGAAGCGGCCTCTCAGGGCGCATCCAGCGTGGTTTTCCTGATCGCCATCTTGAGCATCAACCTCGGCGTCCTGAATCTATTGCCCATTCCGATCCTGGACGGTGGCCACTTGCTGTTCTTTCTCATCGAAGGTATTCTTCGCAAGCCGCTCGGCGAGCGGCAACGCGAGGTGGCCCAGCAGGTCGGGCTCGTGCTCTTGGTGGGCGTGATGGTCTTCGCGTTCTGGAACGACCTCGAACGAATCTTCTTCTCGCACTAGACACCCATGCGCACATCACAGGTGCTACTCCCCACACTCCGGGAAGACCCAGGAGAAGCCGAAACTGTCAGCCACCGGCTGATGCTCCGCTCCGGCCTGATCAGAAAGGTCGCGGCCGGCATCTACACCTACCTCCCGCTCGGTTTGCGGGTGATTCGCAAAGTCGAACAGATCATCCGTGAAGAAATGAATCGGGCCGGCGCGCAGGAGCTGCTGATGCCGGTCGCATCCCCGGCCGAGCTGTGGAAAGAAACGGGGCGTTGGGAGTATTACGGCAAGGAACTGCTCCGTTTCAAGGACCGGCATGAACGGGATTTTTGCCTCGGCCCGACGCATGAAGAAGTCATCACCGACCTATTCCGCCGGGAAGTCCGCTCCTACCGCCAACTTCCCCTGAACTTCTACCAGATCCAAACGAAATTCCGCGATGAAATCCGTCCCCGGTTCGGCCTCATGCGCGGCCGCGAATTCATCATGAAGGACGCGTACAGTTTCGATGTGGACGAGGCCGGCGCCAAAGTCAGCTATCAAAAGATGTATGACGCCTACACGAGGATCTTCACCCGTTGCGGGCTGACGTTCAGGGCGGTGGAAGCCGACACCGGATTGATCGGCGGCGATGTGTCCCATGAATTCATGGTACTGGCGGAAACCGGAGAGGCCACGGTCGTCTACACGGACAAGGGCACCTACGCAGCCAACCTGGAACGAGCCGAATTGCTGCCTCCCTCAGAAAGCGACTCAAGTCCTCTGCGCCCACTCACCCCGGTAACCACGCCTCAACGCCGGACGGTCGAAGAGGTCACCAGGTTCTTAAAGATCGCACCCCAACGACTCGTTAAGACTTTGCTCTATACGGCGGAGCAAGAGACCATCGCCGTGCTGACACGAGGCGATCACGAAGTCAACGAGGTAAAGCTGGCACGACTCCTCGGCGTAAACGAAGTCCAACTGGCGATACCGGAAAAGGTCAAGGAACTGACCGGCGCTCCTTCGGGGTTTGCCGGTCCGGTCGGTCTCAAATCCGTGCGCATCTTCGCCGATCATGCCGTCAAAGGCATGAAGAACTTCGTGATCGGCGGAAACCAAGCGGATACGCATTACGTGGATGCCAATCTCGAACGGGACTTTACCGTCTCGCAATTCGCTGACCTTCGCAATGCGCAGGCCGGCGATCCTTCGCCGCGCGGAGACGGCTCCTTGATCGTGGCAAAAGGCATCGAAGTCGGTCAGGTCTTCCTCCTGGGCACCAAGTACAGCCAAAAGATGAACGCCACAATCCTAGACGATCAGGGGAAAGAACGCCTGGCCATCATGGGCTGTTACGGCATCGGCGTCGGCCGCACCGCGGCAGCCGCCATCGAACAGAATCACGACGACAAGGGAATCATGTGGCCCTACCCCATTGCCCCCTTTCACATCCACTTACTCTCACTGAGTCAATCCACCACAGTGCAGGATACGACGACTACGCTGTATCGCGATCTCCAACAGGCCGGCTTCGAAGTCCTGTGGGACGATCGCGACGAGCGCGCGGGCGTGAAGTTCAACGATGCCGACCTGATCGGCGCGCCCTTTCAAATCGTCGTCGGCGAGAAGGGCCTCGCGGAGAAGTCGGTCGAGGTCAAGAACCGGAAGACCGGAGAGAAGATCAAGACCCCGCTTGCAGGACTTCTGGAACAACTGGGGCGTATGACGGCTGCGATGTAACGCCTTTCCACGCTGTTCCTGGCACAAGCCTCTCAGCCTCGTTTCCCCGCCTTACCAAATCGTCCTTTTCCTTGCCTTCCGGCCCTATTGGGTTAGACTGAGACTCGGTCAGCAGTCTCGATTCGCGCCCACTGTCGCTGGGTCGCACGGTCGGCCCCCTGGTCGTGCCGACCTGTCCGCATCACGAGTGGAGTACCGGTAATGCAATCGAAAGCGATGCCTCAGAACCTGCAGGAACTCCAGCAGAAAGTGGAATTCGCCGAGAACGTCAAGCGCATTACCAATCAGATCCACGCGGCCAGCAACATCGATCAAATCCTCCTCGACCTGCACAAAGACATCCTCAGCCTCTTCGACGCCGAAGATTTGACGCTCTACGCCTTCGACCCCGACAAGAAGGAGATCTTCTCAAAAGTCCCCCATATCGACTCGGTCGAAGAAGTTCGCATCGCCATCACAGAGCAAAGCCTGGCGGGCTTTTGCGCCAAGTACCTGCGGCCGGTCAACATCGCCGATGCCTACAACATTGCGGAACTCCAAGGTATCCATCCGGCCCTGATGCATGATTCGGCCTATGACAAACGGACGGGCTTCAGGACCAAGCAGGTCCTGACCTATCCCATCGTTGCCGACAACAAATACCTGATGGGCGTCATCCAGCTCTTGAACAAAAAGAGTGGAAGCCGTTTCACCAGGAAAGACGAAGAATCGGTATCCGAGATCGCCAAGGCTCTCGGCATCGCCTTCTTCAACCTGCGCAAGACCACCACGAAGAAAAACCCGACCAAGTTCGACCTCCTGGTTACCAACAATCGGATCTCACAGAACGAACTCGACAACGCAATCGCCGAGTCCCGCAAAGGGATGTCCGACCTGGAAAGCATCCTCATTGAAAAATACAAGGTGCCGAAGGTCGACCTGGGCAAGTCGTTGGCGCAGTTCTTCAAATGCCCCTACATCGAATACAGCGAGCGCACACTCGTCGACATCGAGCTCCTAAAGAACCTGAATGTCGACTATTTGAAGAAGAATCACTGGATGCCGCTGAAACGCGACCGGACGGCCATCGAAATCCTGACCGATGACCCGGGCGATCTCGACCGTGTGGCGGACATCAAGCGGACGTTCCCCGGCCTGAACATCCGGTTCGCCGTCAGCTTGCGCCGTGATATTTCGCAATTCCTCGGCAGCGCGACGGGCGGAGGGGATACGGGCGGGCGTAAGCTGGATGAAAACGTCTCGGACATTCTCGGCGAGTTGGTCACGGAAGCCCAGGCCGAAGCGATGGAGGAGTCGGGCCTCGGCGGAGGCCTCGACGAAAACGACAGCGCCATCGTCCGCCTCGCCAACCAGATCATCGCGGATGCCTATCGACAGAACGCCTCGGATATTCATATCGAGCCTTACGGCGAAAAACGGGAAACGTTGGTCCGCTTCCGCGTCGACGGCGATTGTTTCGAATACATGAAGATCCCCCAGAGCTACCGCCGCGCCATCGTCTCCCGATTGAAAATCATGGCCAGTCTGGACATCGCCGAACGCCGCAAGCCCCAGGACGGCAAGATCAAGTTCAAGTTGACCGAGTCGAAGGAAATCGAGCTGCGTGTCGCCACCATCCCGACCGCCGGATACAACGAAGACGTCGTGATGCGAATCTTGGCCGCGAGCGAGCCGCTGCCGCTGGAGAAAATGGGGTTCTCCGATCGCAACCTCAAGGCCATTAGGGACATCGCAGAGAAACCGTACGGCATCATCCTCTGCGTGGGGCCGACCGGTTCAGGTAAAACCACGACGCTGCACTCGGTCCTCGGCTTCATCAATACGCCCGACATCAAGATTTGGACGGCAGAAGATCCCGTCGAAATCACGCAGTACGGCTTGCGCCAGGTGCAGGTCCAGCCGAAGATCGATTTCACTTTTGCCAAAGCCATGCGGGCATTCCTCCGCGCCGACCCGGACGTCATCATGGTGGGCGAAATGCGGGACAAAGAAACCGCCGAGATCGGCATCGAGGCCTCGCTTACCGGCCACTTGGTGATGAGCACCCTGCACACGAACAGCGCGGTAGAAACCATCACGCGCCTGTTGGACATGGGCTGCGACTCCTTCAGTTTCGCGGACGCCATGCTCGGCGTGCTTGCGCAACGTTTGGCGCGTCGGGTCTGCAAGGATTGCAAAGAGCAGTACGTCGGCACGAAGGAAGAGTACGAGGAGATCAGACTCGGCTACGGCGCTGAGCATTGGGACAAACTCGGGATTCTGCAAGACAGCACCTTCAGGCTCACCCGAGGCAAAGGATGCGAGAACTGCAATCGGTCTGGATTCAAGGGCCGGGTGGCGCTCCATGAGCTGTTACTCGGCTCCGACCGCATGAAGCGCCTCATCCAAACCAAGGCGAAGACCGAAGAAATGGTGAAGGCGGCGATTGAAGACGGCATGACGACGTTGATGCAGGACGGCATTCAAAAGTGCCTCCAGGGCCATACGACGTTCAAGGAAGTAAAGGCCGTCGCGATCAAGTAGCCGGCCGCCGATTGCCATTCCCTACCCCAAACCACGCCCCTAGGACGGCATGGATGAGGTATCCCAGCCGGAACCACTTCATTCGATCTACCTATTTCTTGTGGCACCCCCCGCTCCTCACCCACTATAGGAGGCCCTCGCTACGGATAATTAACCTAGGTACCTCTACTTCTATCTTCCCGCAAGGCCCTGAGAAACTGGTACTTTTCTGTCCCTTGGTGTATAGTGTGGCTATTGTCTCTCCCGCGCTCTTGTCGCTTTTTTCTGCGATTCAGAACCCTTCAATCGAATGGTTCTTTTTAACGATTGCATCTCTGATCTCTTGAGGAACCGCCTGTGAGCTTCACAGACCGATGACCATCCTTGCCGGCATATTGAGCGTGAATCCGGACTATCCGGTCACCGAGCAGATGAGAGAGATCCTGCTTGGACGGCTCTCTCGCCATCCCGGGGATGTTCCCGAGAGCCTGATCACTCCCCATTGTGTGATCGCCAAGATTGATATCGGCGCCTACGGGAATTCTGGCCTGCACCGCGCTGAGAACGGATCGATCTCGATGCTGTCGGGAGAGCCGTTGCTGGCGCATCGGGGTGATGCCCCAGCCGGGACGCGCACCAGCGACCTGCACGCCATTCATCACGCCTGCGAACGGTCCGACTGGAACGTCCTCGCACGAGCCACAGGCGCATACACCGCCATCTATTACGCGCCCCAGTCCAAGCAACTGACGCTCATTGCGGACAAACTCTGTATTCGCCCTCTTTATTATTTCGCCGGAAATCAGTACTTCGTCTTCGCCTCGGCCCTGCGAATTCTCGAAGGACTGTCCTGGGTACCCCGCGTCATGGACCTCCGGGCCGTGACCGAACGCATCACGCTCGGCGTGCCGTTGGCCTCGCGCACCCCCTATCAGGCCATCCAGCTGATGGAGGCAGGGCAAATCATCCAAGTCGCTCCGCAGCGGTTGCATGCGTCGTATTACTGGAAATGGGACGAAGTCCCACCCACCAGGCTGGAGGAGAAAAGCCTGCTGAAAGAAGCTGCGGCCCGATTCACGCGCGCCGTCCGAAGACGCAGCCGCGAGGACCGCAGCACCACCTCATTTCTCAGTGGCGGGCTCGACTCGCGCTGCATTGTCGCCGTACTCCGCGACCTCGGCATAGACGTCGCCACCTATAACCTGGCGCCTCCCAATACGCTCGACCAAGCGCTCGGCGCCCAGTTCGCCAGACACGTCGGTACCAGGCACCATGAATGTCCCATGGATCCGGATCAGGAAGCCAAGTTCTCCACGACCCTCGCTAACGCATTGCGGCAGCCGCATCAGCCGACACAACCTCAGCCTGCTCGACCCCAGTTAGTGTGGTCGGGGGACGGAGGCAGCGTCAGCGTCGGTCACGTCTACATGGCCCCGGAAGTCGTCGCCAGACTGCGGACGGGGCAATTGGACGAAGCGGTCCAGATGTACCTCGCGAAGGAAAACGCGATCATTCTTCGACGTTTGATGCACCCACGGGTCTTTGCCGAATTGGAACCCGTTCCCCGGGAAGGTGTGCTTCAAGAGCTCAAACAGCTCCATGCACCGGACGCAGCCAGGAATTTTTATCTCTACCTGATGCTAAACGATCAACGCCGGCATCTGGCCGAACATTTTGAGTACATCGATCTGCATCGCCTCGAGTTTCACCTGCCGTTCTACGACAGCGACTTCATCGAGCTGATGGTCTCGAGCCCGATCGACCTCTGCCTCCAACACCGCTTCTACAACCGATGGCTCTCCTATCTCCCCGCCACAGTGGCAGAACTCCCCTGGCAGGCCTACCCGGGCCATGAGCCCTGCCCGCTCCCCGTCCCGTCCAATCTCACGTATCAATGGGGCAAGGACACCTACTTCTCAGCCCATCACAAGCGACAGAAGGCTACCTTGATCAGAGAGACCCTTCTGTTGTTGTCTTCGGACGACTTCCCGCATGCGCTCCTCAGAAAGACCAACCTTCGCCTGGCGACGCTGGCCTATCGGCTGGGCCTCCGGGACTACGGCTACGTACTCAAGATCGCCAAGCAGTACTACACGTCTCTGCGCCAATGCGCAGGAAAGTACACGCTCCCTCCCCTTCGCTGACACAGTCCCGATTACAGAACTGCCGCAACCGTGAGGCGGCACTTTTCACGGAATAGCGCTAAGAAGCCAGAGGAACCGGCGAGGCTTTGGACAGGTATTTTTGCAGGCGAGTCGCTGCGTGGGTCGAAACTTGGGCAAACTCGACACCGAAGACATGCTCGGATTTCCAACGAACCGTGGCATCGACATGCATCACGGTCGGCTGATCCGGAATCCGCAAACTGACGGCCAGTTGATCACCCGGCGCCATCGCCACCTGGCTCATCACCCGAGCCCCTTGGAGCGATAAATCGAGGATCACGCCATATCCTGCGCGTTGCTCCGCCGACCAGCGAGCCAGGCCCATCCGTGCGAAAGCGCAGGCCACAGGCGTCGGAATACGTAGTCGTGGGTGACGCCGTAACTCAGCCATGCGCGCGCTCAACCTTCTCGTGAGAGTCTCGCGGCTGCCGCCGCGTCATCAGCTACATCGGCGTTCCCGAGGCAATCGCCACATATTTTTTCAACCGGCTATAGGACGTCGGGGATAGTCTGGTAAAGGCGACCCCGTACATCTGGTCCTTCGTCCAGCGAACCGTGGCCACGCGGATCTCGGCGGTCATCGCTTGATTGGGAAGCCGCAGCACCAGCGAAATCTGATCACCCTGCTTGATTTCCGCCTCCGTGCTGACCCTGGCTCCCCGCAGTGAAATATCGTAAACCACCCCGAGGTTGACCGGAGTCCGGCGCAGCCAGCGGTGTGATTGAATCGGCGAGAGGGCACAGCTGAAGGGAGCGGTGATCCGCACGCGAGGATGCCGGCGGTAGCGATTCAACCGTGGATGGCCCGGTTCCGTGGCTTCGACAAGGAGTTCTTCCATGGCCCTACGGTACACCAGGGCCGACTCCCAGAAAATATTTTTTGAAGAATCCGCCGCCGAGGGAAAAGGAGGGTACTGTCAAGAATCGTCGCGAACTATGGCCCGACGATCTGAAACGACGCAGGTGGTGTCGGCTGGCTACAGGATCCGTTTTTCAAGCAGGCTTGCACGGTGGTCTTCCATTCGCCGACCCCTTTGGCTCCGGCTTCCGCGCACCCAACCCGAGAAGCCGGAGCCGGCACGCGAGTCGTCACCGGGGTAGATTCCTTCCCTTCCTTGACGCTCCAGACAACGACGCGATGTTCGACAATCCGTAAATCATCGGCCCAATTCCATTCGATATGACAAGCCTTTTGGGTCAGCGCCGGAATCGAAGGGCCTCTATGAGCGCAGGCTGACAGCCCGACACCCACCAAGAGTCCCAGGATGATTCTCACGTTTCGCTCATTCGCCATCATCCACCCCTCCTTCGCTGCAGGCCATTGGAGAAGAGTCATGATACCCCCTTTGGGCCAGAGAACCAATGCCACCAAAGGCGGGGAACTGCGGGGAAGAATCGAGGCATCAGAGAGCTGGGCTGGCAGGGCCTTCCATCCGCCGCTGCGGCGGCAGACGCAGAGCCCGGTTCGATGTGCTGCGCGAGAACTTCTGGACCGACAGAGGACGACCTACGGCACGATACGCAAATTGGTGGGAGCGGCAGGCGGGGTCGTGTCGCTACTGGAATTGATCGGCCCGATGTACTTGGTTGCCACCACTAAGTCATCGACCCAAATATCCGTCGGCAGCCCAGCGTCGTCGTAGTTCAGGACCTTGATCCAATTGACCCCATAGGTCATAACGTCCCGCCAAAGAAAACCCGGGAAAGGGGCCCCAGCTGGATCCATGATCCAGTTTCCTGAAATCGCATCGTAGCGGCCAACGGGAGCACCGGGAGCAAACATCGCCCGCTGGACTCCATCAATCCAAATGGCCAATTCTCCGTCATGTGCCGTGGGTGAGGAATTCATCTTGATCATGATTTCGACGCATTGCCACACCCCGGGACGAATCGGAATATTGAGATCCCGGAGCATGTTTCGCCCCCACCAGCCACCGGCAATTTCCTGTCCCTGCATGTCGATCCAATTCATATAGGTATCGAGGCGCGTATCGGTCTCAGGCTCGGCTCCAGTACCTTGGGTTTCGAATCCGACCGTCACAAGCCGTGAGCCGTCAGGACGAATGCCTTTCAGACCTGCATCACCCATGGGCCAGGCGCTCCTGGGAAAATATCCGCCGATGAACCCGCCGCTATGGTGGTAGTCAGCACCAGCATATTTAATGTAATACCTGAAATAGACCTGATCATGTTCGCCGGTCAAAAGCCGATACAGTCCGCCACCTCCCGGATGGAGGAGCGCAGACTTCGCCCCTCCGCTCGTGCCGGGCTTATCTATCGATTGCACAATGGTGCCGGGAACAAACCCATTGAACTTCCCAAGTACCGTGCCCAAATCCGCCTCAAAGTTCTCAGCAAACAGGACGTCAGGGTCATTTTCGATCCCGGCATCGGACGGGTAGCTGGCGGCAATCCCCGCCTCCGCCGGCGGACCATTCAGCCCCTGTCCAATCGTCAAGGCTAGGACCAGTCCAGTCAAAATCCCGATCCGTCGCCACATACGAACCCCTCCGGGAGAAAAGAAACCGACGCCAATCTACGCAGTAGTACGCGCAAGAAGCATACCGAAACCCTACGCGCTATCCTTCGACAAGTCCATAGAAGATCTCGCATTTTTCTCGAGGTCCAGTGGAAGGGGTGAAGAAGAAGAAGGCCCCTGCCTACGATCTGCACCATTCGGTGCCACCCAGTACGTGGCAGTCCACCGATTGTAGCCCACTACCGAACTCCAATTTGCCCCTATGAATGACGGTCGCTGAGCGGCCAGCCGGATGATGCGGTTCTCACCGATCGTCGGCAACTCTTGCCGAAACCGGGGCAAGAACTGCCGAACCGACCATGGGAACCGATCTCAAACGCCTGAAAACCAGAGACTCTGTCCTCTTGAACCGATGGCATGTTTGTTGAGAGGACCTCTGCGGTATTTTTCTCGCACATGACGAGGCCCTGGAGGTCCATGGTTCCCGAACAGATCTGGCCGTTCCTTACCCAAGACGTCTCACTGGGACGCACCTTCACCGTCCCAGGGGTCAGCCTTTTCGGAGCTTTGCTGATTGTCGCGCTGATGCTCTGGTACGGCCTGCGGCTTTGTCATGAGGCCACCCGTATCCGCCGCGCGTTTGGACGGATCCTTCCGCAGCTGGCCGAACTCCATCGAGGCCGGAGCGCCATCCAACAGGACTGGATCGCTGTCCCCTCTCTCAGCCGTTCAAGAGTTTCTCCTGCCGACCCAGCCCAAGGGCGGCGCGATCTCGACGATCTCCAAACCCTCGATCGCGTTCTACGTGCCGAACCACCGTTTGCGACCGGTTGGTTATCCTATCGCAAGACCTTCGCCGTCGAACAACCATCCTGGTTTATCGAACCGACGGTGTATGCCGGCCGATCGGCAGACGAATACTTCCCGCTCGACCGACTGTTCGAAGGCCGCCTCGATATGCGATTCTACCGTCAACTGCCCTCGCTCCTGACCGGGATCGGGCTTACGTTCACATTCATTGCCATCCTGATGGGCCTGAACTCCCTGCATGCCGACGGCTCGACGATCGAAGGACTCCAAGGACTCATCAATGGCCTCTCCGGAAAGTTCGTTACCTCGATCGTCGGACTCGTCTGCGCCAATCTATTCGTCTTCGCCGAGAAGTTCCTGTTTTCCGGTGTCGCACACAACCATCGCGATTTTCTGCTGCTGATCGATCAGCTGTTTCCTCAGCGGGTGCACGATCGAAGCGGATCGCCACAGCCCTCACTCCAGCCACAGCGGCCCCTGTATGTCCCACAAGCCCCGGTCTTACGCATGCCTGGAGAAGCGACCTCCGCCATCGATCAGCGGCTGGAGGCGACGATTTCAGCCCTCACCACGCTCTCGCACTCGCTCAATAAGCTTGAGAAAACCCCTACGGTCATGGACCCCCGGGCACTGGCGGGAAGCATCGGTGAATCCGTAAGACGGGAACTGGCCCCGGTCCTTGAATCGCTCACGGCCGCCATTCGCGGACTCTCGGCCAACAAGATCGAGCCGCCCACAGACAACAGGCCGGTTACCCTACCCGAGCCACTCCCGCAATTGGTGGACAACCCACCGGCCGACGACCAAGATGCTGATAGCACATCGCTCGAACTGGGCCATCGATTTTTTGAGCGCCTCCACCGATCGTTGTCGTTGTCGGCCCCCAGAACGTAACGGCCGACTGCCACCCCTCTGATCGACGCCATGCCACGCCACCACCACAACGAACCGGACACGATGCAGCATGGACTGCTGGATCTGATGACCTCGCTCGCTGTCATCTTCATCTTGCTGCTCGCCGCTCAGATCACGAAGGTTTCTCCGGTGCCCCCGGCGCCGGAACCGGCTGTTCCCGCCTCTCCAGCCGTCGCATCAATCGAGACTGCGCCGCCTCCCCGCCCTACCCCTCCCGCAACGACGAACCCGAATGTCTTGACCATCGTCATCCCCGACAGTAGCCTGCACTTCGAATTCGGCAAGAGTGCGCTCTCTCCATCCGCCGAGGCCTTCTTGGAGGAGACACTCCCACAGTATGCGTCCATGCTGTGCGGTCCGGACGGCAATCGGATGGAATCCTTGGTCATCGAAGGCTATACGGATGATCTCGGCGACGACGTTCGCAACCTCCGCCTCAGCCAGGACCGGTCCTTTGCCGTCCTCGTCAAAAGCCTTGAGGTCGTCCGATCGTGGCTCCCCGCTGCTTCGGAATGCTTCGAGCGTAAGACCTCCGCCAGCGGGCGCGGGAGGCAGGATCTCGTACGTCGACTAGACGGCCAGCCGGACCGGGACCAGAGCCGGCGAGTCCTCTTCAAATTCCACCTCCGGCAGACATGAGCCAAGAGTACCCCCTCTTTCGGGGAGTGGTGCATAGAGGCCTCACCCCGGTAGCCTACCGCCAGGCCACCTCCACTCGACAAGCGGTCAAAGGAGTTTGCATGCGCGTTTCATATCGTCCCTCGTTCTGGATCGTCTCGCTCGTTTGCGTCCTGGGAATACCGACGGGGCTCTGGGCCGGCCCGCAAGAGGAGAGCCTTGAAACCGCTCGCCTGCTCGCCACCCTACTCGACTCGGGACGGGTCACGATCGCTAAGCATCAGGACCTCATCAACGCGCCGACGGGCTCAGGAACCCGTTTCACGGCCTCGCTCTTTCGGACGGACACGATCAAGGAGTTTCAGGGACGGACCGGTGTGAATCTGGCCGATCTGGAGCAGGCCTCAGTCCCGCCGATGGCCAAACCACTTCTGACGCAGCTCCTGCAAACCAGCGTGCGAACCGTGGAGAGCTTCGAGCCGGTGCTGAATCTGCCCGCGATGAAATACAAGGGACTCATCCCTGCCACCTTCGGCACAGAAACCGCTTCCCGCTTTCAAGCCCTGACCCAGATCTATCTGAAACAGACGGCGCCAAACGGGCTCGTCCGGAACCAGAAGAACAAGCCGGACGCGTATGAATCGGCAGCCTTAACGAAGCTGGCCGCAGACCCCATAGCCCCCAGCGATCGACAGGGATTCGGAGAAATCGTCGAAGACGGACAGGCTGCCCGTCTCATCATGCCCCTATATTATGCCAAGGCCTGCCTCATGTGTCACGGCGAGCCGAAGGGTGAGCGGGATATTTCAGGATTTCCGCGCGAAGGAGCCAAGGAGGGAGACCTTGGTGGCGCAATCAGCGTCAAAATCCCCCTCAAATAACTTCCGCAACTAGCGGCCTGCTTGGAGCAAGCCGCTAGTTCGCTTGACCATCCGACATTAGGCAGCCAACCGGTACACCCACTGTCCCGCATACCGTTTCGCTTCTGCCAAGGCCTTGGCCTCTCGGCTGGCCGCGGAAAGAACCAGCCCACCCCAGAAGATGCTGCAGAGCAGGACTGCTGCGAGGATCATGTACCCGACTGGCACTTCAGGCCGTGAAAAGCTGTCCGCCGCCATGGCGACCGGAACGTTTCGAAGCCGGTCGGCCGTGGCCGCAACCATCGGCTGATCCAAACTTAACCTGTCACGATCGATCGCAGCCAGGAGGCTGCCGACCTGATATTGGTTCGCCGTCCAGGCCTCCTCCAGCACGGTCGTCGCTTGCGCACGGTGAACAATGGCAATCCCCAGCTGCTCCTGCGCCGCCGGCACGCGGGAGAACCGGTCTTGAGCGGCTTGGACAATCCATCGGCCGAGCAAGGGCTGCCAGGTAGTTTGGAACTCACGGTCCAACCGTTGCCCCTGTCCTTCCGCCGCGGCGATGCCGTCGCGGTTATAATCGGACAGATACTGATCCGCCGACAACCTTCCTGTCGTCACCCCCCGCCGCGTGAAGTTCACGATTGAGCGCCCCATCACCATCTGGACACGGGCGGCATGATTGTCGGGCACCATGGCAGCGCGGGCCGACACAACCCCGAACGGATCGTCTTGCACCACCTGAGCAAAGCGAGCGGCTTGGACCGCTTGCTGCCACTCGGTCACCGCGGCACCGGTCAATTGATCACTCCGCCGCTGCAGGATCGTCCGCTCCACGATGGCCTGCCCCAACGCCGGCTGCAGCCAACTCTCCGGTGAAAGATTACCGGCCCCTTGCGCGGCCAACGCAAGCGGCGGAGGCGTGATGACGAAGGTCCCCGCCGTGGCAAACATGATGAGCATCGCCCCTACGAGAATGGCACACAATCCGACGCCCACGACGATATCGAGCAAACTGTAACGATAGGACATGACGACCTCCTTTCCAAACCGCGGGAAGCGGCACCGTACGACGCCGCGGCGGACGTCCCCGCGCGATTCGGAGGATGGATGGTGAAAGAGCAGGGCACGAACAAGTCGACCGTCGTAGAACGCAGCTACGATGGGCTGATTGTGATGGAAGAGCCCGTCTGGTGAGGAAGCCACACCCGGCAGGTCCAACCCGCGGCATCTGCACACGACGGAGGACCATCCCACCACCTGCGAATGAGGTGGATGAAAGAACCTATAACTAGCCTACGCCTCGCGCAGGAACGAGGTCAAGCGGAGCGGTGGCACGATGGCGAACAAATATTGGAGACCTATCGAATCCAGGGGGGAGGCGTCGTTTGAGGCGGAGTGACTTTTTCCAACGGCCCCATCGGTCTCAGCGAAGGATCCGGGCCGATCGATTGCCCTTCAGGGCGCACATCCCGCTTGAACCGGACAACGAGGCCGCCCATTACGTCCCACTTCTTGAAATCTCGACGCACGGCTTTCGGATGGTGATTGTGGCATTCGACGCAGGACTGTACCAACGCCAGGTCTGAAGAGATCGCCTTGAAGTAGTCGCCGTCGACGAAGGTAGTGACAGACCGCTCCCGGTTCTTCATCAATTGGATCAAGGCGTCCGATTCCGCCTTGGTCTTCGGCGCATTGGCAGGATTCAAAGGCGTCAACCCGATCAGGCCGACGTCGAAACTTTCCAACTGATCGGCCGCCTCCTTGACGAACTGCGCCGGCAGGGGAATGAAATGGGCATCCTTCTGCCAGTTTTCGTTCGGAGTCACACCACCCTCTCTTGCATGCTCGACCACCTTCAGCACATAGGCCGTGCGAAAGGCCCTCACGACATCCAGCACGTACCGGGCGGTCAACTCAAACGTTGGCTCGGCAGCCCTCACCGCCCAAGCGGAGGTGAGACACACGAAGACAACGGCCATCGAGAGCAGACGCATATTGATCATGGGAAAGACTCCAGCGAAGCGAATCTAGCTGATCCGGGCTTCTGGCGTCAACGAGCGCTCAACGCAGGCTTGCCAATCACGACTGCGCCAACAGGGGAGCGACACGGATCGCCGATGGCGCTAGGGGGCAGATTCCTTCACAGGGTCCGCGGTCTGGTCCGCCGCTTGTCCCAGCGTGCTCTCGACGCTCCTTGCCCGGTCCATCGGCTGCTGCATCGCATCTACCGCCTGTCGCGCGGCGTCATCGGCGCGTGACGTAGGTGGCGGAGACTTGCCGGCTTCGGTCGGTGGCTCCCCCTGACATCCTGCCGCGCCGAGCACGACCAGCACCGCCAATGCGCATCGTCCAATGCCTGACGTCATCGCCCGCCTCCTGTGACGAATCTGACCGGCGGCGCACTGCACCATCGGTCGATCAAACGGCAACGAGCCTGCCGTCTGGAATGCTGCTTCAAGTTCAGCTAAGTGTCAACCGGAGGGATCCTCAGACGGGGCCCCGGCACGCGGCACCTTGCCGCGAGTCTGAGACCGTCCTATACTGAATCGACCATGCGATCGCATTCCCTCCACCCCCGGTCTCCCAAATGAGGTCATGATGGCGGAAGATTTTGTTCTCTGCGCCCGCGCGGTCGAGAAGAGCAAGTTCATCCCCGAGCCGGGGCAAACCCTCTTCCTTCAGATTCCAGACGGCGCCGCGCCTTCCCCCCAGCACGCTGTGAAAAAACGAGACGCGTGGGTGAAGCGGCTGCGCAAAGCTGCGACCTGGGGCAAGGATGCGCGTACGCATTTAGACCGGGGGGACATTCTGATCTTCGTGCACGGCTACAACAACTCGCAAGAGATCGTGATGCGCCGCCACCGCCAACTCAAGGCCGATCTCGCCCAAGCCGGCTGGCGCGGGGCCGTGGTGTCGTTCGACTGGCCCAGCGCCGATATGACCCTCAACTACTTGGAAGACCGCCACGACGCCAAACAGACCGCGCTGCAGCTGGTGACGGACGGCATCACGCTGCTCGCCCAGGAGCAAGGTCCTGACTGCACAATCAACGTGCATCTGCTCGGACACTCGACCGGCGCCTATGTCATCCGTGAAGCCTTCGACGACGCCGACGACGCCGCCCTCGCGAACAACAGCTGGCTCGTCAGCCAGATCGCCTTCATCGGGGCCGACGTTTCATCCGGCTCGCTCTCTGGGACCAACTCCACATCCGAGTCGCTCTATCGTCACTGCACGAGACTGACTAATTACTCCAATCGGCACGACTCCGTGCTCAAACTCTCCAATGCCAAACGCGTCGGCATGGCGCCACGCGTCGGCCGGGTCGGCCTGCCGGACGATGCACCCGCTAAGTCCGTCGATATCGACTGTTCGGAATATTTCCAACTCTTGGAAGATCAGCCTACACTGCGGCAGAAAGATCAGCGTGCGGAGATCGGGACGTTCAACCACTCCTGGCACATCGGCAACGCTACGTTTGCCAAGGACCTCTGCGAAACCCTCAAGGGCGACCTGGACCGCCGCGTCTTCCCCACCCGAAAGCTCGACGGAGACGGCCGACTCTGGCTGATACCGTCATAGCAGACCTACCGAGCCGATCACTGCTATCTGGAGCGCACGCGCGCAGGAACGCCAAGCGACAGAACTTTGAGGCAAGATCTCCCCCGCAACGATAGAACGCCATTAGCCAAACGTGTGGCCCCCCTAGGCCCCCTACCCAGGACATTCCCATGCACCCATCGAGGGACCCTCATTGCGATCGTGTGATTCCAAAAGAAGCCGATACCGATCGGCTCTGCCGGCCTCGTCAGCGACGGCTTCGCCAATACACCACGATCGCAGCGATCACGGCGCCGGGGACTAAAATCAACGATCCGATGGCCAGACTGTAGAACGGGGCACCCAAGAGGCCGGAGTTGCGGGAGTCGTGATAGTCCACCCCGCTGGCGGCGATGAACGAAGCGATCATCACGCCAAAGAAGGAGGCTACCACGACGCGGAGCAGCCACCACCAGCCACCGCCCCCAGGCAGATACGCAGTCAGAAATGTGAGCGGAATGCCCGCGAGTGGAATCGCGACCCAGAGCGTTTCGAGAAACTCATTCCCCGCCGGCGTGGCCGGACGATTCCACACCGCCGCAAGATAGGCCAGGAAGGCAATCAGAACCCAGACGCCCTCAGGTCCGAGCAGTATGAGAACCACCGCGCCATCGCCCACCTCCACACGCCATCTTGGCCACACCAGAATTGTGAGTCAATGCCAAAGACAGCTGAGTCCTTTCTGACTGAATTGGTTCCTGACACCTTTATCTGTTCAGACGCCCTTGCTGTGCGCCATCTTTGCCTCACTGAAAGCCAAATTCGTTTCTTTGGATCTATCATCCGTTCAAATAAGGGAGAATATCCCCGTTTTTCCATCACAGATGGTTACTCAAGGGGAATGCGGCTTTTATTCTGGGCGAGCCACGCATTGAAAGTTTGCAGCGAAGGGTTTAGGGATCTGGCCACGTCCAAGTTCCGAACTCCGCAGAAGATCTGATCGAAGTCGCGCTTAAACTGGAACATATTGCCCAGATCCTCCGCACCCGGAAATCCAAAGGCGCGGAAGGCGTCGGGCGAGACGGCGTTGTAGATCACCTCCTGGCCTATCGCCTTTCCCAGCGCAGCGGCCATCTCAGCACCGCTCAGGTGCTCGCCGGCGATACCGACAGTCTTGCCGATGAACTCGGGACCTCGCTTGAAGATGCCATAGGCACACCTGCCGATGTCCTCGACGGCAATGCCTGGCAACTTCTTGTCGCCCATGGGTAGCGTGAAGTACAGCTTGCTATCTGCGCCTTTCTTTGGATTGAGCCCGAAGTAGATGAGGTTTTCCCAATAGAACGACGTCCGGAGGAAGGTCACTGGGACCGTAAGCTCGGTGAAGATCCGGTCGGCTTCACCCTTGGCATCCATATGGGGAACCTTGTAGCTACCCTTCAACGTGGGCATGCGGGTGTCGGTAAGTGGCACCAATTGGCGTGTGTCTTCAAGCGTAGACCAGATCGCGTGCCGCACGCCGGCCTGCTTCGCGGCCTCTGCAAGATTCCGGGCCTGCATCAATTCCTTTTCCGGAGAGAAATGTTCCCAATAATTGGTCACGCAAAACGCCCCATACGCCCCGGCGAAGGCACGCTTGAGATTGGTTACGTCATCAAGATCTGCAGCTACCGTATCTACTCCCAACTCAGACAAGGATTTAGCCTTATCGGACGTCACGTTCCGCGTCAGAGCGCGAACCGCAAAGTCGCCATTCTTGTCAGCCAGTATCGCGCGGACAAGTCCGCCACCCTGCGCGCCGGTGGCCCCGACGACTGCAATAGTTTTCTTGTTAGACATGACATTGTCCTCCTTTCGATCAGGGTTGCTTGGGCGGATTCGTGGTCGAGAAAATGTACCGAGCAATGCGCCACTGGCCATTGGTCTCGCAATGCAACAAAAACAGTTCTTGGTTGGCCTCTGGTCCTGGCTGCTGGTCGCTCGCCAGTAGCTTCACCGTGCCGGCGGAGCGGGTCCGTGCATAGGCCCAGTTGCGCGACAGCGCACGGATCTCGTCAATCTGGAAACGGATGTCCAACTTAATCATGCCGAACACACGCTGGTAGGCCGCACGTACCGCGTCGTGTCCCACAGCAGGAGGGCTGTGCTGCGGCATGAACACGCCGTCCTCAGCGTAGAGCGTCATAACGCTGTCGATGTCGGACGCGTTGAGCGCACGTTCATAGCGTTTGAGTTGTTTGAGGATCGCCGCTGTCGCCTCCTCCTCGGACGATGGCGTGACTGCAGCCACGGTCATCGGTAGGACGAGGCTCACCGGGAGCGCCGCTAGTATGGTGTGTAATAATGTGGACATAGTGACCTCCTGTGATCTTGCGATCCTTATTTGGTGGTTAACGACATTGCAATGATGATAGTCCCAATGAGAGACAGAAGCTTTCGCACACTGGCCATGTTTTTACAGTTTTTGGCCAAGTCGAGCGACTTGAGAGGGAAGTTGGCCCGTAAGCCGACGGAACATGGTAATGAACTGCCCGAGGGATTCGTAGCCAGTGGCGAGGGCTGCCTCGGTGACCGTGCTGCCGGCGAGTAAGAGATCTTTCGCCCTAGTGATTCGATAATGGGTCACCACTTGTTTGGGAGAGAGTCCGACCTGCTCAAGAAAGAGCCGGTTGAGATTGCGGAGACTGAGTCCTGCCTCTTGAGCAACGGCGGTCATTCGAACGGGTGTTGGATGATCCCGCTCGAAAATCAGCAGAGCTTTTCGCACCCGTTCGTCACGGACCTTGCGATCCAGGTGAGCCACTTCCAGCAGCGAGGCCTGCTGCGCTGACTCTACACTTTCGGCCAGCACCTGGATAAAAGTGGAGACGAGGGATTTTGCGCCCCTGGTCTTTGGGTTGAGCAGCAGATAAAAGAGGATTTCTTTACAGAGCTGATGGGCTGGACAGAGAGTCGGTCCAGCCTCGGATGGGGTCACTGCTCGCCAGCGTGCGTGATCAATCATACAGACCAGCCGTTCTCCCAATGCCTCGTTGGCTTGAAAGGCCAGTGAGGTCTTGGGCGGCAGATAGATCATTTTCCCCGGTCCGCCCACCAACGAACTCGATCGCAACAGAATTGTGATCTCCCCTTGAAGAGGAATGAACAGCACGTGCTGAGGCCACGCATGCCAGTCCACCATCTTCCCCGGTATATTGTGGTGCACCAAATACAGGCCGGGAAAACGAATAGCGATATCGCGCCCTCGACGCATAGTTGTCCTACAGAGGAAGCCGCGCGTGGGTTCTACATTGCGGCGCGCATCACAATTCCTTAGGCCAAGGGTTGGTTGTTTTCATGGCATGCTAAGGAGAGTATCCGACTTGCTTACGCACCTTCAATGCAGTGATTACGTCTCAATATTCGACTTCATCTGTGGGGGAGGGCATGCGGCCCGCAGTATTTGTCCGAACCGGTTACGGGAACCATCATAAGAAGACGGAGGCGACGGGCCTGGACGATTCCAGAGCCAAGCAAGAAAAACAGCCTGCTAGATTGCTCTCACTGGCTCTTTGCTATAGTCCGGCAAATGTCCACACCGAGCTCGCTCGTCCTGCCGCGGTCGATCAAATCACAGCCCAGCGCAGTTCCGTTCAAGCGTAGCTTCCAACGGAACGAGCACCTCACGCCCTCCCAACGCTGTCGTGTGAGTCAAATCCTGCTGGCGAAAGGTTTTCCAGCAGGCGGCCTCATTTTCTTTCTCGGCGGGGTCAGCCTGGTTGATCCCCGTCGTGCGCGCATGCGACGAGCACCGGCTGCCTGGTGCTATTTCCCATGTAAAGCACTGCGATCCATAGCGATCCCAGTGCGTGGTTGGCTCCTTAGCGGACGGGTGAGTTCCCTCCCATTGCGGGTGGTACTGAATGCCCGCTCGCCTCTTTTAGTCTTCGTGATCTCTTCAGGGTGGCCCGATTAGCCTCAAACGTGCGCGCATCGACCGAGCACCGCCCGCAATCTAAGAATCCGATGGAGTCCCGCGTGCGGGGTCGGCGAGCACAAGAGGCGATCGGGCCACCCTTCCCTTTCCTACACCGGGCGGGGTGCGAAGCCAGCTGGGCTGGTCAACGGCAAGACCCGCCTCTTCTTCGTTCCTACTCTTAATGCCGACTGCGCCTCAAATAAAAGAGCCCGCTAGATTGCTCTAGCAGGCTCTTTGTTGTAACCCGGCACGGCCTACCCTGCCTTTTTCATCTCGCTCGCCAACATCTCATTAATGAGCGATTGGTAGGGCACCTGTCGTTCAGCCGCAAGAGCCTTGAGCCAGCGAAGCACTTTCAGATCCAGCCGAATCGCGATCAGTTGCCGCGGCTCATCGCCAAGCGGCGGTCGTCCGATCCGACGCATGGACGCCAACTGCTTATCAGACAACGGGGGGATGTCTGAGTAGTCAATCTTGCGCTTCTTGGTAGCGTTTCTTTTCCTTCCGATTCGCCAGCCGCGCGCTGATGACTCTGATATTCTTTTCATGGCTATGGCTCCTTACCGTATAGACAATGACGAGGAGGTTTCCTGCCGCTGATCGAGCCACCCGATATCGCCGCTCCTCTTTGGTCGAATGCTCAAGGTCTTCGCCATCAATCCCTACAGGATCAAAGAAGGCGGTTGCGGCTTCCTCAAACGCGATACCATGTTTGGCCTCGTTGGTCGCCGCCTTCTTCTCATCCCACTCAAACACCACTTATGTATATACTAAATACAGCCGATCTGCAATCTCGATTCCGGCCTGCGCATACCACCGACTCCGGTCTTATCGGCGCGTTCCGTTCAAGCGCAGCTTCCAATGTAATAATATTGATGCGAAGCCACCATTAGAGCGCTGCGATCTATCAGCGATTGCAGCGCTCCACCACTCCCCTTGGCTAACGGGTTACGTCGTCATCTTGCGGGTGGCGTGGCGAACGGGGCGCGTGATCGTTCCAATGAAATCCCTGACCTAAACAAAAGGCCTGCGAACGGATGCTCGCAGGCCTTGCATCGAATCCCTCACGGCCTATTCACGCTGATAATTTCCTCGGCCGCTTTCCCCCTACCCGCACGAGCGTTCGCAACGCTCTATTCACTGACTCCGAAGTTCTAAACACCTTAGCCATATCCGGAGAAAGCACGACGATATTACTCCCTGCAGCATAGCGCTTCGCGTATTTCCCCCGAACACCTTTGCTAAAGTCATATTCGGGAAGCATGCCCTTCCGCCTCTCATGTCTGATCTTCTTCATAGGCCTCCCTTTCATTGCGCGCCGCCCTACGGGCACTGATGATTCGGATACGCCCGCCTCGATCGGTATGCACAACGGCCAACAGACGATGCTTGGCTGAATACCCCAGCGTTATATATCGCGATTCACGGACTGAGTGCTGTGGGTCATCAATCGTTACCGAAAGTGTATCACCAAAGACCGTTGAAGCCTCCTCGAATGAGACGCCATGTTTCCGAAAGTTCGACCGACTTTTTCCCTCATCACACTCAAAGAGCAAGCCCATTCTTCCTCGGCCCCTGATGATCTGCCTTCATACCGTATCTTAATCTGATAGCTGTTTCAACTTGCAGTCGCTGGGTCGAACGTAGCCCGGCAATTCCGTTCAAGCGCAGCTTCCAATGTAATGTTGATGCGAAGCCGCCATCAGAGCGCTGCGATCCAAAAGCGATGGCAGCGCTCCATCATTCCCCTTAGCGAACGGGTTGCGTCGTTATCTGGCGGGTGACGTTGAGCTGGGGCCCCACCGTCTTAGGTCCTGAATCCGATACGCCGAGATTTAGGCTTCGGCTCTTCCATCAGTACACGAATCGCGTCGAAGACCACGCGAAACTGAGTATCGTATTTCTTTTCGAGTTCGGCCAACCGGCAGGCCAATACTTTGCTGGAGCCAATGATGGCTCTCAACCGGACGAACGCCCGCATGATGGCAACATTCACCTGGACAGCTCGTCTGCTTCGAAGAACCCCTGACAGCATAGCCACGCCCTGTTCGGTAAACGCATAGGATCTGTATTTCGAATGCCGGCCTCTCTTTAAGGCGCCAAATTGGCTCCTTAGAGCGTGCTGCTCCTCCATCGATAGCTGAAAGCAGAAATCGTCAGGAAACCGTTCCCTGTTTCGTCTCACCTGTCTTTTCAGCTGCTTGACGTCAACGCCGTATAGCTCGGCCAAATCCATATCCAGCATTACACGATGCCGCGAATAAGCCGGATTGACTGGTCGACTCTTTCCGATGGTATGGGCAGTCCCATGCCTCACCTCTACGACAGAGCAGAGGCATACCGTGTTTCAATTGAAAACGCAAAATGGTTCCATTCTAAACCAAGCGCAGTTCCGTTCGAGCACAGCCTCCAACGGAACGAGCACACACGCTTCCCCAACGCTGTCGTGTGAGTCAAAGCCTGCTGGAGAAAGGTTTCCGGCAGGCAGCATCATTTTCTTCTGTGGCGAGGGCAGCCTGGTTGTTCCCCGTCGTGCGCGCGTCCAACGAGCACCGCCCTTTCTGATAACAATCCGATTGGCCTTGCGTGCCGCGTTGCGCGGGGACAGGGGATGATCAGGCTCACCCTCGCGATCATCGTAGAAAATGAAAAAGCCTGCCGGCTTTCACCAGCAGGCTTTTTTGAAACCCGGCAGAGGTCCATACCACACTTCGTGTGAGCCGCCGGCTATTCATCGCTTTATCGTCATTGACGCCGGCGGATAAAACCCACCGACTTTCTTCTGGACGCTGCTACGGGTTTCAAAAGAAAAAGGCCTGCCAGATTGCTCTGGCAGGCCCTTTTGAAACCCGGCAGCGTCCTACTTTCCCACTGCCTCACAGCAGCAGTAGCATCGGCCTTGGAGGGCTTAACTTCCGTGTTCGGGATGGGAACGGGTGTGGCCCCTCCGGTATGGCCACCGGGAACAGTCAAACTGAACAGGTCTTCACAGCCTTCAGGCTGTGTGATTGATGAAGACCATGTCTATCAGGAGCAAAGGATGTTAAACCGCACGACCGATTAGTACTGGTTAGCTACAGCCTTTACAGGCCTTCCACACCCAGCCTATCAAACTCGTGGTCT